>Ga0081539_10002656_pt1 | contig 24391 bp, 15 predicted proteins | sample TabmetS4T2R2_FD_71023 | JGI IMG/M metagenome (GOLD analysis project Ga0081539, IMG submission 71023) | Tabebuia heterophylla rhizosphere microbial communities from the University of Puerto Rico - S4T2R2 | ecosystem: Host-associated > Plants > Roots > Rhizosphere ...
TACGGACATACGCCCGTGCCGGAGCCGGGATGGTTGAATCGGACGATCAATATCGATACGGGTTGCGTCTTCGGTGGAAAACTAACGGCGTTGCGCTACCCTGAAAAGGAGTTCGTCTCGGTTCAAGCCAGAAAAGTCTACTACGAGTCAGTCAAACCATTTCTGGTAAGTGAGACTCAGGCAAATAGCAAAGGCGGATTGACAGCGCAGCAGCAGGTCGATGATATGCTCGACATCGATGATGTCACGGGTAAACGCATCATCAGTACTCGCTTACAACCCAATATCACGATTCGAGAAGAGAATGCGATAGTTGCGCTGGAAGTGATGAGCCGGTTCGCCGTCAATCCGAAGTGGTTGATCTATCTGCCTCCGACGATGTCGCCATCCGAGACCTCCAAGTTGCCGGGGTTTCTGGAACATCCACCTGAGGTCTTCGGCTATTATCAACGTGAGGGCGTCGCGCAAGTGATCTGCGAAGAGAAACATATGGGATCGCGCACAGTCGTGATCCTCTGCCGTAATGAAGACGTGGCGCGGCGACGTTTTGGAGTGGTCGGTGAGGGGATCGGAATCTGTTACACGCGCACCGGCCGCCAGTTCTTTGCTGATCAAACTCTGGAGCGAGAACTGCTATCGCGGCTTCGTTCGGCGGCGGAGACCGTCAATATTTGGGAAGAGCTGGGAACAGATTGGCTCTGCCTTGATTGCGAGCTGATGCCCTGGTCGGCCAAAGCCCAGGAACTCCTGCGGCAGCAATATGCGGCAGTCGGCGCGGCCGCGCGCGCCGCGTTGAATGACTCGGTCGAGGCGCTTCAGCTAGCAGCGGGGCACGGACTTGAGATCCAATCGCTCCTCCAACGCTATACCGAACGCCGAGAGATGTCTCACGACTACGTTGCCGCTTACCGCCGTTATTGCTGGCTGGTATCGGGCATCGCCGAGATCAAGCTCGCCCCATTCCATCTGCTTGCCAGCGAGGGCGCGGTGCATACTGATAAAGACCATATCTGGCATATGGAGACTCTCTCGAATCTGTGCCGGGCCGATCAGGAGTTGTTACTCGCAACGCCTTATCGCGTGGTGGACCTCAACGATCCGGAGAGCGTCAATTCGGCTATTGCGTGGTGGGAAGAGTTGACGGGCCGCGGCGGAGAAGGGATGGTAGTCAAGCCATTAAGCTTTATTGCAAAGGGCAGCCGGAAGCTCTCACAACCGGCGGTCAAATGCCGTGGGCGGGAGTATCTGCGGATCATCTACGGCCCGGAATACACCGCGCCGGAAAATCTCGAGCGACTGCGGTCGCGGGGACTTGGGACCAAGCGTTCTCTGGCGCTCCGGGAGTTTGCGTTGGGAATCGAGGCTCTTGAGAGATTTGTTAACCGGGAGCCATTGCGCCGAGTTCACGAATGCACCTTCGGCGTCCTGGCGCTTGAGAGCGAGCCAGTGGACCCGCGACTGTAGCTGAGTCCGTGCATTTTTATAAGATGAAACCTACGATCCGAATTTTACCTGATGCAGACCAATTGGCGCATTTTGCGGGACAACTCTTCCTGTCGAGAATGACCCTCACCAATGTGATTCAGGTGCAATATACGGTTGCGCTCTCCGGCGGCACAATCCAACAAAAAACATTTGAAATATTGGGAAATGACGGGCGCTTGAAAAAACAAGTCGATTACGGATTCTGGGACTATGTCCATTTCTTCTGGAGCGATGAGCGAGTTGTTCCGGCGGATCATGCAGAGAGCAACTATAAACTGGCCGACGATACAATGCTTTCGAAATGGGGAATTCGGCAGGCGAATATTCATCGCATCAAAGGAGAGTTGAAAGACGCGGATGAGGCAGCCCGCCAATACGAAGCTGAGATCAGGCGAGGCTTCCCGATTTCAGAGGGCCAGCTTCCCAAATTTGATCTGATCTTGCTGGAGATGGGATCGGATGGGCAGGTTGCCGCACTTTTTCCCAGCACCAAAGCGTTACAGGAGGAGAAGAGACTGGTCGTCTCAAACTGGGTCGGGAAATTTAATGAAGACCGGATCACAATGACGGCGCCGTTATTGAACAATGCAGCATGTGTCATCTTGTTGGCGAGCGGAAAGGACAAAGCATTGGTGGTGAAAGCGGTGCTTGAAGGAAGATGCGAGCCGCAACAATTGCCGGCTCAATTGATCCGCCCGGAAGCGGGTAAATCGATCTGGTTGCTGGATTTCGCAGCCGCCAGCTTGTTGCAGACTGAGAGCCACGCGTTGATTCAGCCCGGAGCGATGTTGGATCCTTTTTCTGACCTTATCTCATAAAACGATTGAGAGAAGCGGTCAGGCTACGATCTGATCGCCGTAGCCTGACCGCATAAACTATCCCCCTGATGAATTATAGATAAAACGCGTGACTCAATTTCCTGAGGCTGCGGCCTTCGCGGGCTCGATCTCGATCTTAAATGGCAGCTTGATCTTCTCCCATCGAACGATTGCATTCGCTGAAGTAGGTGAGAGCATCTCGAAACTGTAACTCAGCCACTCCTCGTGCTCAGCCGCTTGCGGTTTGGCTTTGACCCGCAACGCATCGAATTCGGGGTTGTAGTAAAAATGGCCCCACAGGCCCGGTACCCTATTGAAGACAACGGTCCATTCGGTTTCGGACGGAATAGTGAAGAGTGCGTACGAACCCGCCGCCAATCTTTGGCCTTCAACAAGTACGTCGCGACTAAAGGTGATGTAAGTCGCTTCATTGGCTCCGGTACGCCAGATCCGATTGTATGGCACGAGCTTGCCCCAGACCTCACGTTTGTTGACCTGCGGACGACCGTATGTGATTGAGACCTTCAGCGCTCCGATCTGCTGTCCGACTTCTCCGCGCGGGCTCGGCCTGGTCGCCATCGACAACCCTTTTCTTCCCTCCGCCGGTTTGCCCGCGAGAAAAGATTCGATCGCTCGATCGAGTTCTTGCGGCGCATCTTCGCTGATATAAGTGCGAGTGTTTTCGAATGGCACAACGGTGAGCGGAATCGCCGGATACTTCATTTTCGCCTCGTACCACTGTGAGGGCGCGGGTCCACCCTGACCCGGCGAATCGTCGTCGTGGATCGCGGGGATCGCCAGCAATGGGACTTTGAGGTTCTTCAAGGCTCCGGTTAAATCGATCGCGAACAGTTCGACGTTGTAACGATAGGCGCGCGGATCGGAAGCCACTGCGGCGTCGATGGCCAGCGCTCGGGCACGTTCGATGTCACGGATGCCGCCGAAGAACTGACCCAGTTGTGGCGGCGGCAGAGCTTTGATCCTCGCCTCGGCCGATTCGCGTGATGGGATCAACATCGGCAGAAATTCGGCGATCATCCCAATCGCGCCCGGCTGCTTCATCAACACTTCGGGACGCTCCTCCAGCGTGGCTGGATAATCCGGATTGGCCAGCGAACGGAAAGTGGCGTAAACATTTCCATTGATCGCAACCGCCGCGCGAATCTTATCCGGATGATCGACGGCCAGACGAGTGGCGAGGTAGGAACTTCCGGCTGTCCCAACAACGACAGGTTTATTGAGTTTATTCTTCTCGATCAGACTGATGATGCCCTTCTCGGCGCCCTCCCACCATGGCGTGGCCTTCAACTCAAGCGTCTCGGGCCTGGGCGGCGCGGGCGTGCCGCCGTAACCGGGCAGCGTCACCGCATACATCGTATAGCGTTCCGCGTTGCGATCCATAAAGTTTTGGTAAAGAGACCAGTCGGTCCTGATGTCCGCGATCAGAATCATCGGGACGGGTCCGCGCCCGCGCTTCTCGACTTTGCCGAGATTTCCGAGCGGCGTTGAGCCTGCAGGCGGTTTCGCCTTCGAATCATTGACCAGCTGATGCATGGCCTGTCCGTTGGTCTTCGCAAAATTCTCCAGCGCCGGTTCGGGCGGCATCGGGTTCGTGCCGGCGGCGCGAAACAACATCGTCGCAAACTCCTTGAGCGCGGCCTGGCGGTCTTCGAGACTCGTCGCGGGCGAATGGACCTTCACCCGCAGTTCAGCCAGGCGGTCGATCTCCTTGGATGAAAACTTCGATTCAAAGCTGAAGTAGCGGAGGTAGCTGCTGATCTGAGATTTGGCATCGGCCAGGCGCTGCTCATCGCCCTGAGCCGAGGCTGAGATGACCGCGCTGGCCATCAGGACAACCGCAGCCGCGGCGCGAAAGGCAGAGAAAAGTGTGTGCATAAACATCTCCTGTGTTGAGTCTTGTGATGTCAGAGTGTGCGTGAAGAAGGCGCGTGACGGCCTTCCGCGATAGTTACGACTGCGGAATGGGGAAAGATGCGAGATTGAAGCGAGTTGTTGGGAATTTGCAGCGAGCCGGTCTCTGGTGGCTGTGAAGCGCGCTCTCAGAGCTGTTGACCGAGCAGTGCCGTCAGCCGGTCGCGGTAACCGCGACTCAGTTTGAGCTGTGTGCCGTCAATGAGTACAACGATGTATTCCCCGTGAGATTGTGTCTGCAATTCGCGAATGCGTTCAACGTTGACGATGGTTGAACGATGAATGCGGAGGAAGCGATTTTGATCGAGCTGTGATTCAAGGTTGGTCAGGGTTTCGCGCAGCAGGTGCGATTTGCCTGCGACGTGCAACCGCGCGTAATACCCTTCGGCTTCGATCCAATCGATCTCTTCGGTCCGAATGAAAAACACCCGCCCGGCTGACTTGACGATCAGGCGAGAGAGCGGCCTGTGCTCGGCCGGCGTGGTTGAAATCTTTCCCTCTTCGGATTTCGGACCGCCTTGATGATCTTCGAGCAGCGCCAACATCCGCTCGCTGAGGTGGCGGAACTGCTGCTGTTCGAGTTGCGCCCGCGCCCACCCCAACGTCTTTTCAAATCGTTCATCGTCAAATGGCTTGAGCAAGTAATCGAGCGCGTGGAATTCGAACGCCCTGACCGCATACTGGTCATAAGCCGTCACAAAGACGATGACCGGCAGTTGATCGGAGGCAATCGCTTCGAGGACCTTGAAACCATCGAGGTCGGGCATCTGAACATCGAGGAAGACGAGCTCTGGCGTGTGCCGCCTGAGCGCGCTCAATGCTTCGTAACCGTTAGCGCATTCGCCGATGACCGCGAACTCAGCTCTGCCGCGCAGCAGATTGCGGATGCGCCGCCGCGCCAGAACTTCATCATCAACGATCAATGTTCGTATCGGTTTTATCATCTACTGTTCGCACCGGCGCTATTCGCGCCCGGTAACGTCCACTTCAGCCTGTCGAAACGGAATCGACAGCTTGACAGCCAGACCGCCCTCATCGGCATCTTTGATCTCTATCCGATGCTCGTCGCCGTAGAGTTGCTGCAATCGGGCGCGTGTATTGGCCAGCCCGATGCCTTCCTTAAACGCTTCGCCACCTAATTGCAATCCGGGGCCATCATCAATGACCTCCAGCTCGATCATTCCGTTCCGGCGTTCAGCGCGGATTTCGATACGTCCGGCTGAAGAGCGCGGCGCAATACCGTGGCGGATCGCATTCTCGACAATCGGCTGCAAGACCAGGTTCGGCACGCTCGCGTCGAGCGTCTCCGGCGTGACTGCCAACCGCACCGTCAAACGGTCCTGGAAACGAATCTGTTCGATCTCCAGATAACGCTCCAGGGCGTCCAGCTCTTGCCGGAGCGAAACTTCCTGCTGGCCGACGTTCTCCAAGGTCAGCCGCAGCAGCTCGCTCAGGCGCGCGATCATGCGCCGCGCCCCTTTAACGTCATCATCCATCAAAGCCGAGATCGCGTGCAGCGTGTTGAAGAGGAAATGGGGATGGAGCTGCATTTTGAGCGCCTGCAATTGCGCCTGGACAAGCTGAGTTTCGAGCTGTGTCGCGCGGAGTTCCAGACAGGCCGCCTGCAACTGTTGTTCGCGAAAGCGGTGGTAGTACTCGAACGCATAGCCGGTGCCGACAATCACCCAGTAAATAATCACGTCGATCGGTAACCGTCCAATCAAACGCTGATGGAGATTATGCAGAAAGCGTAATGAAAGGATCGACTCGCGCCAGATCAGATGTGACAGAGGAAGCGAAATGAGAACGAGGCAGACGTGAAAGCCCAGGTTAATGCTCAGATGAATGGCCAGTGTTGGCAGCCATCGTTCGCGTTCGAGCGGAAACCGCGCCGCCAGCGACAGGCAGGCGGGAGCAAGCAACGCCACCGGATACCAGACGGTCAGCTGTTCGAGCAACAGCACGCTCCATCGCATCGGCTGCGCGTTTGGGAAGAACCCGGCTCTCATACCGTACCAGATGGTGGCAGTATTGATCAGCAAGAAGAGAGTGCAGACGCCAAAGATCGCCAGCCATCTCACTCCACGCCGAGCTGGCCCGCTGGCGCGGCGGCGCACATCATCTGCCTCAGATTCAGCCGTCTCGTTTAACACTGATCCTGACATCCAATCTTTATGAAAACTATGACGTTTCGTTTGATCAAATTTGCAGAACGCTGATGAGTCGATCTTGGTTCTATTTAATAATCAAATTCATACGCAATCATGTAATTCGGATCACTGAGACAGAAGTCTCTGAAGTGCTCTAACCTTTCAATCCCTTCCTTCTCCATTACGGGCAGATCGTCAAGATGCTCTTTTAAGGATCTGATCATCAGATCGACATGGGCCGGCATTAAAAACAGGTAGCTCCCCTCTGTTTCTCCGAAGTATTCCATCGAAGAGATGGAGCCATTCGGATCTCCTTCGCTGAAAACGTGAGCATAACATCCCCAGTAATCCAGGTAGATTCTTTCTTCACCAAATGCATAATTGATCACCAGGTCATACTTTATCTCGGCCAACGAATGCGTTTGTGCAATCATGCGCTCAATGGTTTCGGCGATACTGCCTCCACCTTCCTCTAATTCGTCAAGCACTTCACAGAAAATAAATTCTCCGCTTTCCTGTCTTTGTTTGAGGACGCCGAGGTTCTCCTCTAAAAAGAGGATGAGATCTGATTTCTTCATCACCAGAATCTGGTCACTAAGACTTTTGTGAAAGAGTCTGACGCTATCGGCTCCCATAAGAATCTCTTATCCTTCCATAATATATCATCTCTATACCTGGCTATGCGGCGAGAGTTCCCCAATGAATTATCTGACGCCCCATTCCCACAGGCCATACGAGGTCTTCTGGCTGAGGGGAGTTCCGGTATTTTTTAATGTCCAACTGATCTGTCCCCGATGGTGTGACTCATGAGAGATAAGATAGCCCATGAACGCCACCACGTGCGGTTTGAATCCCTTGATCTTCCCGCCACCGGCCAGACTCTTGCGAAGCAGCGCCTCGATCGCGTCCCCCGAAGATGTCAGCGCGGCGGAGAGATCGCCTTTCTCTCCATTGTCACCTTCAAGTTTGGATAATCCTTCTAATAATTCGGGGGCGGCCGACTTCAGCCACATCAAGCGAACGTTATGTAGATGAGCGAAGATTTGATAGATCGTCCGATGCTTCGCTGCCAGAGCCGTTCCCAAAGAACCGGCCGGCAACGCTTCCAACAGATAATTATTAATCCTGTTATGTATTTTCCACGTCTCAACAAGCTGGTCTTCCATGAACTATCTCCCGATTTGAATTGAAATGACTGGTTCCGAGGACCGCCGACCGCGCGAAACTTCAGCTTCTCAAACTTAGATCCCGCTTAGATCCCGTTCGACAGATCGAACCGGGCCAAGATAAGTGATTGTTTTATTTGATCATAGCCCGCGGTAAGAAAGGGTAATATTTTGTCAGCTCCGTTGTAAAGATTTCGAGCCCACCCACTGTATATAAAGATACTAATACTACAAAAGAGTTGCGTCCATCCAAGTCCAGGCTGTCGGTGCTGCACTTAAAGATAGTGCAAGAGGGTTAGGAGATTTCTCATCTGGAGGGCTATTGATGCTGGAAGAGGCTGACAAAAATGTCGCTGTTGAAACTACGGCTCGGCTCAGCTCGGGACACTCACGCCTACATATTAATAAAACCGGATACCGGCCCAAGGATTGTCCGGATGAAGGACCGATCGATCTCGCCGTGCATGACCTGCCTCACAGCTCGTCCGTCACGGAATGGTGGTACGTCAACAGTCACCTGGAAATGGCGGGCGGGCAGGAACTGTCGCTCTTCGCCAGCTTCTTTCGCATCATTTTGGGAGTTGACGAAGAGACCGGAGAGGCGAGATATGCCCATGCGGTGAACTGGGCGATCAGTGATCCCACATCCAACAAATATTATGCGGAATCGCGAGTAGACCGTTGCGCGCCGGAAGTCTGCCTTGAACGATTGGAGCGCGGTGAATGGAAATCCGACCCGCTGCTCCGGCAAGCCCTGCGCGAGCTGCTGGAAAAGGGACAGGTCCCACACCCCGACCGGCTGATCGATGGCCCGGTCTCGGTCGCGCCAACGAGTCTCGCGCTCGATTACGGTGGGAACCGTTTTCGAAAGCTCGAGGATGGGAGTTATCAACTGACGCTTTTTGACGATGAGCGGGCCGTCGGCTGTGAGCTCGTTTTTCATCCACAAGTAGTCCCCATCCGTCACGGAGACAACGGGATCGTTCGCGGCGTTTCGAGAGAGGAGATGTTTTATTACTTCATACCAAAATGCCGCGTCGAAGGGACAATCCAGATCGATCGCCAATTATTGAAGGTCAAGGAAGGAAGCGGATGGTACGACCATGAATTCGCGCTCTCCGGCGAGGAGGACAGGCGACGAGGCCACAGCGAACATCATGTCGCCTGGAACTGGATCTCCATTCAACTCGACAACGGAACCGAGATCACAGCCTACGACCTCTTTGACGGCGATACGAACGGACAGCCCTGTGCCTGCTGGGCAATCGCCGTTGATCCGAGCGGCGACCGGCGCCAGTTTCGAGTGTTCACTTTCGAGCCGCTGGAGTGTTGGACCAGCGCCCGGACCTTTATTGATTATCCGATCGCCTGGCGGTTGGAAATCCCCGAGCTTGCGCTCTCGCTCGAGGTGAAAGCGGCATTTGAAAATCAGGAGTTCATCACCATTATTTCCGAACCCTCATTCTGGGAAGGCCGGGTCAACGTCAGCGGCGTGATGAACGGCCGATCGGTCTCCGGATTGGGTTTTGTCGAACGGACGTGGTTCGACGAACTGAATACGCTCAAGCAATTTCTCGACGCCGCCGGCCAGCAAACCCGAAAGGCGGTGGAAGACTTGCTTCCGACTCAGCCGACGGACAAACAATCGCTCTGTTTGATCGGTTCCGAAGAGCACAAGCATTTCCTGGATGGCCTGGACCTCGACCAACATCACCGGACCGTGATCCAACCAATTCGAGAGATGGTAGATCGCGCGGGAAAAGCGTGGCGGTCATACGCTCTGCTGACTTGCATCGATGCGGTGGGCGGGGATTCGCAGGAGTTCCTCCACTGGCTGGCCCTGCCTGAATTGCTGCACACAGGGTCGCTGATCATCGATGATGTGCAAGATCATTCGTCGGTCCGGCGTGGAGGTCCCACCTGTCACTTGCTCTATGGAGAAGCGCTGGCCATCAACGCCGGTTGCGCCGCTTATTTCCTCCCAGAAATTCTGGTCCACAAAACCAGGTTGACGGACAAGATGAAGCTTCGCTTCTATACTCTCTTTTTCGAGGCGTTGCGGGCGGCGCATGCAGGTCAGGCCGCCGATCTTGCCGGGTTGGATGCGCTCATGCCCCAGGTCGTCGAGAGCGGCGACGGACGTTTACTGGAAGAGCGCGTGCTGGCGATTCACAGGCTCAAATCCGGAGCGCCGGTGAGGGCGCTGGCGATGCTGGGAGCGACTTTCGGCGGTGGAAACGCCACCCAGATCGAAGCCATCGGCCACTTTTACGAAGCGATCGGGTTGGCATTCCAGATTGTCGATGACGCGTTAAACCTGCGCGGATTCGATAACAACCTCAAATCAAAGGGAGAGGATATTACTGCCGGTAAAGTCACGATCCCGATTGCCAAGGCCATGTCGCGGCTTCCCCTGAGAGATCGGCGGAAGTTGTGGGAGACCCTCTCATCAAAACCATCCGACCCGGCGGTCATCGCTCTCATCATCCAGCAACTCGAAGATTGCGGCGCGCTCGACGCTTGCGAGCGACAGGCGCGCGACCTGGTGGAATCCGCCTGGCAGATACTGGACCCGACTTTGCGCGAATCTCGCGTCAAAGTCATTGTGCGCGCTTTTAGCTGGTATGTTCTCGAAAGGACCTATTGAGTGGGGCAAAGAACCAGTTAAGCAAGAATCAGAGGGCGTCCCCAAAGGAGATCCAAATGATGCGAATCGCCGAAGCGTTCGTCGCGGCCTCAGCTGAGACCGTGCACGAGAGGCGCGTGAGAGAAGTTTGCGAGAGGATTCGACAGCGGCCTCCACACAAAACCGTTCGAATTCAAAAACGAGGTTCCCACAGCATTCATGCCTCTGCTGACAAGTCACAGGCGCACCTGATCAATGTCGAAGGCTTCGATCAGATCTTGAATCTCGACACAGCCGGCCAAACCGTCACTGTCGAATGTCATGTCACGGTCAGGCAACTTTGCGATTACACGCTCAGGTATGGGCTGGCGCCGCTGGTCGTGCCTGAATTTCAGGACTTCACGGTCGGAGGATTGTTCGCCGGAGAAGGCATTCAAACATCCGCCCATAAATACGGCGTTTTCTCCTCCTCGGTCAGTGAGATTGAAATTGTCACCGCCACCGGCGAGGTGATCCACGCCACGCCCGACAATGAGCATGCAGATCTCTTTTACGCCGCGCGAGGCACATTCAGCACAATCGGGGTCATCACCGCACTCAAGATCAAGTTGCGGCGGGCCGATGAATACGTGGTCTCGCGCTATTACTCGGTCTCCGATCTGGAAGAGTACTGCCGCCTGCTCAGCTGGTATAAAGGGAATTGCGAGTTTCTCGACGGCGTAGTCTTCGGCCCTCACCATTACGTAGTGATCGTCAGCGAGTTCGCGAGCAAGGAAGAGGTCGAGAGAGAAAAGCTCACTGTCTTCAAACCACTCGAACGCGGCGAGGAATGGTATTACTACTATGTCGGCCGGACGCGGCGGCGCGGGGTCGTCAAGGATGCCATTCCCACAATCGACTTCTTGTTCCGCTCACATCGCGGATTATGGTGGATCGCCGAATGCTATCTCGACTCGAAACTGCTGGCCGGGAGCCGTTGGGTTCGAGAGAAAGTGGATGACCAGACGGAAGCCGCGCTGGCGGAGAGCGGCTTTGATGATCCCTGGTTGAAGCTGGAAGAGCGTGAGCGCTGCCTGATTCATCAGGATTTGCTGGTCACGGAGTCGCGCATCCCCGAATTGATCCGCTACGTCCAGAAACACATCAAGCTCTACCCGATCTGGACTTGCATCGTTGACACAGCGCAGATCGGCCGTGCGGGCCTTCCCGGTTTCATCGCCGACATCGGACTCTACGGAGAGCCCATGATTAAAGGGTATCATGCATTCAAGGCCAACCGCGAACTTCAGAAAATGTCCGATCTTCCCTCCTTTTGGGGCAACTCGTATCTGACCGCCGATGAATGGGATCAAACCTATAACTTAAGCGCCTATGAAAACGCCCGCCGGAAGTACCAGGCCGAAGGCGTCTTTCTCCATATCAAGGAGCGGGTCCGCTTTGTTCAGAGTCGTGACAATGCTCAGGGTAAGATTCGCGCCTGGCGCTTACTGCGATTGATTCGAATGTTGATGAAATGAGAGAGGAGATGAGAGGAACGATGCAGACGGTAGCTCTCCCAAACGACCTGAAAGTCTATGCGCCGAGCGAGCTCGAAGCACGGACCCTTTACTGGGAGATTTTTACTGAAAGGGTCTACTCTTCCCACGGCGTCAGCGTTACCGATGGCGACTGCATCTTTGACGTGGGATCGAATATCGGCCTCTATTCGATCTTTCTGACGCGATCTTATCGCGATTTGAAGATCTTTGCGTTCGAGCCCATCCCACAAACTTTCGCGATCCTCCGAAAGAACGCAGAAACTCACCTGAAAGACTCGCAAATCGAGCTGTTCAACTTTGGCCTCTCGAATAAACCCGGAAAGGCCAGGTTCGAGTATGACCGGTTTATCGGTCTAGCGGCAACGATGCGACCTGAAGAAGTAGACAGTTGCGTGCGTAAAGACGCGGGAATGCGTGTCTGGGCCGCGGCGGGAATCTCTGACCTGCAGAGGATCTCCGTTCTCTCAGCGGGGTTCGCCGCGAGGCTGCAATACGTTCTGTCAAAACCCTATCTCGGCTGGTTTCTTGCTGCGCTGATGATGGCCCTGCTGATTCTTTCGATCATCCGAAAAAGACTCTTCTTACAAAAAATCGAGTGTGAGCTGAAGACTCTTTCCGATGTGATTCGAGGGTATGAAGTCGGCGCCATTGACCTGGTGAAGATCGATGTCGAAGGCAGCGAATCGGATGTCATCGAAGGAATTGCCGAGGAGCATTGGTCCAGGATCAAACAATTCGTTGTCGAAGTACACAACGTGAACGGACGCGTTGAAAGGATGAAATCTTTATTCGAAGCCAAAGGGTATCGAACCACCGTGAGCCAGGAAGAATGGGAAGTGCATAAACTGATCAATGCATACACCATCTATGCTGTGCGCGATTAGTGCCGGAGAGGAAAGGTCTCGGTATGAAAAACATTGACATCATCTATTTCGATGCTGGGTCCGGACATCGATCATCGGCGAAAGGACTGGAGCGCGCTATCGCCGCAGCCAGACCGGATTGGCGCGTGCGAATGCTCAATATTGTTGATGTCTTTGCTCCGAACAAAGAATTCCATCGCATCGTTTGTGCGGGCATCAATTATTTCAACTGGCAGCTCAAACGAGAGAAGGTATTTGATCTGAAAGGGCTGATCAATCTCTCGCTCATATTCCATGGCTTACTTTCGCCAAGAGGAATCAGGGAAATCAGCAATTTTTGGAGAGACGATGCGCCGGATGCGGTCATTTCGGTAACTCCGATGTATAACTCGGCACTCTATCGCGCGGCTCGTCTGGCCAATCCCTCAGTCCGGTGCATCACGATCCCCGTCGATTTTGAGGAGGCAAAGGCCCGTTACTGGTTTACTCCAAAGACCGAGCAGCATTACTTGCTGGCAACTCGCCGGCTGGAGCAACAGGCCAGGGCCGCCCGCATTCCAGAGCCGTTTATTCATCGCATCTCCGGCATGCCCATCGACCCGAAGTTTTACGAAGTTCCGCAGATGAACGTGACCGAAGAATTGGCGCGCCTGGGACTGGACCCGGAATTACCCACCGGATGGGTATCGTTCGGAGGCCAAGGGTCAGTCATGCTCATCGACGTCGCTCAAAGCATCGTCCGCTCTTCCATCAAACTGAACATGATCTTTATGTGCGGGAGACACGCGCAGGTCTACAATGAATTGAGTAATTTGAAAACGCCTTACCGCAAGCTGATCCTGAGTTACACCCCGGAAACTCCAATCTATTATCAGCAACTGGCCGATTTCATCATCGGCAAACCGGGTTCAATGACAATTACCGAAGCTCTCATCGCCCGCAAACCTTTAATCGCCGTTAAGAGCCGAGGCATGAGTCCCGTGCAGCGAGGCAATGAAGAATGGGTGGAGGAACACAAGGTCGGAATTGTCGTCGCAGGCATGAATCAATTGCCTGCTGCCGTCAGCAATGTTATCGAGTCCGATTTTTATCGACAGAACAGCGCTCGTGCGTTTCACCGGGGCGTCTTTGACGCCGCCGGCCAGATCTGCGAATTGACAGAAGAAAGCTCAGTCAAATTGCGTGCCCCTGTGAGTATCCCCGCCTACAGCAATTTTTAGTTGAGTGGTCAGGTACCAGGCAATTTACCGACCTCTGACTCGTAATCCCTGGCCCCTGATGCTCTTTTATCAATATCAGGAGCCAGGCGTCAGAGGTCAGCATCTGCTCATGATCACTCACGGATTCTCAAGCGTGGCATTTCCATTCACGATCAAGCGATCGGCCTTCACCTTGCCTCGAAGCGTGGCATTTCCATTCAACGTCACAGTACCGCTCGGCGCGATGACTGTCGCGGGAAGCAACACGCTGCCGTTGACCGAGAGTCCTCCGGATGCAAATTCCAGTGTGAGCCATTCGACCGCATGATTGGAGAACGTGACGTTGCTGTTGATCGAGAGCCCACGATTGAGGACAAGGATCACCGGACCGACGACCTCGATGCGGCTGCCTCCATTGAGCGTCAGGTTTTGCAGGTGATAGACCGACGGCCCTGCGCCCGCCACCCCAAGGACGAATCCGCTCCCACCATTCGCAGAGAAGCTGCCGTAAGTTCCCGGCGGCACTGCGACGAGGCCGACGTTGCTGTTGAGCGTCAAATTGCGCACCGTCGCGAAGTCGCCAATGCTCTCGCCGGGCAGATTGACGTTGACGCTTCGCGTTCCCGTGGGCTGTGGCGGCTCGGCAACAGTGGGCAATGTGAGCGGATCGATCCGCCGCACAACGTGGCGAAGCGCCGCGCCGCTATTGAGCGTGATGGTATTGTTGGACGGATCCGAGGAGCCCGGCCCCTCCAGCGTGCCGGCGAACGCGGGCTGCCCGTTCAGTCGAACTCCCGGCATGCCCGGCACGAGCAGATCGCCGGTGATCTGTGCGCTTCCGTTGAGCGTGATGTTCTCAGCAGTGAGGACCTGGATCGAGCCGTCGATCGTGCCGTTGATTGATGTCGCGTGCCGCACCAGAGCGGTGATGCCGATTTCGAGCGTGCCGGTGGCGCCGCCGACGTAGTTCGGGTCGTCGATAGCCGCGGCCACGGTGTAAGTGCCCGGATAGATCGGCGGAATGGAATTGCCGTTGTATGTGAAAGTCACTGGCAGGCCACCGGGCGCCGTAGTGGCGGTCGCGCCACGCGGCGTGCCGTCGTATAAAGCGCTGAGACCGCCGAGCGTCACCGATGCGTTCGCTTTCACGACCGTGATGGTAAGGCCGAGCGTGCCGGACCCGCCGGGATTGGTGGCCGTCACGGCCCCTGTGTATTGGCCCGCCGCTGTAGGCGTGCCGGAAATGACGCCGGACACCGGATCGATCTCCAGCCCCGGCGGCAATCCCATGGCACTATAACTCGCAGGTGAATTGGTTGCAGTGATCGCCAGGCTGAATGGTTCGCCAAAGGTCGCGCTTGCCGTAGAGGCGCTCGTAATCAGAGGGGCATCATAGCCCACAAAGGTGACGACGGACAGCGAAGGAATCTCAGACGTGAACGTCCCGGCGCTGACGGCCACCGGCGCCTGCTGCTCCAGAGACTGCGACGCCGAGGTCACCCACGGGGTGGCGGTCGAGGTGGTGATTCCTCCAAGGTTGAATTTTTGCGTTTCGGAGAGAGTCGTGTTGTTCACGACCACGATCGCAAACCGGCCTGTGATCGGGTCTTTGAATGCGGAGATGCCCAGCGGGCTGGTGTTTGCGGAGACATCGATGCGGAGATCGCCGGGACGAACGAAGCGGCTGAATTGCCCCATGACGAACCCGCGCCGTTGCGGCACTCCGGCAGCGTTCAACAAGCCATTGGCATTGCCGATGGTCTTCCACCAGATGTAGGCGCTCATATTACCCACCGTCAGGCAGTCGCTGATCTGCTCTGCAGTGTTGATGGCTGCGGCAATGGTCTGTTCGTTTACCAAATATTCCGTCATCCAGATGTGTTTGCCGAGGGAGCGAGCGAGCGGGTAGTCGCTCACTCCAGCGCCATAGAGGTGGCCGCCGATGTAATCCACATTGGCCGCAGCCACCGGATCGTTGAGCGTGGGATTCGACACCGCCTGATCGAACCGGAATGATTCCGGCATCATGACAGGCGCATTGAGAGCGCCGGCATAATCGCGGCAGAAGGTCCGGAATTGCGCAGCCGTCCACAACGCCGACTCATAGGTCACGGTGATGTCGGGTTCGTTCTGCAGCGAAATCACGGCCACCGGCGATCCATTGGCGGCCATGGCGCTGGCAAAACTATTCAGGTGCGTCACATAGTTACCATACTCGGATGGCAACAACGATCCGCCGACAATGTTGTTGTTGTCCTTCATTGCCGCCGGAGGCGTCCACGGCGTGGCCAGGATTTTGGCGCCGCGCGCATAGGCCTTCTGACCATTGACCAACGCGTCGCTCCAGTTTCCGGTTGGAGAGATGCGGACACGGATCAGACTGAGCCCAAACTGACCGGGACCGGCGCCATAGAGCGTATCCATCTGCCCGTCAGTGAGCGGATCGAGGCCCGCGTCCAGGAAGACAACCCCGGCGCCAAAACCATCGATCTGCTGGTGCGAAATGCTTGCATTGACCGTGCATGCGCTCGGAGCAGGCGGTTCGTTCGTGACGTCTCCATAGACCGCTAGCGCGAAGTCGCGGGCGTTGTTCCCGTTGATCCAGGCGCGATTGCGATAGGCCGCGCCTCCCGCATATGTGTCGCTGGTCGAGCGAAACCAGTTGATGGGAGATGTGCCGCTGATGCCGGAGATCCCGAAAGCGTACATGCGTCCGCCGCGCAGCACCACCTGATCGCTGCCCGTGAAATCCAGCCGAAGCAGTCCGTTGGTCTGCGCCGTGTAAGTGATAGGCAGGCCTGAGCCCGAACCGAACAAGTCAACCCCGATGCCGTAGTTATTTGGATTCGGCGCAATCCTGCCACCGAGATAATAGAGATTGAGCGTGATGGTAGCAGTGGCAGTCGTCCCGGCGCCGCCTCCGGCGTAAAGGTAGATCGTTTGCAGCTTGTAGTCATTGCCCGGCGGAACGGTAAACGTCTGACCGTAACTAGTCGCGCCACCACCGCCAGTGAAATTTTCGCCCACTGTCGCTTGTGCGCTCGGATTGCCCACAGTGCTGACGATCGGAGTGGCCGGCCAACTGGTCGCTCCAAGACCGACGTTTTGTGTGACGGTGACGCCGGCGAAGACGCTCGTGCCCGCCATGATGAGACCGATGATTGTCAGTATAGTGAAATGTAGTGTGGTGCTGCGATGGATGAGCGAAAGCATGGCTCTCTTCCCTCCTTCGGGGGATGACGCCAGGACATAGTGCCGCTCGAGACCGGGCGATTCCTTAGTTTCGAGGTGCTGAAGCAGGCCGCAAAGCGTTGGGCCAAATCCGGGACAGATTGACTGCTGTGCCGGGCAGAGTCACGGTTCTTTAAGATGAACCCTCTTTGGTCTCCCCCCGACGAGTGCCCTTCTCCGACAGGCTCCCCTCTTCCCAGCTGACACCATAGCTCAGCGCGGCACACGAGCCCGCCGCAGCATCCGTCCATTGAGGTATTAATTCGTGGCGCGAACTATATGGTGACGATTCAGGGATTGTCAAGCAACGCGTGCCAAAATACCGCCGCCAGTAACCAGCGCCAGCGCCAGGGCTCAAGAGCAAAAATGCGTTCGTGTCTCGACAAAAATCGCCCCGGATGACAAACCGGGATAATCCGAAGTTTTCGAGGCCTGCTCTTTTCAACTATCCTATTTTGGAAGAATGAGATTTTTGATCCGCTGGACAGAGGGTTGCTCCGTTGCTAGAGTTGTTTGTCATAGCTATCTCATAACCAAACCGGACCCGGAAGTTTTGGCTTAAGAATATTCTCCCGATAAACTTGATATCAACTAAAAGTAGGCTGTACTTATGCTTGATAATTATAGTTATGCAGAGGTCGATTTACCTTCTCGTTGTTAAGATCAAATGGATAACAAGAACACACCACTTTATCACTTTGAGAGCTCGGATTCATTAGCCCGGTTTAGCGCGTGGATACTTCCTCTCTGCGGCGGAGGTATAATCACAATCATGCTGTGGACGTTTGGTGGGGTTATAGCAATAATCGGGGCTGCGATCGCCGTTGTCCTTGCAGTTATCGGTCTACGTGCATCGATCTCAGTCCGAAATTCAGAGGTCATTATTGAGAAGAAGTGGTTCTTCATTCTGTATCGCAAATATGTGGCCCCCGAGATTGAAGATGTATGGTTCGGAGGGGACTGGGGATTGGAAGATGGGGCGATGGGTGTGGTCGTTCAGCTGGCAAACCAGGAAGTCCATATTGGAACAAGCAAGAACATGAAAGAACTCTATGACGCGCTCTTGCCGTTTTCAGCAGAGTACAAATCAAGAACAGCCAACAAAGCCATGTAGGCGACGTGGCCCCTGATACTTTTTATCAATCTCAGAAACAAGGGATCAGAGGCCAGGTGCCAGAAAGTTGCCCCGTCCCTGATCCATCACCTAAAACCTGTCGTAAGAATTCGATTCTCCTACATTTTGTTCTTCTTAAATCTCAGCTCATCTTAACAAAGGCATAACACAAGAACTCTATAATCGGCGTTGTCAACGCAAACCTATTCGAGATTGCCGAGCGCCAACTTAAAAATCTAGTAGGTGATAAGATTATGGGAAAAAAGCCTTTGCATATGCTACTGCTCGTTCTCCTGTGCTCCATCCGGATCACATTGTTGGCCCAGCAGGAGACGGCGACGATCACCGGCGAAGTCAAAGACACCGCTGGCGCAGTCGTGCCGAAAGCTTCCGTTGCTGTGATCAATGTTGAGACCGGAGTAAGGATCAAGAGCGAATCTAATGAGCAAGGCGTCTTTATCGTGCCAAGTCTCAAGCCAGGTCCTTACTCGATCACGATAGAAAAATCGGGATTTAAGAAAACCGTGCGCAGCGGCATCATCTTACAAATCAATCAAGTCGCGCGAATCGACTTTGCCATGGAAATTGGCGAGTTGACCACGACCGTTGAGGTCGTCGAGGGGGCGCCACTGCTTGAAACCGAGACCTCGGCTCGTGGTTCTGTCATCGATCAAAAGAAGATCGTAGATCTTCCCTTGAATGGCCGCGACTACAATCAACTTGCGCTGCTCTCGCCTGGGGTGTTACCGGGGACTCCACGCCTGGCGAGCGTCAATTTCAAAGGCGTGCTCAACGTCAATGGTAACCGTACTTTCAACAACGTTTTCCTCCTGGACGGCGTCGATAATATTTCCTATTCCAATTCGTTCCGCGGCGAGAACGTGCAACTCGTGCAACCTTCGATCGAGGCGCTGCAGGAGTTCAAGATTCAGACCAATGCTTATTCGGCGGAATTCGGGCGGAGCTCAGGAGCAGTCGTCAACGCCACTATTAAATCAGGCACCAATAACATTCACGGAAGCGTATATGAATTTCTACGCAATGATGCGCTCGATGCCAACAATTTCTTCTCCAATGCGCTCGGAGCTCCCAAACCACGGCGGCAGCGAAACCAGTTTGGCGCAGCGGTCGGCGGACCACTGATCAAGAACCGCACATTCTGGTTCGGCGATTACGAAGGGTTGCGTGACCGTGAGGGCGTGCCCCGAACGCGAGTCGTACCCTCAGCAGATGAGAAGGCCGGAATCTTTAGTTCAGAAGTGGTCGATCCATTTGCTGCTGGGCGGCCAGCATTCAGCCGGGATGCGCAAGGCCGATGGGTAATCCCGCGAGACCGCTGGGATCCAGTCGGCGCCAAGATCGTCGCACTCATTCCCAATCCAACCAATATCGTGGATGGCGTGCCGATCTATGCTTCTACTCCCGTGACACGCACCCGCCAGGACCAATTTGACGTCCGCATCGATCATCAATTCGCCGGCAATCTCGCATTCTTCGGACGCTACAGCTTTGTGGATACCAACACGTTTCGCCCGGCGCCGTTGCCCGGATTGGCCGAAGGGTCATTCAACGATGCATTCGGGGCTAATCTCAATCGTTCGCAGGGGCTGGCCTTCGGTTTGACGTGGACCTTTGCGCCGACATTGGTGGGAGATTTTCGTTTTGGCTATTCGCGAGGCAACTATTTCACCAACCCGCCGAATTTCGGGGTAGATGGACCCGGACAGATTGGCCTCAACAATGTGCCGAACGATCCGGCGATCCTCGGCGGGCTGCCGAAGGTCAACATCCAGGGCTTCGATGCGGTCGGCCGCCATACTTCGACTCCGCAATTTCAGACGCCTCGTTCGTGGAATCCGCGCGCGACCTTAAGTTGGAATCGCGGGCTGCACTTCATCAAGTTCGGGGCTGAATTCCTTCACGTTCAGACCAAAATCAATGACTTGAACGCGACTATCGGGCGGATGAATTTTGAGAACCGTTTCACCAATCGCGCGGTGGGAGATCTGCTCCTGGGTCTGCCTTCTCAGCTGGCGCTGACCAGCTTCACCGTCATGGATCAGGGCCAGGATATGCAGTTCTACTTTATCCAGGACGACTATAAGGTCACTTCCAAACTGACGTTGAACCTGGGGTTGCGTTACGAATTTGCCACGCCTCCTCGCGAGAAGGACAATAACTTCGCTAATTTCGATCGGCGGACCGGGCAAATGATCTTCGCCAAGGACGGTGGGATTTTCGAGCGCGCGTTGATCCATCCCGACCGCAACAACTTCGCGCCACGCTTTGGATTCGCGTATTCGCCGACCTCACGATGGGTGATTCGAGGAGCTTACGGCATCTTCTACAATCACACCGTGAGACAAGGCCGGGAAGGTCTGCTCGGTTTCAACCCGCCATTCCTCGTCGACAACCTGTTACAGGCGAGCGTGACGGGTTCAGCCGCCGTAGCATCAGCGGCGCCGTTCCGTCTGGTGAACGGATATCCGGCGGGGTTGCTCGACCCGACGGCGCTGGCGCCCACCGTCATGCGTCGAGCACAGGATGCCAATCAACGCACGCCCTACATCCAACAGTACAATTTCGGCATTCAATACGAATTGATGAAAGATCTCTTGCTCGATCTCGCCTACGTCGGCAACAAAGGGACCAAACTGAACGGTTTTCGCAACCTCAATCAACGAGCGGTAATCAATAATCCCAACGGCTCTCAATCAGCCGGAGCACGCCCCTATCCGGCGTTCGGCGATATTCAATGGATGGAGAACCGCGTCAGTTCGAATTACCACTCGCTGCAGGCACGTCTGGAGAAACGGTTCTCTCGTGGCCTCACTGGGCTGCTCAGTTATACATGGGGCAAGGCTCTGACTGGCGCCCCCGATCATATCTCGACCAGCGCGGTCGGCGCTGGAGTCGATGTCGGAACCTTCCGTGAGCCGCAGGACGGCAACAACCTGCGGGCCGAACGCGGTCTGGCGGAGTTCGACATACAGCATCGTTTCGTTGCCAGTTACATCTGGGAATTACCATTCGGCCATGGCCGCCGCTTTGGTAATAACTGGGGTGGAGCTACAGACTTCATTCTTGGCGGTTGGCAGGTAACTGGCATCCATGCTTTACAAACCGGGCTTGGACTGACAGCCACTCTGGGCGGCTCGAGCGTCCTCAATCTTGGCAGTGAACGACGCGCACGACCTAATTTAGTGGGCGATCCGGTGCTGCCCGAATCGCAGCGCACACTGAGTCGATGGTTCAATACTAATGCCTTCGCTGCATTCAATCCTGCTCCGCAGGCGTTCGGCACGGCGGGTGTCGGAATCATGCGCGGCCCCGGTTTCGCCAACTTCGATTTCACATTGGCCAAGAACTTTCAGATCTCAGAGCGGCGCAGCTTTCAGTTCCGGACAGAGCTCTTCAACGCTTTCAATCGCGCCAATTTCGGCCCACCGAATATTGCACGTGATTCGAGCGGCTTCGGGCAGATCTTGACCGCAGGCAACGCGCGGATTATCCAGTTCGGCCTGAAGTTTTACTTCTAGATTGGAAATCCGGAAGAGGCAGAATATGAGGCGACGGAAAGAACGGAACAGACGGAAGCTTTCACGCTTTTTCCGTTTGTTCCGTGATCTCCCTTCAATCAGGTACCAAGCTACCGTTTGTAGAATGCAATGCGGTAGAAAGTTGTTAAAACGAGAATCCCCACTAGAACGCGTCCTCGCGGCTAGTGGGAGAATGTCAATCTGATTTTCCTTCCGACTCTAGTGGAAACTCCTCATCAGTGCCTCTTTCAATCCCTTGGAATCAGCCACGGCGGATACAAAGGCAGCGGAAGGAACTGCTTCTCGAAGTCGATCAGTGACGAGTCGATCGCAAAGGCGTAGATTTGAGTATCCAGGTTGGGATTCAGATCGTTGTCGCTCATGACATAGAGCAAATGTCTGCCGTCATGAAGATCCGGCCCCCAAGCTAATCCTTCGATCTTCTCCGCGATCGTCGGCGCCAGGTTGAAGGCAGGATCCAACAGATCAATGAACAACGTCTTTTGAACGGGTACGATATCCGCAGGCAACGGTCCGGCAGGAAGCGAGTCAATGTCTGAGACATCGGTCGCCCCGTTGAGATCAATCTTGTAGATCTTTTTTCTTGTCGGGGCCTGAGGTGGCGTTTGCAAGTTAGACCTGTTGTCTCGTTCTATCACGAGAAATTCATGATCATTGATTGCGAGAATCTCGCTCACGCCCTGGCCACGATTGAACGCCTCCAGCACGTAGACGTATTCACGTTTTCTACCAGTGAGGAGATCGATCTTAAGGATGCGGTTGTTCAGACCGACGCGGTCAGTTGTCCCCGGAGTGAGCGCGTTATCCTGAAGCAGAGAGTTTTGCATGATTCCGAACAGGAATCTGTCGTTCGGGCTGATCGCCAGCCCCTCCATGCCGCGATTGGCTTGGCGTCCCGACGCGTTGAAGAGCAACTCATTGTTCGGGTCGCTGCTCGGGTTGTTGATCTTAAACTTTGGTGGAACGTGAAGGCGACGCAGAAGGCGACCGAAGAGGTCGAACTCCAAAACATCCGGACCATACTCATCGGAGATGAAGAATGTTCCCAACAATCCGACTCGAATCCCTTCCGGATCGAACCGCAAGGTAGCGCGTTCGTTGTGTGCATCGAAAGCTCCAGCCGCACCGACGAAAGCTTGACCGCGTTCGTTCCTGAGCAGGCGAGTATCTAACAATGTAGTCTTAATATTTGGGAATGGAGCATCCAGATCAGTTGTGATCTTGAGAAAATGCACGCGATCCAGATACGGGATATCGGTCAGACCATCGAACGGCCCCCGATCCGGCGCGGCAATAAAGACATGATTATGACCTGTATATGCCAATGCGGAACCGAAACCGCCGAACAGTGCCCTGGGAACGCAATTGTCAGGATTTCCAGCCTGACAGATATTGCCCGTCAGACCGGACTTATCGAGCGCAGTGCCGGGAATCAGGCCTTTGCCAACCAACGTGATTTCTGCCTGCGGAGGGGTAACCCCAAGAGTTGAACTGAAAAGAGTGACAACAGCCAGAGCTATGCCACGAATACGCTTCATATTTATCGATCCTTTTAAGTAAAGTCGAGCTGGGTGCGCGGGAACATAACAGGCTGAAGATAATTTCCTGTAAAGCCACTGTAAAGTTTCTGTAAACTTCGCCCCTGAGCATTTGCTTGTTGATCGTGGATAAATTCGGGGGCCTTCCATTTATTGAGTGATCATGCAATAACTTGGCGATAATGAACCTACAAGAAGAGTTTGGAAATATCGATATCTACTTATTCGACCAATTGCTCAAGGGCCGTATTTCATCGCCTATTTCGCTCCTTGATGCAGGTTGTGGCGATGGACGAAACATCGTCTATTTTCTACGACACGGTTTCGCAGTCTTTGCCGTTGATTCTAATCCGAGAAGTATTGATTATGTGCGATCACTTGCCTCAAGGCTCGCGCCCAGGCTTTCCACTCAGAATTTTCTGATCGCGGATCTCGTTGACCTCCCTTTTCCTGATGACAGGTTCGATCTGTTAATAAGCAGTGCGGTGCTACATTTTGCTGATGACGAGCAGCATTTCGACAAAATGCTGAATGAGATGTGGCGAGTGCTCAGGCCTGGGGGCATGTTCTTTGCGCGATTGGCAAGTTCGATCGGAATCGAGAAATTGATCCGGCCGATAAGAGGAAGGCGCTTTCTCTTACCAGATGGGAGCGAAAGATTTCTGGTGGACGAAGAGATGCTCGAAGCCATGGCTTTGAGGCTAAAGGCCAAGAGGCTGGAACCACTAAAAACAACAAACGTCGAAAATCTCAGATGCATGACGACGTGGGTGTTGGAAAAGACAGCCTAAGATATTTAAGTCTCTTGATTTACCTGACAGAATGGAGAAAAAATGGACCGATCCGATAAGTTAGGAGCTTGGAGGAACGGATTCAGCCGTTGGATGTTAATCGCCTTATTGGCAATGGTCGGCATTGAAAGCCGGGAGAGACTTGCCGGCATCCAGCCTCAAAGATATTCCAGCGAAAACCTCGTCGATTCCTGGAAAAGTAATTCTATTGATAAGCTGAATGAAACACCTGAAAAGGAGAAGGAATTAAGCAAAGCGTTGGGCCAGATTCGTGAAGCCATTAAAGAGTACAATCAAGCTTGCCGTGAAGGACTAGTTAGCCCACTTGATCGCAAGATTGATGATCAATGTTATCCACCTACGCTGGATGCCCTTGTTAA
>Ga0081539_10002657_pt1 | contig 24356 bp, 19 predicted proteins | sample TabmetS4T2R2_FD_71023 | JGI IMG/M metagenome (GOLD analysis project Ga0081539, IMG submission 71023) | Tabebuia heterophylla rhizosphere microbial communities from the University of Puerto Rico - S4T2R2 | ecosystem: Host-associated > Plants > Roots > Rhizosphere ...
TCCAGGTACACCAGCTGCGCGTCTCCGCTGATGAAGGCGGTCATGAAGCCGTTGGGGGGCGCAGCGTCGATCGTGCTCGTCACGATCACCGTGGTCGTATTGAAGAGGCGATCGCGAATCCGGTCGCCGTAGGCGACATAGCGGCCGTCGTCGCTGATAGTGGCACCGCTGCCCGACTCTTCGGCCGGTCCGCCGGGGAAAGGAAGACTGATTCGGCTCGTGACCGACGTCTGCAGGTCGCGCACGAAGACGTCCTGGTATGGACCCTCGGGAAGCGTGCGTTCGATGGCCATGTCCGGGAAGTTCGGATCGAGATCGTCGTAACTCGAGAACGTCACGTAGCGGCCATTGGCGCTGATCACTGCGTCGCTGCTTGGCGGAAACGGCGTCGGCGTGCCATCGGGGCGCGCGCTGACCAGAATCGTCTGGTTCGTGTTCAGATCGCGGAGGTAGATTCCCGGCGGGATGGTGGGCGGAACCTGCGGTGTTCCGCCGCCGAGCACATTCCTCTGTGCGGCGAAGACGATGCGCCGGCCGTCGGCGCTGATCGATGGATATCTCGAGTCGTCGCCGCGCAGCTCCGAACCATCGGAGTGAAGGCTGATGCGCTCGGTGGTGCCGGCTACGGTGTCGCGCAGGAAGATGTCGTAGTTGAAGAGATTGCCATCGCCTGGAACGATGAGCGTCGACGAAGAGCTCTCGAACGCAATGTAGCGGCCGTCGGCGCTGATCGCCGGCCAGTCGGCACCGAAGTTCGCGACCGCACCAGCAGTGGAGACGCTCACGATGGTGGTCGTGTTGGCGACGAGGTCGCGGACGAACACATCGGAGAGGCCGTTCGTGTCGCCGGCGGAAAGGTTGGAGGCGTCGCTGGTGAACGCCACGTACCGCCCATTGGCGCTGATCGCCGGCTCCCGAGACGGACCGTTCGCCAACGCACCGTTGGTCGCGCGGCTGACCAGCGTCGTCGTGCCGCTCTGACGATCGCGCACGAAGATGTCGACGACGCCGTTGGTGTCGCCCGGCACGAGCTGATTCGACGCGCTCATGAACACGACATAGCGGTTGTCGGCGCTCATTCGCTGCGGGGCGTAGGCCACCGTGCCAGTGACGCCGGCCGGCACGCCCGCCGGCGTCGCGGAGATCAACTCGACGCCCGACGCGCCGGCTTGTCCGCGCACCGGCGGAGCGAAGAAGGCGGCGGTCGAACCGAGAGCGAGAAGCGACACGAGAGTGCAGACGCGGCGCGTGGTCATACGAAGAACGTGTGGTCGCGCGGCGTTCCATCCCAGGCTTTACGATCAAATCTTTTGAATCACTCCAAGATTTGAGTTATCTTGTGGCGTGCCCATCGACCCCGCGGAGCTCCTTCGTCAGCGCGGCATCCAGGTCACGGCCCAGCGATTGGCGGTTTTGCGGGCCGTGGCAGCGCAACCGCACATCACGGCCGACCGTGTGGCCGAAATCGTCCGGGCCGAGATCGGAGCCATCTCGCTCCAGTCCGTATACGACGCGCTGGGGGTCCTGGTCGACGAACACCTGATTCGGCGCATCCATCCTGCGGGATCGCCGGCGCGTTACGAAGATCGCGTCGACGACAACCACCATCATCTGATCTGCCGAACCTGCGGCCGCATGGTCGACGTCGACTGCGCGGTCGGCGCCGCACCTTGTCTCAACGCGGCCGACGGCAAGGGCTACGAAATCGACGAGGCCGAAGTGGTCTACTGGGGTCGCTGTCCGGATTGTCAGGCGGGCCCCCAATCACAGCAGAGGTCAACACCAACATGGACAACGAAAAAAAATGCCCGTTCTCGGCGCAAGCGCACAGCGGCAGGTCGAACCGCGACTGGTGGCCGAACCAGCTGAATCTGAATGCCCTCCACACCAACCACCCCGCCGGGAATCCGATGGGTGAGGAGTTCGACTACGCCGAGGAGTTCAAGACCCTCGATCTCGCCGCCGTGAAGAAGGACATCGAAGCGGTGATGACGACGTCGCAGGACTGGTGGCCTGCCGACTTCGGTCACTACGGACCGCTCTTCATCCGCATGGCGTGGCACAGCGCCGGCACCTACCGCATCCACGACGGCCGCGGCGGCGCGGGTTCGGGCATGCTGCGCTTTGCCCCGCTCGGCAGCTGGCCCGACAACGCCAATCTCGATAAAGCGCGCCGGCTGCTCTGGCCGATCAAACGGAAGTACGGCCGGAAGATCTCCTGGGCCGACCTGATGGTCCTGACGGGCAACGTCGCTCTCGAGTCGATGGGATTCAAGACCTTCGGCTTCGCCGGCGGGCGTGAAGATCGCTGGGAGCCCGAGCAGGTCAACTGGGGATCCGAGGCCACATGGCTCGGCGACGAGCGCTACAGCGGCGATCGCCAGCTGGCGAATCCGTTCGGTGCGGTGCAGATGGGTCTCATCTACGTGAATCCGGAAGGACCGAACGGCAACCCGGACCCGGTCAAGGCGGCGCGCGACATCCGTGAAACCTTCCGCCGCATGGCCATGAACGATGAAGAGACCGTCGCGCTGATCGCCGGCGGACACACCTTCGGCAAGACCCACGGCGCCGGTGCCGCCACGCACGTCGGCCGCGAGCCTGAGGGCGGCAATCTCGAAGAGCAGGGGTTCGGCTGGAAGAGCAGCTACGAGACCGGCGTCGGCGCCCACGCCATCACGAGCGGTCTCGAGGTCACGTGGACGACGACGCCGACCAGGTGGAGCAACGATTTCTTCAAGCATCTTTTCGAGTACGAGTGGGAGCTGACCACGAGTCCAGCCGGCGCGAAGCAGTGGAAGCCGAAGAACGGCGCCGGCGAAGGCACGGTGCCGAGCGCGCACGACGCGTCGAAGAAGATTGCACCGAACATGCTGACGACGGATCTCGCGCTGCGCTTCGATCCGGCTTACGAAAAGATCTCGCGGCGCTTCCATCAGAACCCGCAGGCGTTCGCCGACGCCTTCGCCAAAGCCTGGTTCAAGCTGACGCACCGTGACATGGGGCCGATCGCGCGCTATCTGGGTCCGGAGGTTCCGAAAGAGCCGCAGCTGTGGCAGGACCCGGTGCCTGCCGTGGATCATCAGCTGATCGACGCGAAGGACGCCGCCGCTCTCAAGGCGAAGATCCTTGCGTCGGGACTGTCCGTTTCGCAGCTGGTCTCGACCGCCTGGGCGTCGGCGTCCACCTTCCGCGGCACCGACAAGCGCGGCGGCGCCAACGGCGCACGCATCCGTCTCGCGCCGCAGAAGGATTGGGCCGTCAACAATCCGCCCGAGCTCGCGCAGGCGCTCAAGACGCTCGAGGGCGTGCAGAAGGCGTTCAACGAGTCGCAGACCGGCGGCAAGAAGGTGTCGCTGGCCGACGTGATCGTGCTGGGCGGGAACGCCGCCGTGGAAGAGGCCGCCAAGAAGGGTGGGATGACGGGTGGGCTCGACGTGCAGGTTCCATTCAGGCCTGGCCGTACGGACGCGTCGCAAGACCAGACTGACGTGGAATCGTTCGCCGTGCTCGAGCCGGACGCGGACGGATTCCGCAACTATCTGGGAGAGGGCCACGACGTGCCGGCCGAGCATCTGCTGGTCGAGCGTGCCTTCAGGTTGACGCTCAGCGCGCCGGAGATGACGGTGCTCGTGGGAGGCTTGCGTGCCCTGAACGTGACGACCGCGCAGTCGGCCGTCGGCGTCTTGACGAAGCGGCCGGGCGCGCTGACGAACGATTTCTTCGTGAATCTTCTCGACATGGACACTGAGTGGGTGCCGACGTCGGGCGAAGCGGTGACGTTCACCGGCCGCGGCCGCGCCAAGGGCGACGCGCGCTGGACGGCCAGCCGCGTCGATCTCGTGTTCGGATCGAACTCGGAGCTTCGCGCCCTGTCGGAGGTCTACGCGGCCGACGATGCGCGCGAGAAGTTCGTGCGTGACTTCGTGGCGGCGTGGGACAAGGTCATGAATCTCGATCGGTTCGACGTCGGCCGCGGCGCCGCGGTCGTCGGGTAGCGAGACCGGCTCAGCGAGGGGTCTGTGCGGGCTGGCTCACCGCCGTGACCGGCACGTACAGGCCCGTCTTGTCGTCCAGACGCGCGTCGAGCCGTTTGGACCAGTCGTTCTGTACGTCACTCCATGACTTCGAGGCGGGCAGCGCCACCGGCGCCACGTCCGAGAAGCGAGAGTCGATAGTGACCGCCGACCATGCGGTTCCCTCGATGAGCTGACGAATGCGCCCATCCGCCATCAGGACCGGAGACCAGAAGCCGCCCGGCTGCCACGGCACCGGGCGCACGGCGGCGGCAATGCCTTGCGATCCCGATGGCGACAGCCACGCGACCATCCGTCCCGCGGCGACGCCGAGCGACGCGATCGACGGATGCGTGAGGACCATCGGGTTCACGCCCGGCAGCGGGATCCGGAATGCCGGTTCTTCGGAGCCATCGAGGCGCCAGAGCACGAGGTCCGATGCGTTGAGCAGACCCGATGCCGCGGCGACCCAGTTCCGATCGAAGCCGAAGCTCACGCTGCCGAGCGGCTGAAATCGATCGGTGAGGCTGCGGACGCCGGTTCCGTCGCCGGTCGTCCAGACGCTGATCACGCTGCCGTTGAGGAGCGCGAGCATCCGCGAGGAATCGGCCGAGAAGCGGACCTCACACGGCGCCGCCGCGTTCGGGATCGCTTTGCGCGACGACCAGCTACCGGACGACTTCTGATACAAAACGAGACCGCTCTGCTCCGACAGGGCCGCGTGTCGCGCGTCAGGGCTGAGATGCAAACCGCTTTCGAGGGGAAGCGGACCAGGCAGGCAGTTCACATTCGGAACGGGCGCGGCGGCCAGGTGAAACGCGTCCTTCAGCGCCGGTGCGATCGGATCGACGACGCCGCTCATCACGTTGAGCAGCGATCGCGTGCCGTCGGCGTTCGCGAGCGTCAGATACTCGCCGGACGCCCACTCAATCGTCGACATGCGCTGTGACAGCCTGCGGCGATCGAGTGTCGAAGTGTCGATGACCGTGACGGTGCCGCCGTCCACCAGTTCGCCCAGGAGGCGTCCCGTCTGGTTGAAGACGTACTGCCCGGGCGCGCACTTGGCGGAGAGCGGCCGCGGCTTGCCGTTCCCATCGAGATCGACGATCGAGCACCCGGGGCCGTCCGTCGTCACGAGCCAGCGCCCGTCGGGGCTCCACGCCAGGATCGGGAAACCGTCGTTGCGCTGCGGCGGCGGTGCGGCGATCTTCGCGAGCTTGATTTCTCTGACCGCCTGGCCCGAAATCTCGGCCGCGAGAATCGTTTCCGCGTCGACGGCGACGAACGCGTCGAAGTAGTCGCCGAGCGGCCAGGCGTGACGCTCGCAGGTGGGCGCGCCGACGGAGACGCGGCACAACCCGGTGGGCTCCTTGCTGACGATTTGGTCGCCCGATTGCCGCACGAACAGATAGTCGCCGGCGGTTGTCGCCGCGGCGGCGTCGAAGCGTCCGCTGTCCGGGGCGACAGCGCCGCGGATCGCGCCGTTCGCCTGCCGGACGGCCGCCTGGCCCTGCGAGACAAGCGCGAATGCGTCTCCCGCCAGTGGGATGAGCCCGTTGCCGGCGGTCTCTGTGAGGTTCGCTTCGGCCGATGGGCCCGATCCTGCCGTTGGCAGAACAATCAGCTTCGCCGCCGACCTGACGATGACGGTGTCGGAGAATGGCGAATGGCGGAACTCCGCGGTCGCGGCATCGATCCCTGCCGTGCGTGGCAGATCGATCGGGCGCGCGGCGCCGTCGGTGGTCGAGACGAGAGAGGCTCGTCCTCCGGCCTGCCCGACCATCGTCTTGCCGTCGCGCGAGAAGCTGGCATCGACGCGCATGAACGACGAGCCGCGCGTCGTCCAGATGACGCGATTCGACTGCAGCTCCATGAGCGTGACCGACAGGTCCTGCACGTCCGCGGTGCCGACGATCGCCGCATACACGGCGTTCGGCGAGATCGCCGCAATCGACGTGCACGGCTGCTGCTTGGCGGGGCTCCACGTCGGCAGCGGGGCAGCCGTTTCGCGATCCCAGAAGACGATGCGGCAGCCCTCGGCCAGTCCGTACACCCTGTTCGCCAGCGGCAGATAGCCGATCGACTTGATCGGTTCCGGCGCGCGGAACGTCCGGACGATCTCGCCGAATCCCAGCCAGCTGCGCAGCTGCCGCCGCCACTCCTCATCGTCGGATTCCTGAAGCGCTCGTGTCTGGCTCAGGATCGCGCGATCGGTGGCACCCGACCACATCTCGCGCTGCGCGCGCTGCTGCCAGTAGCGGCTCCACCACCATCGTCCCCACGGCCCGAAGGCCCAGCCGCGCTTCAGCTCGGCGAGCGCGGTGCTGGCTGCGGCGTAGCCGTCGGGATCCGGAACGATGGCGGCGTCGACCGCGAACTGCCGCAGTGGCCGGTAGTAATAGAAATAGTCGGAGACGATCGAGAGCAGGATGGCGCCCGCGATCGCGAACACCGGCGAGAGCTTGCCGAGTTGTACGAAGCGCTGACGGCGGCGCTGCTGCGCACCGCTGTCGATCTCGTGCCGGACGCGCGCGGCCACCTGACGCTCTCGCTCGGCCTGCTGTTCACGCGTGCGCGCTTCTTCGTGCGCCCGCTTCCAATCGGAGAGGAACCGCGCGTAGAGATCGTGATAGAGCTCGAACCAGGGTTTGCTGCCGCGGCCGCCCGGAATCTCGCGCAGGATGCGCACCTCGGGCTCGCTCAGCTTCCGCAGCATCTCGAGGAGCGGCGCCTCGGGCACCCGCGCCTGCGTCGCGAGCACGTCGACGGGATACGCCATCTTCGCGCCGGCCGGCGTCATCAGGAATCCGAACGCCGCGGCGGCGCTGTCGCGCTGTTCCGGGGTCAGCGCCTCGAGCTTTTCACGGCAGTAGGCATCGAGCTCGGCGGCCGCGGTCCCCGGCTTGTGCGACTCGACGAACTTCGCGGCAAACGGCGCGAGCGTCCCGTGCGCGCGCCCCAGCTGCTTTTCCCACAGCCGGTGACACACGATCTGCAGGAAGGGCATCGGGATGCGGCTGCGCGCCGAGGCCGCGACGTCGCCGGCAATCGCCGAGACGCCGCGCGGCGCCGACAGGAGATCGTCGAGCAGCGCGTCGAAACCGTCGCCGCATTCGACCTTCTGCTCCGAGTGCGCCGTCTTCTCGATGATCTCCTCGGCCTCGGCCCGGGTCGGATTCTTCAGGCGATAGCAGTTGTTGAAGAGATCCGGGATCAGGTTGTCGAAGACGCTGAGCTCGCCGAGGAACTCCTCGCGCATCGAGAACAGGACGCGGGCGTCGAGGCGCGCCGAGTGCACGACGTCGGAGAGCGCCTGCACGAACTCGTCGAGCGCCTGCGAGTCGCGCCAGTGCTGGAACACCTCCTCGAACTGGTCGAGGATCAGCAGGTGCTGCCGCGGCGTGCCGGCGGCGCGGCCGCGCCGCTCCAGCGCGTCGAGCAGTGAGAGCGGAGAACGAGTCGTCGCCGGCTCGGGCGCAGCCTCGGGGCCGTCGATCGCGGCGCTCAGCGCTTCGAGCGGCGGGCGCGCGGCCCACCGCCGGTGCGTGACGATCGACCACCGGCTCTCCAGCGTCGGCGTCAGCCGCGCGTCGATCAGCGACGTCTTGCCGACGCCGGAGCCGGCGAAGAGGAGCGTCGTTTTCGAGGAATAGAGGCGGCTCCGGATGAGGACGAGGTCGGCGTCGCGGCCGTAGAAGCGCGCCGCATCCTGCCGCGAGAACGGCCTCAGCGCCAGGAACGGATTCGCGATCGGGTAGATGCGCACGTCACACCGGGTCCAGCATCCGCTGGCAGAAGAGATCGAGCGGCGTATCGAAGATGTCGATCTTGTTCCGGTCGAAGAAGCCGGTCTCGTACGGCGATGGATTCATCAGCACCGCATAGTCCATCGTGGCATCCGGCTCCTGGGCGTTCCGGTAGTGCGTGACGCTTCGATACAGGCTGCGGATGTTCCAGTCGCTGAAGCTGTAGCCGAGCAGCAGCAGACCCAGCCCGGCGAGGCGGGTGGGAATGTAGGCCGGCACGAACGACGCGTTGCTCAGGAAGCGGACGTAATCCTCGTTGGTGATGACGACGCCGTCCTTGTCGGGCGTGGCGTCCTCGTGGAGCGATCCGTGGATCTTGTAGATCACGACGAGGGGACGCGAACGGCTCTTCAGCCCCGAGAACAGGGACGGCACCCGCGGGACGGCGCCGTCGGTCAACGCGTTGCGGACCATGCGCGTGTACTGCGCGTCCGACATCTTCAGGTAGTCGCGCGCGCTCGCCGAGAAGCGCAGATCGATTCTGGCGGGCTCGGCGAACGGCACGGTCATCACGTAGTACGGGACCGGCACGGGCCGCGCATCCAGCGTCTTCTCGAGCAGGCAATCGTAATTGGTCGTGATGACCAGATAGTCTTCGGCGGTGACGTCGTCGGCGTTCTTGGCGAGATAGCGCTCGGCCGCCGTCGCGACGAACGCGTGCGTCGCCGTCGCCTCGCTCTTGTTTCGAAAGAGCGTATGGAGGTCGCTCCAGAAGTCCTGGCGCTTCTTGCGATCGGCGAAGTAGCTGGACGCGTCGAGGAGCGGCGGCGATGGGCTGCCGAGCGCGGTCAGGCGCGCCAGCGCGACGAGCAGCCGTGTGAGCTTTTCGTCGTCCCAGTCGCGGCGGCCGGTCAGGTCGCTGACGCGGCGCTTCGCATGGCCGAAGTAGTCGTACGAGGAGCGCTCGGCGAGTGCCTGGGCCAGCTCGGCGGCCGACGGCGCACCCGTGCTGTCGCGCACGATATCGAAGGCGCTCTGCTGTCCCGCGGCGGGCTGCGGCGCCGCGTTCAGCCGGCGAATGACGGCGACGGCGATTTCGAGGAACAGCCGTGCGTCTTCAGTCTGAACATCGAGCCGGCCGGCGAGCTCCTGCACGACTTGCTGGTCGACGGGCGGCGGCGGATCCTCGTCGGCCGGCGTCCACGTGCGGGATGCGCCGGCGCCGAGAAACGGCACGAGCGCCTGCTCGCGCGCGTCCAGCACGCGCGGGGCGAAGTCCTTGTACGGAATATCCGCGAAGTTGTCGTCGAGCCGTGTCTTGCGCCTGGGATCCCGAAACCTGGGCATGACCGACCGCAGTATACAAGTCGCGGGAGGGGTAAGATGCACGGACATGAGACTCACCACGCCGGTCGTTGCCGTCTGCGTGCTGCTCGCCGGTGCGCGGGTGTGGACGCAGGCGCCGCGGAACTACATGGCGACGCAGGCGCCGCTGCAGCAGGGCACCGTGTTCGTCGTGCGCCATGCCGAGCGCGCCGACGCGTCGGCCGATACGGGATTGTCCGACGCCGGACGCCAGCGTGCCGTGTCGCTCGCCACGCTGCTGAAGCAGGCGGGCATCACCGCCATCTTCGTGACCGAGTTCAAGCGCACACAGGAAACGGCGACGCCGCTGGCCAACGCGCTCGGGATCTCGCCGACGGTCATCTCCGCGAAGGAGCAGGGCTCGCTCGCGGTGAAGCTGCGGCGCACCACCGGCAACGTGCTGGTCGTCGGTCACTCGAACACCGTGGGCGACGTGCTCACCTCGCTGGGCGTGACCGCGCCGCCGATAGCGGAGACCGACTACGACAACCTCTTCATCGTCATACCCGGCCCGCCGAGCGCCGGGGGCGCGGGCGCGTCGACGCGTCTCATCAGACTGCACTACCGATAGCCCCCAATCGTCGGCGGCACGCGGCGTGCTCTCGTCTATCTCTTCCACCGGCCGGCCGCCGCGTCAAGACGGGAATCGACGGGCCCCAAGGTGAAGTTGTGGAGAGGTTGTGGTGAAGCTGAGGCACGCGATCCCAGTCACTGCTGCAATCCTGCTTACTGTTCTGTCGATCCATGCGGCCAGTGCGGAGCCGCCGGCACTCACCAACGCCGATGTCGTGCGCCTCGTCGCGATGCACGTGTCCGAGCGGACCGTGATTGCCGTGATTCAGGAAGCGAAGGCGACGGCATTCGATCTCAGCGATCGCGCCGTCGGCGAGCTCTCAGGACAACTCGTCCCGTCCGCCGTCATCGGCGCGATGCGGCAGACGCGCGCGAAGCCTTCGGACACGGTGATCGCGCCGGCTGCGCCGGCGACTCGCACGCTGGCCGACGCCGCAGCGGAAGCCGCGGCGAAGCGGCAGACATCGCCGGCGGCGGCCGTCCCGGCGCCTCCAGCCGCACCATCCCAGGCGCCGGCGCGCAATGCGCCGCAGGCGGCCAGGCCGGACTGGGACGCTCGATCCGATCGGAACATGTGCGTGGCGTCACTGGTCGGCGACTCGCATTTGCCGGAAGCCGAGGCCGTTGGCGCGTGCAAGGTGCGATCGTCGAAGGAGTTCTATATCTGCGCGTTTCAGGTGACGAGCGGTGGTGAAGTCGACGGCAGCACGGCGGTCAATGCCTGCATGAAGAATTCTTCCAAGGCGTTCTGGAATTGCGTCTACCAAGAAGCCAAAGGTATTCCCGGCCGAGACAAGAGGGCGGCCGTCGATCGATGCCTCAGCCGATGAAGTCACTCACGCTTCAGGCAAGAAATTCCTTCCTTTCCGGCTGGACCTCGCGAACCTGACAAAAATCGTTAAACGATGTTTGCCTGTGAAAGGACCTTGCTTAATCACACCGATAGATGGTACCTTCTCAGGAGCCGATTGACGACGTCGGCGAGTTGCTCGTAGGAGGCGGCGAGCTGTTTCAGGTCGGCAACGAGTACGGTCCGGCACTCGCCGGCGGCCGGCAGCGATGATGAATCGAACAGGTCGTCGAGCGACACGCCGAGCGCACGCGCCAGCCCGAGCAGGACGATCACGGTTGGATTCGCCTCGGCGTGCGCGATGTCGGCATAGTGATTCGCACTGATTCCGGCGCGAGCCGCCAGCGCGCGCTGAGTGAGCCCGCGCTCGAGGCGGAGGCTTTCCAGCCGTCGCGCGAACGCCTCCAGTGCCGGGAACGAAGCCGGCCCCGGGGTTCGTCGTGCCCGCCGCCGGGGCGCGCCAGGAGAGGACTCTACGAAGCGCCGCTTCGACATCGTCTGGGACGTGGATGACCACAATCGATGGTATCAGGAAACGGGGAGTTAGACGATGGCTGGAGGAGCCGCCGACGCCGCGCCTGACGGCCGAGAACTCACGGCCACTTCGGGCGGCGCGCGCGACGAGGGCCAACCGCGTCCCGCGTCGCCGCCGCGCCCGCTGAAGCGGCCAGCAGCTGACGCGGGTCCACTTCAGGATTGTGGACGTAGCCGATCACGTTTGGAGCTCGCCGGGCACGCGTCCGCAGGAGACGAATCAGAACGCGATTCCCGTGAACCGTGAGTTGCTCATCCCGCCCCGTGGATCGGCGATCGAGAACGGTCCGTACGCGCTCTTCGATTGCGGCGGCGGTTCTTGCCGGCAACCGGATCGGAGCGGTGATGGTTACTGCCACGGCCATTCCGTCCGGCACGGCCTCGGAGAGATTGGCCTGGAGGCGTTCGACGAGTCTCGTGGCGACCTTGTCGAATCTCAGGCCTGACGTCGCTGCCTGCGCCGTCATCGTGCCGCCTCAGCGATGCGGCGCGCTCTTGAAGAGCGCGAGATCGATCGCGTCACCCATCGCCTTGTAGCCGGCGTCGGACGGATGCAGGTAGTCGCACGAGTCGTAGCGCTCGAGGAACTTCTTCGGATCGGCCGGGTCGCGCGTCGCCTTGTCGAAGTCGATCGTGCCATCGTAGTCCTTGCCGGAGCGGATCCACTCGTTGAAGGCCTGGCGCTTCGCTTCGGCCGCGTCCGAATAGTAGAAGGAGCCCCAGAACGGGGTCAGCGTCGCGCCGATGATCGTCAGCCCGCGTGCGTGCGCCTGTGCGATCAGCTGTTTGTGCGCGGCAATGAGGTCTTCGGCGCTCGGCATCGGATTCTGCCGCGCGTTGCCGATGTCGTTGATGCCTTCGAGGACGATCACGTGGGTCGCGCCAGGGACCGAGAGCACGTGACGCTCGAAGCGCGCCAGCGCGTTGATGCCGGCGCCGATTGCGCGCCCGTCTACGCCCGGCGGCACCGCTCCTTCGCTCAGCACGCGATTGCCGCTGATGCCGGCGTTGACCACCGCCATCCTGGTGCCCTGCGCCAGCAGCCGCTGCGCCAGATAGTCCGGCCAGCGGCGGTTGGTGTCCGGCGTCGAGGCGGCGCCGTCGGTGATGGAATCGCCGAAGGCGACGATCGCGCCGGCGGCATCCGGCGCGACGACGTCCACGCGCGACAGCAGGAACCAGGCCCGCGTCCTGCCGGCTTCCGGCAGCGCCGCCTTGCCGGCGTGATTGCCGGTCTCGGAAATGTAGGTCGTCTGCAGCGCGAGCCCGTGCATCGTCAGCGTGCCGGGGCCGTTGGTCGTGCCCGGCAAGTACAAATCGATCGCGAGGTCCGACATCTGCGGCACGGCGATGTCGACCGGATCGCTGTAGGCAATCGCGTTAGCGGGAATCGTGATGGTCGGTCTGCCGCTGAACGTGAGCGCGCCGCCGGATCCCGCACGGATCGTTCCCTGGCTCTCGCGAAGCGCGAGGTGCGCGGCGCCGATCGTCACCGGCGCCGTGCCGTAGGCGTTGCTCAGGACGACGCGCGCCTTCGAGCCGCCGATCGTGGTGTGGACGATTTGCCGCAGCGTCTGATTCGTGAAGTGCATGTAGGGCGGCGGCGCGAAGGCCTGGCCCGGCGGCGGCGCAACCGGCGGGATCGCCGGCGCCGGACACCGCGTATTCACCATGAAGGGCGCGATCGGTGGAGGTGGCAGCGGCGGATTCTGCGGCCGCCCGACTTCCGCCGTGGTCCACGTGCTGACCCAGCGCTCGGATGCTCCTGCTTGAGCCGACGCGTTGGACGCGCCGCACTGAATGAGAATGGCAAGCGCGAGCGCGAACCGAAGGGTGATGGACTTCATCGCGAGATTCTACGCCCGGTCATACGGTCATGCCGCGTTCGCGTGCCGAGCGCTCGCCTGGCCGCACAGGTCCCGCGCGGCGTCGCTCCATGACGGGAACTTGAAACGGAATCCGTCTTCGAGCAGCCGGGCGGGAACGACGCGGCGGCTCTTGAGAATGAGCTCGGTTTCCGTGCGCATGAATACGGCGCCGATCTCGAGCATCCACTCGCGCGCGGGCAGGCCGAATGCCACGCCGCTCGCTTGGCGGAGCTGTTCCATGAACTGCGCGTTCGGCAGCGGGTTCGGTGACGCCACGTTGACCGCGCCGTCCAGCGTGTCGTGGGCGATGAGCCAGCGGACGGCGTCGACGAAATCCTCGTAGTGGATCCACGACATGAATTGGCGGCCGTCGCCGGCGTGCCCGCCGAGGCCGCGATGGACGAGCCGCAGCAGCGTGTCGAACACGCCTCCGGCATCAGGGCTCAACGTCATCGCCGAGCGGAGCAGCACCTTGCGCGTCCGCGGTGTCACGGCCTCCTCGAACGTCTGCTCCCATGCGCGCGCCACGTCGATGCTGAAGCGCCACGTGCTCGGCGCGTCGGCCTCGGCGCCGCCGAGGATGCCGGAGCGCTCGTCGTTCGGCGCATCGTAGCGGTGCGAATAGATCGTCGCCGTGCCGGCCTGCAGCCAGACGCGTGGCGGCCGTGCCGCTTCGGCGATCGCGCGGCCGACGGCGCGGGTCGAGAGCAGCCGCGACTGCAGGATCGCCTCGCGGTTGGCGGCGTTGTAGCGGCAATTGACGCTGCGGCCGGCGAGGTTGATGACCGCGTCGGCGCCGTCGATCTCGCGGCGCCAGGCGCCGGGACTGGCGCCGTCCCACTCGGCGACCCGCCACGGGCGAGGCCGCGGCCGCCGGCTCAGAACGGTCACGTCGTGGCCGCCGGCGTGAAAGGCGCGCGCGAGCACCGTGCCGACCTGTCCCGTGCCGCCGGGAATCACAATTCGCATCGTGTCGCTCCTTTCTCGCTCCTTCTGCGTTCGTGTTAATATTAGTGAACGTGTTCACTGAAAATGTCAAGCCGCGAAAGCGGGGCAGGCCGGCCGGCCTGACGGCGCAGGGAACTGCCGCGCGCGACCGCCTGTACGAGACGGCGATGCGGATGATCGCGAAGCGTGGCTATGAGGCGACGACGCTGCGGGACATTGCCAGGGCGGCGGACGTCAGCGTCGGGCTGCTGTATCGATACTTTCCGAGCAAGCAGGCCGTCATCATCGCGCTCTATGACGAGCTGTCGACGGACTACGCGCGCCGGGCGGCGGCGATGCCGCAAGGCCGGTGGCGCGATCGATTCGCGTTCGCCCTCGAAGCCAGCCTGGAGACGCTCGAGCCGCATCGTGTGGCTCTCCGCGCCTTGATTCCCGTCCTCGTCGGTGATCCGGATGATGGCGTCTTCGCCGACGGCACGGCGTTCTCCCGCGAGCGCGTGCAGAGCGTGTTCGAGGAAGCGGTCCGCGGGGCGAACGACGCTCCGAAGCCACCATTGGCCGAGGCGCTCGGCCGGCTGCTGTATCTGGTCCACCTGGCGGTGCTTCTGTGGTGGCTCCTCGACAGGACGCCGAAGCAGCGCGCCACGAAGACACTCGTGGTCCTCACGCGTCAGCTCTTGCCGTCGGCGGCGCTGACGCTTCGCCTTCCGCCGATCCGGCGCTTCGTCGTCGACGTCGACACGTTGATTCGCGAAGCGTTGTTCGGCCAGCCCGCCACGGCGTGAGGGATAATGTTCCTGGCCAGACGTCCGTCGACGCGCCGGATCGATCGCTTCCTGGCGGCGTCACAGGCGCTGCCGCTCTCGTACGCCCCGACCGGGATCGTCAAGGAGCCGCCGCGAACCGGCAGGTTCGACGAGGAGGTCGTGGCAATCGGTCGCGGTCAGCAGGATTTCGAGCGCGCCCGCGCCGCGCTCCAGGCCTGGCAACAGTTCGACATCGGCTGGGTCGAGCTCTGGCCGCCCCGCGCGAGCGTCGCCGCCGGCACCACCGTCGCCGTGCTGATCCGTCACCTGGGATTCTGGTCGCTGAACGGCGCCCGCGTGCTGTACGACGTCCAGCCTTCGGACGGGGAGGCCCGCTTCGGCTACGCCTACGGAACGCTCACCAATCACGCCGAAGCGGGCGAGGAGCTGTTCGAGGTGTTCATCGATCCGGCGAGCGGAGCGGTGATGTACCGCATCCGCGCGATCTCATGGCCGCACGCCGCGCTCACCTACATCGGTCAGCCGATTGTCCGCGTTCTCCAGGCGCGCTTTCGCCGCGACTCGGCCGCGGCAATGCGGGCGCTTCTAGCGGCCGGCCCGTCGTCGCCGTAGCGCATCGGGGAGGTTGTCCCTCGGCACCCGCGGATCGACGCACATCACAACACGCACTCGCACGCGCGTCGGTTCCTGTCCATCGTCAAATGCGCCCTCGAGGATGCCGTCCGATCCCAGCGAGCCGCTCCAGCGCTGCGACGCCGTGCTCAGCTCGACGTGCCGCGTACCGCGTCGCGGCGCCTGACGGCGAATTTCCGGAATCTGTGCGAAGACTTCACCCTCGAACTCCGTGACGAACGCGGCATCTGCCCAGTGTGTGAGATCGGGTGTGCCATCACGGTCGGCATCGAGGGACCATCCCACCCGCAGCGGCAAACCGGAGCGCACCGCCATGCGTAGTATCTCCTTGGACCCTGTGGACACCCGTCCGTCCGGCTCGACGACGATCAGCGGCGCCCGACAGCTTTGCGCGGCGGCCGGAACCGCGGCGGATAGACTTCCCATTGCAAGCACCACGATGACGAGATCACTGCTGCGCATTGGATTGAGCATAGTCGTGTTCGCCGGCTTCGCGCGCCAGGCGGACGCTTCGTCGTGGGCGCTGGTGCACATTTCGGTCGTGGACGTGGGCGGCCGGCGCGTGGCGTCACCGTAGCGTCGCGGCGGCGGGCTGTCCGAGCTCGTAGACGGTGTAAGTCGTCCGCCAACGATCGGCGTAGGGACTGCGCCAGCGTTCGGTCGCGGTCCAACCGTGCGCGATGAGCGCCGGCGTGAGCTTGTGGATCGCGTCCCAGTCCTCGAGCGCGACGAGGTATCGTGCGCGCTCGCGCAGAGCGATCGCCGCCAGCGCGTCGCCGCGTCTGGCGCCGCAACTTGGATAGGTGAGATCGGCGTGCGGCCGCAGGTTGGCCGGGCTCTTGAGGCCGACGAGGTCGACCAGCCGGAGCCGGGTCGCGTAGCTGATGTAGCCGGCGTCGTGGATCAGCACCGTCGCATCGGTCGGAATGTGCGTGTTCACCCATTCCGTCAGCGCCGCCAGCTCGGTGCGGTTGTACTCGACGGCGTGGAGATGCTGCTGCCAGCGGCTCGTCATCTGCACCGACGCTTGCGCGATCCCCAGCATCAGCAGCAGAGCGGCGGCGACGCGAAGCGGCGGGCGGCGCGTGGCTGTCGCCACCAGAGGCGCGAGGAGCAGCAGCGGCACGAGCACGTAGAGATATCGCTGCTCGTCCTGACCCAGCGCGCTCGGAAAGTTGACGTAGTACGAGAAGACCAGCACCGCCGCGAACGCGAGTGCTATCCGTCCGACGCGATGCAGCGGCAGCAGGATCGCCAGCAGCGCGAACCAGCCGACCATCTTTTGAAACCTTTCGAGCGACAGCCCCACGATGAAGCGCCGTGCGGCGGCGGGCATGCAGGTTTGCGCGAAGTAGTTGCGCTTTGCCAGGGCGGTCGCCGGAATCGGCGAGCCGGTGCTCATCAGCGTCAGCAGCAGCCACGGCAGCGCGCCGGCCGTGGTCCACGCGAGACTGCGCGCGAAGCGGTGCGAGAAATCCGGCCAGCCATCCGCCTTTTGCCAGTCCTCCCACGCACGAAGCAGGAGCAACAACCCCGAGAGCGCCGCGAGCTCCGGACGAAGGAACGGCAGCACGCCGCAGGCCAGCGGCAATTCCCACGTCCGCCGCGGCCGGGAATCGCACGCGGCCGCGAACGCCCAGGTCATCCCAGCCATCGCCCATCCAGTCTCCAGGCCATTCAGCAGCTGGTGCGGCGTTTCGCCGATCAGTACGCCGGCCAGCACGACGAGCAGCGCCTCGATCGGCCCGGCGCCGAGCGTGAAGGCGAGGCGCGCGAGCGCCAGCACGTAGGCGAGGATGCCGAGCCACGACGTCAGCCAGTGCGCCCAGACCGGCTGAAGGAACGGCAGCAGGGCGGCCGTGATTGTGACGTGGATCGGACTCGTTGCGCCGGCGAGCGCGGGCGTTCCCGGATAGCGTTCGTCGACACCGTGATACAGGACCTCGGCGCTGTGCAGGCTGATGTAGGCATCGTCGACAGGAAATACCGGTGTCCGGTATTGCGCGGTCTGCCACCAGCCGAGGCCGCCGACGAGCACGGCGAGGAAGGCATAGGCGGCGAGCCGGCGCGCGCCGGCTGGCGTGTCGAGCAGGATTGCGAACGGTCGGTGCATGAAGGCCGACGCGGCGGCATCGATCGTATCGGCCGGACGCTGAGCCGGCCGCAGAAGGAACGAGTTTGGCAGGCCGGGGTCAAACATCACATGACGCCTCGATGGGTTCCGACGATGGCGCTCGCGGTGTGGGCGCTACTGTCCGCCGAGGCGGACCCGCTCGCTCATTTTCAGGACACGACCGGTGTCATCGCCGGCATTGTCGTGAACGAGCGTCAGGAGCCGATGAGCAACGTCATCGTGCAGGCGTTTTCGGTCGAGACGGCTGCTCCCCGGCAGCCCGTCGCGACGAGCCGGCCGAGCGCCCACGCGACGACGGATTCCGCCGGCCGATTTCGAATTTCAGGTCTGCCGATCGCCGAATATTTCGTCGCCGCGCATCAGCTGCGATCGTTCGGCTTCGGTGCCGCGGCGCCCGCGGTGAGATACGGCGCGACGTTCTATCCCTCGACGCTCGACGAGCAGAGCGCGGTGCCAGTCCCCGCGCGCCCCTATGCGACGGCTCCCGTGCACATCGATCTGATTCGTGCGCCAGGCGTCCGCATCGCGGGTGTGGTCACGAGCGCGTCCGGACATGCGGTTGCCGGCCTGCCAGTCAGACTGTTTCATCGCTTCGGTGGATTCGCCGGCGGGGCGGATGCCGCCAGGATCGGCGCCGGCGGCGCATTCGAGATCGCCGGCGTGCCTCCCGGGTCGTATCGCGTGATCGTCGGCGTGCCGCGTACACTGTTCGAACCGCCTGAAGGCGAGTTCGCAAGCGTACCGATCGAGGTGCGCGATCGCGATGTCGAGGGCCTCGCACTGCGCCTTGACCTTGGTGCGTCGGTCGCCGGACGCATCGTCCTCGAGCCGGGCGCCGATGTGTTCAGCGCCGTAGGCATTCGCGTGGGCGCCGAGCCCGTCGACGGCCTCTCAGGCGTCGACTCGATGGTCGTTTCAGCGTCCCCGGACTGGTCGTTTCGCATGCGCGGCTTGTCCGGCAGCTACCGGTTCATGGCCTCGGCGGATCGTGCGCTCGTCAAACTGACGCGCCTCGTTGTCGACGGAGTGGCGGCGGCGCCCGACGCCATGATTGACCTGACGAGCGGCGCGCACGACATCGTGGCGTTCGTCGGGCCGCGCCAGCCTCCGGCAGTCGTGCAGACCGCGTCGACGTCGACGGCGTTGGTCGAGCAATTCAAGAACGAACAGACGTTCTGGCGTCAGTTCATCATCGCGCAGGCCATCGCGGAACGGCACGACACGAGCGTGCTCGCGCCGTTGGCGGGCTGGCTCACGCACGAAGACCGTCACCTTCGAGGCAATGCCGCGTTCGTGTTCGCGCGCCTCGGCGATGCGCGTGGCTTCCAGGCTATCGTCGACATGTTGGGCGACCGATCCGACCGGCCCGAAGGACAGGGTGTTGCCCTCGCTTCGAGCGACGGCCGCTATCATCTCGAGCCGCAAATCGCCGCCGATCGGTACTACGCGGCGCATCTCCTCGGCGATCTCCGCGATCCGCGGGCGATTCCGATCCTGGTGCCGCTGTTGAAGGATCGCGAGACCCGCTCGATCGTGCCGTGGGCGCTCGGTCAGATTGGCAATCGCCTTGCCGTTGCGCCGTTGCTCGACGCGCTGAACGAGGACGATCCGTCGATGCGCGTCCTGATCATCTACGCGCTCGACGCGCTGCGCGCGCGCGAGGCCATTCCTCGGTTGACCGCACTGCTCGAGGATCGGCGCCGGTCGAATTTCGGCGCGACCGTCACCGTCGCCGACGCCGCCAGGGCCGCCCTGGACAAGCTGTACAGCCGCTGAGCCGGCGTTTCGGGATCCACCTCGGAGCTGCGCAGGCATCGCGACGATCAAACGTGTCCGGCTTAGTGGTGAAGATCTTCCAATTGCAATAGTTTGCTGACATAGTGGCTCCACCGCCATGCGGCTGGATCTGCTCCACCTGCTGCGCAATCTGCGCCGCTCTCCGGCGAGCGCGGTTGCCGCAATCCTGACCCTCTCGCTCACGCTCGGGGCGGGCGCCTCGATCTTCGCCATCGTCCACGCCGTCCTGCTCACGCCGCCGCCGTTCGCCAACCCGGACGCGCTCGTCAGCATCGGCGAGGTGCCGGTCGACGATGCGGCCTCGGCACCGCGGGCCGTGCGCTACGGCACGTTCGAAGCCTGGCGCCAGCGCGCCGGCTCGCAGGCGGCGATCGAGGCATTCGACGGCACGAATCTGACACTCACCGGACTCGGCGCCGCGGAGCGAATCAGCGCGATCGACGTCACGCCGGGGTTCCTGCCGCTTCTCGGCGTCACGCCCGCGCTGGGCCGGACTTTCGATCGCGAGGATGTCGGGCAGCCGGTCGCGATCGTCACGCACCGCTTCTGGCGCGCGAAGCTGGCGGGCGATCCAAGCGCGATCGGCCGCGAGATTGTGCTCGGCAACAGGCCGCACACGGTCATCGGCGTCCTGCCCGAGCGCTTCGCCTTCGGGCTGAGCGCGTCCGACGTGTGGCGTCCATTTCCCGTCACGCCCGAGCAGGCCGTCCGCGACGGCTATCGCGTCGGCGCGCTCGGCCGCCTGTCGAGCGGGTTTTCGGCGGCCAGCCTCGGCGCGGCACTGGACGATGTCAGTCGAGCGTCCGCGCCGCCGGCGCGCGCCACCGTGACGAGCCTCGAGGCCGCGATGTCCCGCGACGTCGCCGGTTTGCTCGCAGTGCTCGCGGGCGCCGCGGCGCTCGCCCTGCTCATCGCCTTTGCGAACCTCGCCGGCCTGCTGCTCGTGCGGGCGATCGACCGCCGGCGCGAGCTCGCCGTCAGAAGCGCGCTCGGCGCGACCAGTCTCGACATCGCGCGGCAGCTGTTGCTCGAAGCGCAGGCGCTCGTTCTGCTCGGAACGGCCGGCGGCCTGCTGCTCGCCGCATGGATGACGCCGCTCGTCGCGCGGCTGGCGCTCGCGCGGGTCGGCGGCGCCGGCAGCCGCGACATGACGATGGATTGGCGCGTCGTCGCGTTGGTTGCCGTCGTCGCGTCGGCGTGTGCGTGGATCTGCGGCGCGCTGCCCGCCTTGACTACGGCACGCGACGGCGTCGCCGACGCTCTACGCCGCGGCGCGACGCCGCCGCCGCGCGAACGGATCCTGCGGCGCGGGTTCGTGACGGCGCAGGTAGCGCTGGCGTTCGTCCTTTTGGTATCGATGGCGGTCCTCGGACGCAGCCTGGTCAGCATTCTCGGCGTCAATCCGGGCTTTGATCCACGCGGCGTCCTGAAGATGCAGGTGTCGCTGCCGTCGGCGACCTACTCGAGCGCCGATCGGGTGGCGTCGTTCTATGAAGCGCTGCAAGGGGCACTCGAGCAGCGGCTCGGTCCGGGGACGGTTTCCATCGTGGACGAGATTCCACTGACTGGAGACCGTGGACGCGCCGTCGTCTCCGTGCGACCGGGAGAGCCGGGCCGCGAGGTCGTCGTCCGCGCCGCGAACCCGGGCTACTTCGACGTCATGCGCATGCCGATCGGCGCGGGCCGCCCGTTCGACCGAAGCGACCGCGCCGGCCTGCCGCCGCGCGCCGTCGTCAGCGAATCGATGGCGCGGCGTCTGTTCGGCGACGAGTCGCCGATCGGCCGTCGCATCGTGCTGACGGCGACGGCGCAGACGCTCGAGGTGATCGGCGTCACCGGCGACGTCAAGCACCGCGCGCTCGACGAGGTAACACTGCCGACGATGTATGTGGCGGGCTTGCAGTCGCCGTCGCATTCCAGCATCGTCGTGGTCCGCAGCACGCGGCCGGAGGCTGACGTCGTGAGTGCCGTTCGCGAGGAGGTGACGCGCCTCGATCGGCAGCTGCCGGTGTACGGCGTGCGACCGATGTCTGAGGTCGTCGGCGCTTCTCCAGGCGTGCCGGAGCGTCAGGTCGTGACGGCGGCATTCACCAGCTTCGCGCTTCTCGCCGTGGTCCTCGGTGCGGTCGGACTGTTCGGCGTCGTCGCGCACGATGTGGCGCGGCGTCGCACCGAGCTCGCGCTGCGCATCGCGCTCGGGGCCGATCGCGCACACCTGCTCGGCGCGACGCTCGGACAGGGCGCGCTGATCGTCGGTGCAGGACTGGCGGCGGGCGGCGTGCTGTCGCTGTGGGCGTCGCGCGCGCTCGCGGCGGTGCTGCCCGGAACCGGCTCCGTGGATGCGCTGAGCGTCGGCCTTGCGGCAGCCGTGCTCGCCGTCGCCGGCGGCGCCGCCATCCTTCCCGCGGCGCTGCGCGCGGCTCGCACCGATCCGCTCGCTGCGCTTCGCAGCGAGTAGCGTCAAGCCGCTTACGCCGTCGGCTCGCGATTCGACTTCGTCGTCGCGCTGATCTGCAGATCGAATCCGTTCGGCGTCGTCGTGTGATAGCTCTTGTACGACGCCGTGTGGATGTCGCCGCGGCCGCCGGTGTCGACACGCGCGTTCAGACCGCGCTTTTCGAGCTCCGCCTTCACCTGATCGGGATCGAACGGCGTGATGCCGAAGGAAATATGGCCCATCCCGGCGCGGCGTCCTGACGGCGCGGGCGCGCCGCCGCGATTGCCGCCGCCGCCCCGCCTGATGATGATGTCGCCGACGTCGCCGATCTCACATTGACTCTGACTGCCTTCATCCTTGCCGGGTTTCCAGCCGAGGAGCGCTGTATAGAAGGCGACGGTCTCCTTGTAGTTCGAGACCTCGAAGGAGATGTGATCGAGCCACACGGTCTTCCAGCTCGTGGCTTCGAAAGGCGCCGGCGCGGAGGTCTTGCCATTGGCTGCGCCCTGGCGCCGGTTCTTGCGGCTGCCGTTGCTGATCTGGAGATCGAAGCCGTCCGGATCCTTGACGTGGAAGCTCTGGAAGTCGCCGTGGTTGTCTGCGACCGGCGTGAGACCACGCTTGCGCAGCTCCGCTTCGACTTTCTTCGCGTCCCAGGGCTCGATGCCCCAGCAGAAACTGTCGAACGCCGCGTTGCGCGGCGGGCGCGGACCGCCGCGGCCGCCGCCGCGTCCGGCGTCGGGTGCGGCATCTGCCGGCGGGGCCGGCGGTGCTTGATATCCGCCGCGCAGCACGAGGCCGCCCCAGTCGCCGATGTCGAGCACCGCCTGCTTGCCGTCGTCGCTCCGGATCTTCCAGTTCATGAGCGCGGCGTAGAACGCCGCTTCCTTCGGATAGTCGACGCACTGGCAGGAGAAGTGATCGAGCAGCACCGTCTTCCATCCGGTCGGCTCGAACGGCAGCTTGGCCGGCGTCGTGTCGCATTCAGGCGTGCCGGCGCGCGCGCCGCCGCACTGGCCTTGCGCGAACGTGGCCGCCGGTTGAAGAGCGGCGGCGCCGACAGCGGCGGCGAGCGCCGCGAGCACATGGCGGCGGGAGAGACGGCCGCGATCGAAGTCATCAAACAGCGTGTCCAGGTCGGTGATCATGCGGCCTATCATCGGGCCACTGCCGCTTCTGCGCAATAGGTTCCGGCGCGTGACAAGTGGTGACTTTTGACAGCACGCCTCGAGCGGCGGCGTCATCGACGGCAAAATGAATTCGCCGCACACGTGTCTGCAGATAACTTGACATTGGAAAGTGCTATTCCAGTCAACCGCCGGCGTTACAATGGGCGCCCCATGCACGGACTGGCCATGCCGGAGCTCGTGGCGCTCTTCCTGTTCGCGATGCTGATCTGGGCGTTCGTCAGCCCTCAGAGCCCGTGGTCGCGATGAGCGACGCCGAGCGTCAGCTGAAGAGCTTCATCGCGAAGTTCGAGCCGAAGCACCAGCGGCTGATCCGCGCGGTGCGGGCGGCGTTGCGCAAGCGGCTGCCGGCCGCCCACGAGATGGTCTACGACAACTACAACTTCTTCGTGATCGGCTACTCGCCGACGGAGCGGCCGTCGGACGCCATCCTGTCGATCGCGGCGGGCGCGAGCGGCGTGGGTCTCTGCTTCATCCATGGGGCGACGCTTCCCGATCCCAGGAACGTCCTGATCGGCTCGGGACGTCAGACGCGGTTCGTGCGCCTGGAATCGGCCGACGTGCTGGCTCGCCCTGAAGTCGAGGCGCTGATCACCGCGGCGGTCGCGCGCTCGAAGGTGCCGCTCGCTTCGCGCGGACGCGGTCGGCTGATCATCCGGTCGATCTCGGCCAAGCAGCGGCCGCGACGGCGGCCGGCGCGCTGATTCCGTCAGAAAGCGCGTGAATCGATCGGCGGACTGTCGGGAAGTTTGTCATCGCCGCGCGATCGCTCGCGTCCACCGACGGTAGAGATTGCGCAAGTCCGGATCCACATTCTCCGTCGGTCCGCTCACAGGCGTGTGCCCGCTGATCGCATTTCCCGTCAGCGGCCGGGTGGTCGTGACGAATTCGTCGACGGCGTTCGTGGGCGGCAGCTGTTCGGCGCTCGTCGCCGGCGGATCGGCGGAAGTGACAGGCACGCCGAACGGCAACACCGTCATCGCGCGGCAGATCACAATCCGTTGACGAGTGGGTTGTCGCGCGAGGCGTCAGCCGAGCGATCAGCCGATGCTGACCAGCTTGTAGCCGTAGTCCTGGCCGCGCGTGACGGCGACGATGCCGGCGGGAACGAAATGGGCATCGCCGATCGCGTTCGACGTCAGCTCCTTGTAGACGGCGTCCGCGTCGGTGCCCGTTTCCTTCGCGATCATCGACGCGACGCCGCGCGTGGTCAGGTTGCAGACGGCGAGGCGCATGCCTTGCTTCGAGAGATTGGCGAGCCGCGTGGCGTGGATGTTCGTGGTCGGATTGGGGTGAGCCGCCTTGTCGTTGGCCGACATCCGTTCCGCGAAGATCTTGCCGTACTTCGTCCAGATCGCCTCGTTGAAGGCGAACGGCCCGGTGCCGTGGCGCGCGACGATGATCACGGCGAGGTCGCCGTCGGCGAGTCCGTACTGCTCTTTGTTGATGCGGACCCAATTGCACGCGAACGCCACCGCCTCGCCGAACTTGTCGGCCATCC
>Ga0081539_10002658_pt1 | contig 24352 bp, 17 predicted proteins | sample TabmetS4T2R2_FD_71023 | JGI IMG/M metagenome (GOLD analysis project Ga0081539, IMG submission 71023) | Tabebuia heterophylla rhizosphere microbial communities from the University of Puerto Rico - S4T2R2 | ecosystem: Host-associated > Plants > Roots > Rhizosphere ...
ACGGTTGCAGGCGACGATCTGACCGATCTGCGTACCCAGCGAGTGGGTGAAACATAGAATCAGCTCCTGCAGCTCGCCGCCGCGCCTGAACTCCCGCCTGAGCGCGTCGGATGAAATTCTCCACGCCGAGCCTGGAATTTGTACAAGCGCGCGTAGCGGAGCACGCCTATTCCTCAGGACGCTCGGAATCCCGACCATGCCTTCGTAGCCTACAGCACCGACTTCGATTACTTGATCTTTATTCGTCACCGAAAGCAAGGAAATCATTCCGCTTTGAAGAAAGTAAGCGTGGCGCACGGCATCACCCGCGTCATAGAGAGTGCCGATTTTAAGATCTATTCGTTCTAAATCCGGTGCGAGGCGCTCGTACTCAGCGCGAGGCAAGGCGGCCAGGAGCTTATTACCAATCGAAGCTTGTTTAGAGGCTGCTTGCATGTGACCCTCCTTTGACCAAACACAGCTTCAAACGTGGGTCATCGAACTGCCTAATCCGACTACCAAATTTGTTGCTTCATCAATTAACGCTTTCGCTCCTTTCGTGAAGCTGACGCGCTCGCGCCCGTCGTATGTACGGCCACGCTCGGGAGCTTCTCCGGAAGATTCCAATCATCATTTATTAGTACGTCAACACACACTCCGGCGGCCTGCGCATACTTCAGCAGTGTGGGCAGCGGCGGCTCACGCGTCCCTAGTTCGTAACCGGAGATGCTGCTGCGAAAAGAATCGTCGGCAAGGCCGAGATGTCTGAGCATCCCGTTTTGTGAAAGGCCGAGAGAGGTGCGGATGGCGAGAAGCTTTTCGGCCAGGCGCGCTGGCTTAGGGCGGCGAGCTGTTCCCATCAGGATTTCCCTCCTGATGGGCTTTGTCTCCTTCTATTCTGCTCTCTGCTAGAACGATTTCGTTCTAACCTTACATCGCGTGATGATTTCGCCCGGAGTCTATTTCTACTTGACTCCTTGGCGGCACTCATTACTCTCGGTGCCGCGCCGCATTACGCATAAGCTATTAAGGAGACGTCTACATCATCAACCCTTCGTTGGTAATAGTGCAAGCACAATGCAGCAGCAAACTACGTATGCGCGACGTCCCTCGGATGGTCAATTAATACTCAGCGCCTTCATGGCAGCGGTTAGTGGATCACCATAAAAAATTGGGTCAACTCTCTCCATTACGTCCGCGGTGACGTCCATGAAATGGCGTTTGTTCTCGATAGGTATTAACGCCCGCCTAGCCCCGTTCTCCATGCTCACCTGCAGAGGCTCGGCGAGTGACCTCACGGCCTTGATGTTCCCCTGAATGCTTAAATCCCCGAGGATTAATAATCCGGGAAGCACCGAACTCTTCTTGATGGCCGAGTAGATCGCGACCACCAGCCCGATGCCGGCATCACAGGCGACTCGGTTAGTTAACAGATCAATTGCTTCAACGTAGAAGTCCTTCGTATCAATCGCCTGCGCGATGCCCATTTCTGTCTTGTGGCTTTGAATGTAAGCATAGGCCCGCTGGAAGGATTCCCGCATGGTTGTGTCGATGCCGCCGGCGACCTTCAACTTCCCTGTGCCCGGCGTGCAACCGACTTCGAGACGGTACAACCCCACTCTGCCCGCGTCATCCACCGACGCAGTATAGACGGAGCCGGCGGCCAGGGGGTCGGTGGCGATTAAGTCACGCCCTCCCTCTTCTCGAACCCCTACATAGCGTTCTTCCCTCGTTTCATTATCAATGTAAGAGAAGGAGGTCTGGTGGTATTCAAAAGAGCCTATCTTTTTAAGCTGCTCTTTTACCCTGCGGCGTCCTTCGACGGCGAGATCGAGCAGCTCTGCCAGCTCTTCCTTAGCTGGCTCGCCGCCCGGATGTATGAGCTTGACCAGGCCCGCCACAGTTTTGCGAACGGCCTTCACATCGCGCGCATTCAGATGCGCGCCGAGGGAAAAATGGCGATCCAGAATCTCCGTATAATTATGACGCCGCAACTCCCGCAACGCTTCGGCCAGGTAGTCTACGACGAAGCCGTAATGATCCGTGAAAAACTCATTACGCATTTTGGGCACTTCCCAGCCGGGCAGATAAAAATGCAGCCGGTCGAGGAATGCCATGTCCTCGCGTATCACATCCGGCATCGGGGCGAAGAGGTGTGAAGAGCGCACCATGATTTCGACGGGCTGGTTAGTGTTGCCGAAGAGCGCCAGCGATGCGGCGCCCGAAAGCGCCTCTTTCCCGCGGGCGAATGTTCCTGACTCGCAGTAGGTTTTAAGTGTGGTGACAACCTCCTTCGGCATCTTCTGAAGGTCCGCGACTTCGTCGAATGCCACCGAATCCCACAAGCCTACGAGCCCTATCCTTCCGCTCGCCATGTTAAAGAATAGGTTCGCAACAGTGGTCGGGCCGGTCAGCAGAATCACATACGGGGATAGTTCCTGGTAGGCGTAAGACTTGCCGGTCCCGCGCGGGCCGAGTTCGACTAAATTAAAGTTTTGTTCGCAGAGTGGAATCAGGCGAGCTAGTAAGAGTAGCTTCAAACGGCGGTCGAAGTGACTGGGCTCCAAGCCGATACTTCTGATGAGAAGGTCAATCCATTCGTCGGTGCTGAACTGTTGGCGGCCGGAGCGGTACTCCTCCAGGTCGAAGCTCGCCAGTTGGATCGGCTTCATCTCCTCGATCCAGAAAGGACTGCGCTTGCCTCGCGCCTCCTCGTCATACTGGTGGCGGATGTTGACCTGCGCCCAGATGCCGCCCATCAGCAGGCGGTCGTATTCACGCACGTAGTGCTCGGGGATGTGAACGTACTGGTGCCCGAAGTTCGTGAACTCGGCCCAGTACTTGTCATCTTCAGAAAGGTAACGGACTTTGACTTTATCGATCAGCGTGTGTTTTCCGCGCTCACGAACGAGGGATTGCGCCTTGTTAGCCTCATCCGGGCGGACAAAGTTTTCCGCGAGCGTGGTATTCACTAACTTGAGCCCAGCTTCCATCGCCGCCGTGTCATCCGTCGCGCAGTATTTTCCCAAGAGATACTCGAGCACAAAGACTGGAACATGCGCGCCCACTTTGACCTTCCGCACTAAGTCTTTACGCACGACCTTTCCGGCGAACGTGGTCGTTGCTTTCTGATCTAGCTCTGGCATTGCTTCTCCGGCGCTTGTTTATATTGAGATTGCCACTTCAATCTTTTCCAGCCGCTTTAATTCTATGCCGCTCGTCGCGTCGAGCAGATGTAGTGTCACCGTTTTTTGTGTAGTCTCCTCTGTGATGGCAAGGGTCACTGTATTCGACTCGACACTCTTCGACTCATCTTCGGATAACCGAAGCTGGACGTTGCCGGTTCCCTCTTCAAAGCCGTATGAGGCGCTCACGGGCGTCGAAATGGGGCGGTTTTTGGCCCTGATCTCGACGCGCACTTTAGGCGGCACGACCTCGAATAAACCGCTGGCGACGCCTTTAATTTGCACCGAGAAGAACCGCGTGCTGATTTTCGTGCTCCCAGGAATCAGATACCAATCTATCCCGCCGCCGGAGCTGCGCGCGCGCGCGATGCGCTCTCTGGGCTGTAGACTGACGACGGGAATGACCAACTCTTGCGGCGAGAGGCCGCCGTGGAAATACGCCCTTGCGCCGCCTTTGGCCTTGAAGCAGGCGAAATTCCAAGGAGCCGCGATTTCAAGGTCGCCGCCCAGGTCAAAATCGGCGAGGCGGGCTCTCATGAAGGCAGGGTCAGCATGACCGCCTCGTCCGACCCAGACGCGGCGGTGCAAATCAGCAGTCTCACCGCCGGGTGCGTCTATCTTCATCGCCTCGTCCAGCTCATCGCCGAACAGGTAGCCGTGATCCGCGGCGAAGACGATGTTTTCTACTCCCAGCTCGGCGAGCACGCGAAAGGCGCGATGGAGCTGGTGAAGCACCTCGTCCATATGACGCCGGGCAAGCGGTATGTTGTCGCCTTCGCAGATCGCGTCTATCTCCTGCGAAGTGACGAGGACCAGTTGAGCCGCGCGAATCCCCTCCTCGACGCGCTTTTTAGGGCTAGGCAGTAAGTCTTCAAGCTTAACTTCGAAGATCGGGACGCCGGCATGCGCTTTAAGATAATTAATTCGATCCTTGCGGTCCTTAATGACTGCGCCGCCGACGTTGAGGGCGAGCTTGCCATCAGTCGAAGGTGAAGCGAGGACTTGCTTATCCTCGCCGGGTAGGAGCGCCGCCATCCCGATCTCGGTTATTGTCGGCACGGCAGCGACCGCCGCCTCCGTCCGCACACTGAAGCCCTCCTGAAGGCTCTGAGCCAGCTCACGACCCATCTCGAAGCGCAGGGCGTCAACCCACACGTATGCGGTTTTTGATTCTGCCAATTCAGGCTTGATTCTCTTTTCGTAGACGTGAGTCTGACGCAGAGTCCGGCCGAGGTTGAATTTACCGTCGCGGAGGTTATGCACGAAGCCGTCGGAAAGAGCGCCTCCCACCTGCATGTAGCGGTGGCGTGCTCTGGCAATGCACTTCTTCAGCAGGTCGTGCCCTGCGCTCCCGTCAAAATCAAAATTGTGGTAGCGGCGCTCCATGTGGCGGTGATAGGTATCGAGGAGACACCACGGGCGCTCGCCTTCAGTGTAGAGTGCGATCCAGTCTGTAACTTTCGATGGGGGCGTTTTAATTTCATTCTCAATACGGTCTGCTTCAAGCAAAACCTGTCCCGTCACCGCTATCAGCGCCCACTCAGCTTGGATATTGGGTGAGTGCTCTGACCAGAAGCTAGATTGCCTGTGCTGTGCCAACTCGACTAATTCCTCATTGGGCCGGTTTAGAATCTCGTCGATGACGCGATGACTTAGCGCCCTTTCAACCTCAAGAAATGTCTCGCTCGCGCTGATCTCCGACAGCTTAAAGTTTATCGCGGAGATACCAAGCTCTTTGCTTATCTGATTTGCGAGCGCAGCGTAGCTCTCGCGTAAGTCGCGCCTCTGCCTCCACGCTCTGACCAGAGCAACGCAGGCGTCGCGCGAGGCAGGATTCTGAGCTATGTTGACGGTGGACAATTTATCAGGAGTGTCGCCCTTCAAGGTCGTAAGAAATTCTGTAGCGAGCATGTGGCGGGCGAGCTGTATACGCGCCTCCGCTGGCTGGGCCGCGCCAGACAGATCGGCCTCGAATCCGCTGTTGAGGAGCATGGCCAACTCTCCGGCTGCTTCCTTTGTGACGATCTCTTTGTCATAGCGGTCACCCGACAGGAAGCTCAAGGCAACATCCTGAATGTTGCTAGTGCCGAAGATGAGAGTTACGACTCCCTTGGTGATGCCCTCTCCATGTTTTGCCAGCTCGTCAAGCCCAGCGAGGTCGATCTTCCCTTCTTCAACCTGCTTTTCGATAGATGCGGCAGTCTCTTCGCCGAAGGTTGGCTTGAGGGCTTTACGAGCGATAAGTGAAAGCCGTGTGTTGCGGTTGGGAGGCTGCTTCTCCGACGCCACGACCACACCGGCTGCCTCTACTTCAACAAGAGCATCGTGCGTTTCGGAGATACCGAGGGGCACATATACGACCAATCGTGGCGGCTCTATGCCGCTTAGGAGCGGCTCGATCTGATGTCGCAGGGCGAAGAAACTCCCTTCGTATCGCGCAATCGTCGTGCGCGGGATGGAAAGTTTGGCGGCGACTTCGATGTAGTGGCGCTCTTGGTCAAACCAGAGCACTAAGCCGTGCTCGTCCACCTGACGCTCGATCAGCTTGCAAAGATAATCTGTAACGATTCCCATAAGATGAATAGGTTGTATCGTCTATCGCCTCACACTTCTTCGGCGGTTTCCTTTACTTGAATTGTGCTCGCGGCACATGATAGCCGCGTTCTCTAAATTCGTTTTCCCACCTTTGCTCCAAGGGTCTATGTGGTCAATGGTGAAGTCGTCCCAAGTCAACGTCTTACTGCATTCCACGCATTTGGGAGAGGTCGCTGTATTCCACAGGATACGTCGCTGCTCCGTGCTGAAGAAGCGCGCAGAATCCTTCTTTTGAAACAGCGGCTCCAGCAGGCCGCGCAGGATCTGTTCGCGCTTTCTCCGCTGGTTGATTTCGTCAGTCGCTTCGAGAACTGTCAGCAGGTATTCGCGGTACAGTTCCTGTCCCGGCTCCGTGCCTTCCGCTCTTTTTTGTCGCAGCCGAACTTTGTCGACGCCGGTCGAGAAGGCTGCGAGGATGTCCCACGCAAGTTTATTACGCTTGCGGTCAATCAGAATCAACCCCTCCCGCTCGAACTTTTGCATGAGCACGGCGAGCGTGTAGAAATCTGAAATCTGCTTGAAGCGCGTCTGGCTCAACTTCGGGAACATCTGTTTGAGCCGACCCAGAGTCGTCACCGTGTTTTGAGCAGCCTTGTCCAGTTCGCGCCCGCGAATCGAGTCGGAGTTCATGATCTTGTCGAGCGCGGTCTTCTTGTTCGTCACGTCTTCGTTGTGAGCCGCGACGATCAGCTCGCACAGCAGTTCGACGTGCTTCATGCGCGATATCTGGCTGGGACTGAGAATCTTGTTGATGCGAAAGTAAGGCTCGAATCTGTGGGCGAGTTGCCCCGCCTTCTTGAGAAAGGCGCTGTGGTAGTAGCGGGCGTGGCGTTTCTCGGCGCCGGTGAGGGCCTTGCCCGTCGAGTTGATTCTGACGAAGAGGTCAATGATGTCCGCCGGCTCACCCGTTACTTCGATGATCTGAAGATTATAGCCGGTGATGAGATACTGAAGCTTCTTCCGCTTGATGGTGTTCCAGTCAATCCAGTCAGGGCGCTCTTCGCCGGGCAGACGCGACTTTGTCCAGAAGCGGTTTCCCCGCATCGCTCCGGTGAACATCAGGATAGTTTCGATGCGCTGCTTCCCGTCTATTACGTCGTAAACGAGGTTGCCGTCTTCGTGGCGTCGGTAGAGGAAGATGGAAGGGAGCGGGTAGTTTCGCAGGATCGAGTCAATCAGCTTGTCGCGGTCTCTCTCGCCCCAGACGGAGGAACGCTGGAAGCCGGGGTCGAGGTTGAGGTGATCCTTCTCGTAGAAGTTGAGAATCTCCTGAACGGTCTTCTGATCTGATTTGTACTGGATAGAACTCACGAGGTTGAGTCTCCATCAGTCAGAGCTTTCCAAGCGAGATACTGGATTAGGTCGTCGGGGAAAAACATTCGATCCGCATTCTTTTCATGCTTATATTTTCCTAACCTATCCCTTATAAAAGCATCTGCATCTTTAAGTGTTAGGTTGTGCCAGAGGGAGTTCTCCCGCGACTTTCTACTTAACAGAAGCTTTGCGACCACCCATGTATTATGCGTAACACTATTGGCCCTCTGTAGCTGCTCCGCCAGATCGTTGATCTCACTTTGTTGAAACATCCCGAATCTTTTCAATGCTGCTCTCAATCGCTCGGGCCTCCACGCTCTCATTTCACCACTTGTCGGGCCTGTTTTGACTTCCACAATCAAAGCCAGCGGTGCGCTTAATGAAAGCCCCCAGCTTTCAAACTTCCGGTGATCCCAGTCAATAGATTGACCGCCGATTACTTCATAGACGTTAGGGAATCTGATGGCAAGAAGATCGGCGTCGGCAGAGGGGCGATCCTCGATATTGGCGCGGTGGAGGACGAAATTACCTAACGGGAAAAATCCGTTCAGCCTCAAGTACCAGTATGTGAGCGTCTCTCCGAAGTTCACTTTCAATCATTCTCTATTAACGGGTAAAGCCTCAATTCAGTTGACAAGTGATGGCCTATTTTTGGTCATGCCTTTTTCTCTGAGCTGCTTGCTGATCGAAGACCATTCGTACTTCCCTGCCAGCAATTCTTCCCAATACTTCTTTGCCTCTCCCCATGGCACAAGCTCGCGCAAGGGGGCGATGTTGAGGACTACGCCGTCGTTCAAGTCCGGGTCTAAATTCAGGTTCGCCGCGCGCTGAAGTTTGTCGCGGAAGTCGTAGATTTCTGACAGCAGCGATTCCTGTTTTTCTAACTGCTTTTCGATCTGCTTCGCCGCTTTGCCTGTGGCTTCGGCGTCGGTACGTTGGGTGCGGAGCTGCGCAAGGTTGCTTTCTTCGAGGCGTATCTTCGGCTCGACGTAAAGATGCAGCGCCTTGAAGAGAATGTCTTTGTCCAGGCGGTGATAGTAGAGCCAGATTGAGTAGCTGCCCTTTGAGGAGCGGAGTAGCCAGTAGATGGGGGCTTTGCGACGGCTCTTGCTGTACCGCTTGACGTGATCAGCCCAGAATCCGCCGGCGGCGGGCTTGCGGAAGTAGTCGCGCAAATCCTTGACGCCAAGTTGTTCGCACGCCTCGCGCTCGCGCGCTTCCGCCGCTTTCGGCCAGATGAATTCAAAGACTTCGCGCACGCGGGCAAGGAGATCATCGACATGTGTTGGGTCATCAACAAGAATGCCGTCTGAGTCCACGCGCAGCGGGTAGCCTTCTGGTGCTTCTCTGAGAGGTAAGCTGTCTTCACCCGTGAGAGCGCCAGGGGCACAGTTGGGTAGCGGCGCGAACGGGTCTGGCAGTTCGGGTGCGGGCCGCTCCCCCGTGGCGAAGCGCGCGTCCCAGCGGCCGAAGGCACAGCCAATGAAGTAAGAGATAAAATCCGACGCCAGTTGCCGCCCGTCAGCAGACGCGGGTTCGTCTTCGGCCTCTTCGTCGGTCTCAGCCTGTACATCTTCGGCGGCGGGCGACGTGCCGGTTGTGACCGACGCTTCGATGGCCCGGCGGTCTTCGTCGCCGATGCCGTACAAGCGGAAGGCGATGTCGTCAATCTCGCGCTGATGCGCGGCTAGTTGCCGCTCGGCCTCTTGGACTCGCGCCTGCCACGCCGCGACGCGCTCAGTAAGCCTCTCGCCGTTCACTTGCAGGAGTGCAGGAAGATGAAAGACATGACTGGTTTCGTTAGAAGTATCAAGAGCACGTCGTAAACGAACTATGGAGAGAGCAAGATTCCCCATCCGCCCTTCCCGCTCGTCCATAAACTCCGGCACAGGGGTACGCTGAATAATACCCACTTCATATGAGCCGAAACTTACTTGAGTTGAAAGAAGCATCTTGAACACTTGGCTATTACATACTCCCAAGTAAAAGGTTATGGCCGATTCATCTGTGAACGCAGCCGGCCCTTTATGTCCAAAGATCGTTCCAGCAGGTAGAGCACGTATGTTAAATCCAAGCTGTGTCCTAAGTGACCAAGTTAGGCCAGAGTTGAAAAAGTAATCCACAGACTCGGGACGCTCAATCATCCTACCTGGCCTGCCCCAAAAATCTAGGAAAGTTCGGCGGGCATCATCCCAAGCAACCAGCAAATGGATATCGGCGTAGTAAGGTGAGTAGCTACCGCCTTTTGCAAACGGAACCCATACAAACTGGCGTCCCTCTTCCTTAGGTTTAACCTCCCACCATAAACGAATGCGCCTAAAGTCATCACCGCTGGAAGGACCTCGTCTCGCGCAGCGCACGCCATTTTCAAAAGGGGGGAAGGTTGTGAACAGCCTTCTAATCCCTTTGCTTATCCAGTAACAAAAGGGTGTGTTCGTTGTCTGGTAGAAATCTTCTGGCGAGACAACGAAGCGGCGCGGGTCATGTGTGTCATGTACAGCTTCGAAGAGAGCGCGGCCTTTATCCTCTTCACCGAGCAGGCGCAGGCAGATGAGCGATGGATAAGGCGCAACCTCAGGCTCCGGCGCTCTGGCAATCTCTCCTTCGAGCTGCGTCCAGCGCGGGAAGCTGCCCGCTACCGGCTTGATGAAGCTCGCTTCGTGCAGCCGCCGCAACTCGCCGTTCGCCTGATGGCGTTTCAGGCCGAAGATGTCTTCGTACTTCTTCGTGCTTAAGAGGCCTTTCTTGTCCGTCGGGACTTGCGGCAGGCTCTTGGCGAGTTGCAATGTCAACTGGCGGTCTTCCTCTTCAGTTAAGCTCCGAAGCACGTAAGCCGCCGTTTCAACCATCGCGTCCAGAACGCCCATCCCGAAATCAGCAAGCAATAGTGGGCGGTACAGACGTAATACGATGCGCTCGCGCCAGTCGCTTGAGCCGCTCAGGAAGAAACCCGTCCGGCTCGAAATGATGCCGAGGAACCCGCCCGGCAAGAGGCGGTCCTGAAAGCATTCGATGAATGCTTTGTAAACATCGCCTTTCGTGTCGCCGTAGGTTTCATCAATATACGGCTTCGATGGAATGCTCGCGTCGCCGAACGGCGGATTCATCAGCACCACGTCGAACTTCTGCCGGCACAAGTCAATGAACGCGAAACCCTGTTCGGCATCCTCCGCGAACAGTCGGCGCAACAGCCCCTTGCCGTTGCCCGCGCGTCTCGCGTAGTCGCGCAACGACTGGACAACTTCGGCCTCCGCATCGTGCCAGACCTTTTCGCTCGTGATATCCGCGATGTCGAAGACGAGTTTTTTCTGCGCCTCTTCTTTACGGTAATCGAACAGAGCGCTCCTTTTAGCAAGCTCCTCTTCGCGCTCCGCTTCACTCCGCAGCATCTCTTGCCACGCCCGGCGCGCCTCTTCAATCGGCTCGCTAATATCGTCCTCGATCCGCACTAACGCGCCCGCTTCGCCCGCCAGCTTCATCCGCGCAAACACGTTGCGGACAAGCTCGCCTATCAACTCACCCAGAGGATGTGGGCTGAGTTCCGCGATGAACTCTTCCAACAAATCATCTTCGCCCGGCATCGGCTCCGCGCAGACAAAACTCATCCGCTTGATCCGCGGGCGATTCTCCTTCAAGCCCATCTCCTGAAAGGCTCGTTGCGCCCGCAGCCACAGCGCCAGCGCAGCCAGTTGCGTCACGCGCAGGTCTATGTCAATACCGTGCAGGTTGTGGGCGAGGATTAAACCGGGGATCGCGCGCCTGAATTCTTCCGCGTCGGGAAAGTCCTGCCGCAGCTTCGGCGCAAGCTCCTCGTCATCGTAGGCTTCCTCGTAGATTGTCTGAAACAGGTCGAAGCAGTAGAGCAGGAAGTGACCGCTGCCGCAGGCCGGGTCTAACACCTTAATCTCACGCGGGTCTTTCTTTCGGCGCGTGGCACTCTCCTGCGTCCGCCTTTCGCCGGTCGTTTCCTTGACGAGGTAACGACATTCATCCTTCAGCGCCGTCTCGCCCCCGCGCATCTCATACCAAGTGCTCCCCAGGGTGTTGTCAGTCAGAAACTCAACCACGTATCGCGGCGTGAAGAACTGATTGCGAAACGCCATCTCGTAGGAGTTGCGCGGCGCGGCGCTCTCTTTGCGGGCCTGATCGCGCAGCTCCTTCGGCGTGAAGTATTGATAGACCCAGCCGATGGTCTCGTCTTCCTTCCAGATGGCTTGCAGCTCCGCGCTGTTCAGTAGCTCAAGCACGCTCTCCAAGACCCGGTGCGGAGGAAACAGTCCGCTCGCTATATCTTGCGGCGAGAAAAGCACACCGATCTCGTCCGAGAGCGTGCCGTTGAGCCATTCCAGATAATGCCTGTACGCCGTCTCCTGCTCGCCTCCCGACCAGAGCCGTTCGTCTTCTGGGTGATCTGGAAGGTAGAAAAGAAAACCCCTCGACTTGAGGACTTTACCTACTGGGTCGGCGATTAGTCCGCGCGTCGCCATCATCTTGTAAGCGCACAGGCGGTTGAGGTGAGTGAAGGCGGCTTCGCGCACGAGCTGCGCTACAGCGTCTTTCGGCTTCAGACCTGAAGACTTGATGTGTTGAAGGTGTGTAACGACCCGCTCGCGGTACTCCTGCTCCTCGGCGGAGAGGTGCGTCATGCGTGCGGCATCTTCCACCTCACCGGAGGCGTGTATACCGTACTGCCCTTGCAGCATGTCGCCGATGGCCTGTTCAAGCTGTTTGCGACATTGCGTGACGACATTGCGGAGTTTGTTGCGAAGGTCTTTATCCATCACTTAGATTCCGCCGGCGGCAGCCGTTGTTTGCGCGCGCAAGTCCCGCATACGGTTGGTGACTAACTCGTCGAGGGCATAGCAAACGTTCATCACTGTATCAATAGACTGCTTCGACCACGCATAAGAGATGTCCTGCATATCTCCGTCAGGGTTCTTCTGCGCGCGGTCGGCGCGATGCACAATATCGTTCCGGCGGCTCACCGTATCGTCAATCTGCTTTTTAATACTGGCTTCGTCTTGACCAAGGCGTTGGGAAATCTGATTCCACGCCCCATCAATAGTCAGAAGCGTCGCAACCGAATAGATACCCTTACTGCCGCTCAAGTATTTGAAGTTGATGTAGCTCAGTAGCTTGTTGGCGATGAAGAGAGGCGCGTTCTCGTCTTCGAGCAGGCGGAGTGTTTCGGAGAGGCTGAACGTCATCCCCTCAAAAGATTTCTGCACATCCTTGTCGGTCGGAAAGAACTCACGGCCTTTAGCTGCGATGACCAAAGGCAGGTTCACGCGCAACAGGGACGGCAGGTAAGTTTCCAGCGCGGTGCAGGCACTCACAACAGATTGGCGCAGCAGATTGTTGAGGGCTGATCGCTTTAGTGACGCTCGCGGGAACTGCGCGCGCTCACGGATCAAGCCGACGAAGATTTCGTTGTAGATCAACATCAGTTCTTCTTCGGCCCCTGCGCCAACCACGCTCCGCAGTGAGGTCACGAGGTCATGCTCCGTGTGAACGGATTCATTCTCCAGCAGTCGGAAGACGCGCAGCAGCAATTCTGCCGGCCTGATGTTGTCTTCAAATACTTGGCGAGGGCTGCCCATAGTCTCTACTCCACAACAACCTTCGCGCCTTCGGCGATCAGCTTATGCAGGTGTTCGCTCAGTCGGTCGAGGCTCTCTTTAATCGAGGCCTCAGAGTCGAGCGTTGCCGTAAAGAAATCAGCCAGCCTGACGCGCTCGATCCGCGCGCCGTCCACATCCCCGGCGGGGGTGGTCAGCTCTTGGACGCGCACCAACACCCCGCTCTTCAAGCCGCCAAGCGCCGCCAAGTCCGACTCCATCTCATTGACTGACGCCCCGCAACGACTGCACTCAGTGCCCGTGTCTCTAAAGACGACCTCTTCGTCGGGCGGCGTGCAGAGGCGAGTGGTGAGTGGCGCGAGTACCGATTCATGCATCTCGGCAGGCAGAAGCCCCCACGACGGGCGACCCTTTACGTCCTCTATCGCCTCGCTGAATTCACTGGAGCGCCGACGGTGCAAATCTGTGTAGAGCGTGCGGTAGCCGGTAGCGATTGCCTGCGTCAGCCCTTTGATACGATCAAGCTCCTCGAAGAAAAAGGGCGACTGAATCAAAGATTGCAGCTCATCTACTCTCTCCATTAGCGCTTCGTCTGGCCTGCGCGGCACAAGCGCACTCTGCATTATTCCGGCAGCCACGCGCGCCCGCTTAATGAGGTTTAGTCCGTCGCCCCCGACCGCCTCGCGAATGCGGCGCACGTTGTTGCGTGTCTCCTTGAGCGAGTTGCCTTCCCCGGCGAGGGTGCGCACGCAGTCGTCCGAGGCTGCTGAACTTACGCCCGCGAGTGTCTGCCGGTACTCTTCCAAAAGGTCGCCTCCCGGAATCCCGTTAGCCTGTACGGTGGCGATCACAGGCAGGAGTAACCTCAGCTCCTCGTCGGCGAGCTTCTTGAAAGCGGCGGCAATCGCCCCCTCTTCGATATCCACCTCCTCGCCCGTCAACTCTTCGAGGTGCTGGACGGCGGAGGTGAGCGTGCGAAGGTCAATTGATTCGCGCGGGGCGAAAGAGGCAGATCTGAACGCCGGATTGTTGACGAGCGGCGTGCGGCTCTGCGGGTCTTGGTAGTTTCGGAAGCGGCGCCCCTGATAAGTGATCTCGATGCTTCCGGCTCGCAAGAGCACCGCGAGCACGAGGCGCAGCATGTCCCGCTCCCAGCCGTAACCGATGCCCTGAAAATGCTCTTCCAGGGATTTGCCGGTGACCTTGTTGCCGTATGAGTGTTCACGCTTGATGTAGTCGAGCACCTCTTTAGCAATCGGAGCCGACGGATTCGGGACGAGCTTGGAGCCTTCTTTAATCACCAGGCCTAAGCCCTGTTCTCCTTCGTAGAAAACCGGGGCGAGCGCGTTCAGGTTGGCGGCCTTAAGAAAGTCTTCGACCTCCGTACCCTTCAGGGGTCGGAATCCCATCTCCAGCTTCGGGTAAAGCTCTGGGAATGCCCCGTCGAAATGTCGTTTGAAAATCTCGCCCGCGTTCTTACCCAAAGCCGCCGCGTCTTTAGAGACGCCGTGGAAGATCCCCTGTCCCTTCTCCAAAGCCTCAACCATCTTGTCGCGGAGGCGGCTCTGTAGGCGGTTGACCTCATGCTCTTCGTTGGCGAGTGAGGCGGCTTCGTCCTTGGTGATGCGGTTCTGCGCGCTCAGTTGACGGTACTTCGAGATCATCTGCCGGGAGGCGTACAGGTTCGCTTCAAGATCGTCAATCTCCGGCGTCAAAGAGAAAACCCAATAGATGTCGTTCTTGTGCGCCGCCTCGCGGCTCTCGGTACGCGCCTCTTCTAGCCGGGCGGGGAAGCTCGCAGCATCGTCCGCGGTGAAGATCGAGAGCGTGACGTCGCCCTCGCCGCTCGTGCGCATGCCGTCAACCGTGATCCCGACATCGAACGTGCGCAGGTCGCGGAACCGGTACTTCTTCAGTTGCGGCTCGTCGAAGATCTGGCGCAGAACGTCGCGGGTGATTTCATTTCTATCTTTCGGGCGAGGCTCAATCGCGCGACGCTCCGTGTCCCAGTTTTTCTCCTGCGCCGTCTGCAGCTTCCAGCCCTGCTCAGTGTTGCGGATGAACTGGGCCAGCTCAAGCTTCTTGACTGCCCGCTGCACCTCAGCCAGTGGGGAGGGCTGTCCCACCGTGTCTATCAGACACGCCGCGATATTGTGTTCTGTACGGGGAATGTCTTGAATGAACTCCAAGAGGCTGATTGTTTTCGCCACCCGCACGGTCATCCCGCGGTCTTCGGCGTCGTCCCGGAACCGCTCCGCTATATCGCTGATGTCCTTCTGCTTTTCGGTAGAAAGATTACCCTCGACCAGCTCGAAGATCTTGTCCATTGTCACAAGCGTGCCGACGGGCCTCTCGGCGAGGGCGGTGCGCTCGGAGACGAGCATCTCGTAGGCCTGCTTGATGATCGTCCGGTTGCTGCCGCCGTAATGACGGGGCGCGCCCGGCTGCAGGCGGATGCCGGACATGATGTAAATCGAAAGCTCGATGAAATGCGGCAGGTAAGGGTAGAACTGGACGAAATCGTCTCGCGTGACTTCGCTCGGGCGCTGCGTCCTCTCTAGCCGGCAGGCGGCGTTTAGTTGTCCCTGGGAGCGGTCGAAGAGTTGCTGGAGAACCGGCACTGCCTCATCCTTCTTGGCCAAGACGCGCCTGGTTGCAACCTCGCGTATGTCCGCTGGCGCCAGATCGACGCGGTGCTTGAAGCGGTCTTGGAGCTTCGCGATCTCCACTCTCTTCGAGTCAATCGCCGCCACCACTTCATCCAGCTTCTCCTGCGAGGTGACGATGATCCAGATTGGTGCTGTCGTCTTCTTAGCTTTCAGGTAATTCTTGCTGGTTTTTCCGAACTGCTCGACCACGGCGCGCAGGTCCTCGATCTTGTCCGCACTCCGGGCGACGTACTGCCCCACCTCGTCAACGATGAAGACTAGGGCCTTGCCCGGACGCCTTCGCGCGCTCAGGTCGAACGCGCGCTCCACGAACTTCCCGACAGTAATGTCGGCCGTCTTTCCGTGTAAGGACTGTGCCCAGGAGTCCTGCGTGGCGTAAGTTGAGGGGTCGAGGGAGTGGAGGATGGCGCTGGCGCGGGAGATCTTCTGCGCGCCGGTTCGCACCTTCTTCCACTCTAAGCCGAACAGCTCACGGCAACGGTCGGTGAACTCATCCAGCCGCCCTTCCGCCTCCAGTTCGATTTCCAGTTCGGCGATGTCGTAGTCCTGCGCGTAATCGAGCTCGCGCAGGAGCACCGTGTACATGATCTCGGCGATCCGCTCGGTCGCCCGCTTAACGGCGCGATCAACTGACACGTCGAACATCACGACTTCGGTTGGAATGCTCTGGTTGATGAAATCAACGAGGTCACTGATGCGCTCGTCGGCCACCTGGTCTTTAAAGAGGCGGCTCGCCTTAGTACCGAGCACGTCACGGTTGGCGAGGACGTAGCCGAGGTTTTTTGCGAACGAGGATTTACCGGAACCGAAGAAGCCGGAAATCCACACTCCCACGCTCTCATTGAAATCGCGGGGCGCCTCGGCAATCGCCCTCAGGAGGTCGCGGTACTGCTCCTTAATGCGGGCGGTCGCCACGTAGTCGGTGATTTCCGCGTAGACGGATTGTTCGTCGGTTTGGTCAACCTTAATGATCTCTTCGATCTTCTGCGTGAGATCACGGGCGAGGAGTTCGCGAATAGTCTTCATCGTTAAGTTTTCGTTTCAGCCGTAGATTTTTACACGGTAATTTCCAAGAGCTTCCCTGTCCTTCAGGGCCATAAAGCGCAAACCCGTCGTGCCGTCCAGTGTGCCGGGATAAAACAGGATCGTTATAACGCGGGTACGCCCCTGCATCTCGTCCAATAACTTCGACATGTGATAGATCGCCGGTGCCATCACCGCGGCGCGCGTGAGAAAGACGACGTCCCGATCCGGGTCCAGACGCCTCATCCTCTCGGTGAGCGCGTCCGGCAGTGGGCGCCAATCTACATCCGAAAGGTAGGTTGTAATCTGCTCCTGCGCCGATTCAAAGCCTCGCTGACGTTCCAGTTCGACAACAGCATCTAACCCTTCCGTTTCGGCGACGATTTCCCAGAGCAACTCGGCCAGGGAGATAGTGTGTACCTCGCGGCCTACCGCCTTTAGACGTGTGGCTAATAGCCTGGCCTCACGCCGCACGCTCCACTCCTCCTGAGGGTCGTAGCGCAATATCGCAAAAGGCAGATCGCTGTAAACGCTCACGCGCGGCGGAGTAGCCGACAAATCTTTTTCGAGCAGATCAATACGATCTCTCAGTGATAACACGCGCGTACTCCTCCAAAGAATTGGTGGGGAATTCGATGCGGATAACCGGCCCCGCAGCGTGATACTCCAACAAACCCCTTTGATGGGCTTCGAGGAATAGTTTCTCTACCGACTCCCCGTCGAGGAAGAATAGTTGCCATTCCGGGTCATTAATCAGACGCTCCCCCGAAGGTTGTTTCTTATGTAGGCAGAAAGCGATGTAGGCGAACGCCTCGATAGGCAGATATATGGTGGCGAAGCGCTTTCTCACGGCGCCCTCCAAGACGCCGAAGTCGCGCAACGTCGCTAGCAGCCCTTGTGCGATGCGCGTGATAGTGTGTTCAGACCACCGCCCTGCGGTCTTCCCTTCTTCCACCCACCTCGTCAGTCTCGATTCGACATCTGCCGTCGTAACTTCGTGCCTGCCCACGCGCTTGAACTCACTTAATATTTCCGTGACCGTATCATGTAAGAGAGCATCCGATTGGGCCGCGTAGAAGTAGAAAATGCGATCCAGGACTTGCGCCGACAGCCGCCCGTTCAATAATACGACCAGAGCCTTCGTCGTTTCTTCCGACGCCAGATAGCGCTGCTTAAAGATAGCGAGCATATCAGCAATACGCACTCGCGACGCCTTGCCGAAGATGTTTTCCTGTTTGAAGCAGTCAAGGTTCTCTTCTGCGGTGAGATTACGATCCCAATGAGCAAGCATCATCTTGGTGTCACTTAATAACGCTCCGGCTTTGATGATCTTACTGGCGTAAATTTTGTGACCGTCAGCGGACTCCCGTGTTTTGCCACCAGCGTTAATCTCCGCGTAGTCCGGCTCTGTGTGAATGACTTCTTGCATGATCTCAGCGGCACTGACCTCAACTACATTATTCTAAACGTAAGGGCCTTCGCCCAGCCAAACAAGGTAAACTTGACTGAGCCATATAAGTCGGAATGCGGCTCTCATACAGCACTCAGTCGTTTACGGCGGCGCGCAATCGAAGCACTATGCAGATCGCGCTTGACGCTGATGCGCTGCACGTAGACGGTCGTCGTACTCAAATTGGCGTGGTCGAGCGCATCCTGCGTGGCCGTCATCGAGCCTGTCTCCTCGGCAACAATGCGCCCGAAGGTGTGCCGGGTCTGGTGCAGATGCACGTGATCCAGTCCGGCTTCCTTTGCGTATAGCTTCAAGTTTCGCACGAAGGCGTGCGACGTGAGCTGCTCCCCTGCCAGCTTCGGATGATCGTGCCTCGTCCAAATGGGTGCGTCGGTCTTAAGCACGTGCAGGCGCCCCGCTGCCGTAAGGTAATCAATGAGCGCGGCCTTGGTTTCAACATCACGTACTTCCCTCGCACGGTAACGCCCGCCCTTCACACGCCCACCTATGATTAACCCCTCTTCGGTTACCTGCACGTCGTGACCGCGAAATCCGATCACTTCTTCGCGGCGCAGCCCCGTGCTCGTGTACATCAGCAGCAGCGCCAAGTCGCGTTTGGCGACGAGGTTGCCGGCGGCAGCACGAGAGCTTACCACAGATGTTATCCGACACAGTTCGTCGTCCGTCCACGATTTAACGCTTTCGGTCTGGTACGGCCGCGGCGCTCGTGGTCTGGCGAGCAGGACCGGGTTGGAGCGGACGCCCAGCTCGCGCTGAGCCCATGAGTAGAAGGAGGAGAGGAATGAGACGCGCGCGTAAAGGGTAGAGGCGGCAGGAGGGCGTCCGTCCGCCCTTCTCTCCCGCTCACACCATTCCTTAACGTCTGCCGGCGTCACCTCGCCGGGGTCACGGCGTACTTCTGCGAAGAACCTCTCGACCGCCCTGCGCTTCTTGGCGATCAGCTCCTCGCGCCGGCGCGTGGTCCCGCCCGTCGAACTCGCCGCCCACACATCGATCGCTGTGCGCAGCGCCATGTCGCGGCTGTCGGCTCTGGCGAGCGCCGTCTCTTCTATAACTTGGGCATCACTTGTTTTCATACCTGCTGGTGGAAGGTGAAAGTGTGTGCCAAAGGCTTTACCACCCTGCTAACGGCAGTTCGTCCGCCGGCTCGATCCTGGTGACGAACGGCCTTTTGTCGCCCGCCGCCCTCGCCGCCTCGTAAACCTCTTTTCCGTCCGGGCCGCTGCTGAGCAGACGGTCCCCGCGCACGGCTACCCACTGCCCGGCGTACTCCGAACGGTGCTCCTCGATCCAGCGCAGCTCTCGTGAAAGATCAACGACGCGGGCGCTCGGCCGGACTCGGGGCTGCTCTTTGCGAATGAGAGCCTCACGCAGTCGCCGCCGCTCGTCCGGCGTGAGTCGCCGCGCTTCTTCAATGATTCTGTCCACGTCCGCGGATGCCACGGCCTTCCTTCCCCTCTCAGAATGTCTCCACCGACCGAAATCGGACTATATCACACTTTTTCAATGCGTTTACAGAAATGAACTCTTCCTGTAAGCGTTTGTTCCTTAGAGTGCTATTTTTACCCTTCAGAGTGGCAATAATCGTGTAGAATGCTCCAGCCGTGAAACATCCCGCGATTCTGAGGATCGGCTTATCCCATGCGCGCCACCCGTCGCCGACAACGCACGATTGATCCGCTCGCGGCACCAGAGGCGGTCCGCTCGGTCTGCGACCAGTTACGCGCGCGACTACCTGACCTTATTCCTACATCAGAGAAGCAGTTGATGCGCTTCCTCTACGCGGTTCGGCACGTCGAGCGTCGCCCGGCGACCGATACTTTACGGGGCCGACCTTCGCGTTGGCCGCGTGAAAAACTGACGGAAGCGGCCAGCGTCCTGCGCGGACTGCTGGAGCGTGAAACATCGGGCCGCGTCTCTGTCAGCAGCTTCATCGGGCAGTACCTGCCCCTTCTTCACTCCCCTTCGGACGTCACCGACGCACTCAGCTCCGGCCAGATCAACCTCCAAGAAGCCGCGCAGCTCGCCCGGCTCACAGCCGAGCGTCTGGCCTGCTCAACGGCTGCGGCGCGCGCGCGCCGCGCGGAGCTTCTTCAGCAACACCTCGCCGTGCAAGGGTCGCAGACGCGCCTGCGTGCGCGGGTTAAAGACCTGCTCGGCGAGACGCAAGAGGACGAAATATCTTCCGAGAGCATGGCGCAGGTCGTGGCACAGGTTGATGAAATGTTAGAGATAGACCCTCATGACACGCGCCACATGTTCTGGGAGGAGATGAAGCGTATCTTCTTCGCCATGCGCGAAATACAGCCGGAAGACCTAGACGAAGAGACGATGGACGAGTTCATGTCGGCGATGGATCAGCTTTCCAACATTCTCTACCGTATTGAGAAAAAGAGGCAGAAGCGCGAGCGCCCGACAGTGGCACTAAAAATTTGACTTTAGCAGCGAAGTTTTCAGATTTTGCGACTGATACAGATTTGATAATAATTAAGAATGTGTAAGAAGTTATTGACGCCCAGACCACTATCTGCTAAAAGATTGTACCCATGAACCTTACTAACCCGCAGGAAAGCTCTTCGGTTCCGGTACAATTTATGTCTGACAACGGCAAAAGCAATAATCCCGCAGACGACTCGAAGAAGATCAACCTGACTCAGGCGCGCAAGATTTTGGGCGTCAGCCCCAACAAGATGTCGAAATTGGTCACTGACGGGACTCTCAGTTATGAGCTTGATCCCCTCGATCAGCGCGTCAAGTTGGTGCTACTTAGAGAAGTGGAGAGATTGAAGCAGCTCAGCCACAAGGCGTGAATTAGCCGCATTTAGCGGCGTTTTTTGTAGAAGGAGTGTATTTCTGATGCGAGCTGTCATCTCGATTGCGAACCAGAAGGGCGGCGTCGGGAAAACTACGACGGCGGTGAATCTATCGGGCTGTCTCGCCGGTCGTGGGGAGCGTGTGTTGTTGATAGACCTGGACGGCCAGGGTAACGCGACCTCGCACCTCGGTGTCGAGATACCGGAATCTGAGGAATCTACATCTTACGCCCTACTCGCCGCGGCCGAGCCCGATATTGAGAAGCTGGCCGTGCCCGTCGCTCAGAATTTGCTCCTTATTCCGGGTCACATCGCGCTGGCCGAGGTGGACATCAAGCTCTTTTCGCAGATCAACCGCGACACGCGCCTGGCGCGCGCTCTTCAGCCGTTCGCCGACGACGTGGACTTCGTCATCATTGACTGCCCGCCGTCGCTCGGGATGGCAACCGTCAACGCCTTGAGCGCCTCGACCGATGTCGTTATCTGTGTGCAAACAAACGTCTTCGCCTACGAGGCCGTGCGCCGGCTGCTGGCGATCATCAAGGTCGTCAAGAAGGAGCTGGCGCCGGATTTAGCAATCCACGCGCTGGCGACGCTGCACCGATCTACCGTGAATTTGAATAAGAGCGTGCTGGAGAAGATCGCGCAAAACTTCCCCAACCAGACGCTCCAGACGACGATCTGCCAGACGGCAGCGCTTACGGAAGCGGCAGCGGCGGGCCAAACAATTATTGATTACGCCAACGGAAGCCGCGGTCACCAGGACTACGAGAAATTGACGGACGAACTGCTTCGCATCATCGGCGACAGACAAAAGAAGGCCGACGATGTGACCCTGCGCCGTGAAGTGGATGAGCTTGAAACTACTTCATCGGCAGTTAATTAGCGTCGCCGGCTGGACGCCAAATTATGATGCCTGAACAGAAAGGTCGAAGCGGAAAGAAGCCGAAGTATCAGATTCCCGACATCGGGGGCGCTGATTTGACGGCTGAAGATATTTCGACCGAAAGAGTCCTCAATTTCCTGATCAAAGGCGAAGCTCCTTCATCCGAGCAGACGGATCCCTCTGGCTCCGCGGCGGTACAGGATAACACCCCCGTCCCAGCTCATGCTTCTTCTCAACCCGTTGAAAATAAAACTACTGGCGATTCCCTTCCCTCTCCTGAGCCGACCCCTAAAAAGAGTCTCGCGCGCCTTTTTGAGCGGGCCAAGAGCGGAGGTAGTGTCGCTAAGGATCTACCCCTTCAACTGCCGGCAGAAGAGCAGGTCGAGACGCCTGCTCCATTAACAGCGGTCACGGCAACTACTCCTGCTGCTGAGGATGCCGGGCATGTCTCTCCTCCGCCGAGCGTGGCCGTGGAACCGGCTGTCGAAGAGACGAAACAGGCCGTCCCTGTCTCTGAAAAAACGGCCCCGTCTAGCCCTGAACTTACTCATTATATTGAGCTTTGGAAGAACTTTTACCGCTTGAAGTCGGGTGAAGTCGATGCCCTCAGTGTAATGTACCGTCTGTCGCACGATCAGGGTCGTGACCAATGCTACGTGAAAATGCATAACCTTGCTGAAATGAGTAATTTAACTTACCGCTACTGTCAGAAGGTCGTGCGAAGCCTTGAACAGTTGGGATGGATTACTAAACTCAAAGATTACGACCCCACGGACCAGCTTGGCGTTCTTTACCGCGTTAACCTGAAACCCTCGACTCCCCTTCCCTAGACACGAACTCAATCTAAGTCTTAGTTTACCTTTAACTTACAAGGCATATTTCTGCCTGTTTTCTTCAAGACAGGGGTGCTCTATTCAGGACACCCCTGTCCCGATTAGAACACCCCTGTCTCTATTAAAGCACCCCTGTCTTATTCAGGACACCCTGTCTTTATTAGGACACCCCTGTTCTAAGTAGAACACCCTGTCCTAGGTAGAGCACCCCTGTCTTGGTCAGATCACCCTGTCTTATTCAGGACACCCCTGCCCTCAATAGGACACCCTGCTCTATTAAAGACACCCTGCCTTATTTCAGACAGAGCTGTCCTGTATAGATCAGCCCTGTCCTAGATAGGTCAGGGTGTCTCAGCCAGAGCAGGGGTGTCCCAGAAAAGACAGGCTTCCCAGAAAAGAAAATTTAATGTAGGTATGCGAACTGAATTCGAGTGGAGGCGATTGCAGCCTTCACAAATGAATTGACCCGCAGCACCTTCAGTTTGGCGACCGGAGTGCGACGGGTCAATCGAAAACTAGCTCGACTGGCGAGCCGGTATTTGTGTGTCTACCGAAGCACATTATAAAACTCCGGCGCCGCGCTGTCGAGCAGAAAGTTAGACAGAAGTGATGGCAGCGCAACCGAATTTCTCTAACAGATTCGTCCGCAAGACGCAGCTCTCGGCGAACGAATACCACAAAAACTTTCTCAAGCTCGACGAGGAGATCATCGCGGCCGTCACCTCCGCGGAAGCGGACAAGGTGACGCCGCTCATGAGCAAAATCTATCTCCGGCTGGTCAACGCCCCAGACCAGTATTGGGAGCGCGACGGAGTGCTGCGCCTTGAAGCCGAATGCAGGGAAGGGAAGCAGGTCAAAGCCTGGGACGTGCTGTGTGAGTTGGTAGGCGTCGCCAGCGCCACGGCGAACAAGGCCGTCACCTGGTTGCACGATTCCGGCATCATCGGTTATTTCGCCGGCAAGAACGGCGTCGGAATCAGGATTTTTCTCAACCGCGCAAGCGCATCAATCGGCATGCGCGCAACCTCGCCGGGTCAAAAAATTTTGCGCTTTGCTCCTGCTTCATCCGATGCGGCTCATGCTTCAACGAATGAAGCAGCCTTTAAGGACAGCTTCGCTGATCTAGAAACTTCAGACTCAGATTTAAATCCGCACGCGCCAAAAAACGGCGCGGACACAAAACCGGATGATAAAAAAGACTCCGACCCGACACCGCAACTCGACACCCAATCGCATGCACAGGACCAACGGGAGGAAAGGGAAGCCGAAGCCACCTCACAACACTCCGGCGCGGTCTCGGTGGACGAGATCGTCGAGCGCCTGAAGAACGAGCTTGAGCCGTGCGTGACGGCGGCAGCTACCCAAGCCGCCGCGCAAACTGCCTCTCGCGAGATCGCTCGCACTCGTGAGTGGTTCGAGACGAAGGCGCTGCCGAAGGCCGTCCGCGTCGCGCAGCACGAAACTTACGACCTACTCCGTAAGCACGGCACGGTTGACGAACGGGCGAAACGCATGCGCGCCGATCTGGAAGTTGGGCGCGCCGCGCCAGACTCCTACACGCCTACCGCAGCCCACAAACTTTCGCCGGAGGAGATTCGTGAGACCGCCGAGACCTGCGTGGCGCTGCTCGAGACGCAGGGCAAGTCAATTGACGTCACGCTCTCGGAGATCAGTTCGGAAGGCGGCGGCTGGCTCTTGCCGGAGGATGCGCCGCGAGTGCGCGAGGCGGCGCTGGTCTTGCTCAGTGAGCGAAGCGAAAGGAGATGAGCTGTAAACTATGCCGGCACAACTAGCAAAGAACTATCCGCTGACAGTTATATCTTCTCCAACGTCGGACGATACTTCGGAAGCCGCACGGCCAGATTCGCCAGCAGTATGCGCCTTCTGCTACGGGGCGGGCATGGAGGTCGTGCCAGGCAAGGGCGCGCGCCGCTGTCGCTGTCGAACCGAAGAGCGGCAGGGGAAAAACCCCCCGGGGGGCCACCCCCCCCCCCCCCCACAGGGC
>Ga0081539_10002659_pt1 | contig 24348 bp, 14 predicted proteins | sample TabmetS4T2R2_FD_71023 | JGI IMG/M metagenome (GOLD analysis project Ga0081539, IMG submission 71023) | Tabebuia heterophylla rhizosphere microbial communities from the University of Puerto Rico - S4T2R2 | ecosystem: Host-associated > Plants > Roots > Rhizosphere ...
GCCGTCTGGCTCTCCCCCTTCTACCCCTCGCCGCAGAACGACGGCGGCTACGACGTGGCCGACTACCGCTCGGTGGACCCCCGGTTCGGCGACCTCGGCGACGCCGACAAGCTCATCGGCGAGGCGCACGAGCTGGGCCTGAAGTTCATCGTCGACCTGGTTCCGAACCACACCTCCAGCGAGCACGTGTGGTTCCGGCAGGCGCTGGCCGCCGCGCCGGGCAGCCCCGAGCGGGAGCGGTACGTGTTCCGTGCGGGGCGCGGCCCCGACGGCGCGCTGCCGCCCAACTCGTGGACCAGCATGTTCGGCGGCAGCGCCTGGACCCGGGTGCCGGACGGGCAGTGGTACCTGCACCTGTTCGACGTCACCCAGCCCGACCTCAACTGGGGCAACCGCGAGGTGCGCGCCGAGTTCCTCGACATCCTGCGGTTCTGGCTCGACCGGGGCGTGGACGGGTTCCGGGTGGACGTGGCGCACGGCCTGGTCAAGGAGGAGACGCTCGCCGACTGGGACGTGCCCACCGCGATCCTGGGCGGGCTCGACCCGGTCGGCCCGCCGCCGCCGATGTGGGACCAGGACGGCGTGCACGAGATCTACCGGGAGTGGCGGCGGCTGCTCGACACGTACGCCGGAGGCCGGATCCTGGTGGCCGAGGCCTGGGTGCAGCCGGCCGAGCGCCTCGCGCGGTACGTGCGGGCCGACGAGATGCACCAGGCGTTCAACTTCCTCTACCTGGAGGCGCCCTGGCAACCGGCCGCCCTGCGCGAGGTCATCAACACCACGCTGGAGGCGAACGACGAGGTCGGCGCCACCACCACCTGGGTGCTCTCGAACCACGACGTGGTGCGGCACGCCTCGCGGCTCGGTTTCCCGCCCGGGCACGGGCGGCTGCACGGGGTCGGGCCGGACGACCCGCAGCCCGACGCCGCGCTCGGCCTGCGCCGGGCCCGCGCGGCCACCACCCAGATGCTGGCGCTGCCCGGCTCGTCCTACCTCTACCAGGGCGAGGAGCTCGGCCTGCCGGAGCACACCACGATGCCGCACGAGTTCCGCCAGGACCCGGCCCGGCCCCGCTCCGGTGGCACCGTGGTCGGCCGGGACGGCTGCCGGGTGCCGATCCCGTGGGAGGCGGACGCCCCGTCGTACGGCTTCGGCCCGTCCGACGCGAGCTGGCTGCCGCAGCCGGCGACCTGGGCCGAGTACGCGCTGGATCGTCAGCAGGGCGTGCCCGGCTCGACCTGGGAGCTGTACCACTCGGTGCTCGCGCTGCGGAAGGCGTACGGGTTGGGCCGCGGCTCGATCGCCTGGCAGCAGGCGCCGGACGACGTGCTCGGGCCCGCGAGCGCGGAACCGGCTGACCAGGTGCTCGTAGAAGATCAGGTACCGGATCCCGACACGCTCGCCCTCGCGCCCGAAGTAGGGCGCGACGATGTCCCAGAGCTGGACCATGCCGGGGCCGAAGAACCCGAGCACCACGTCCTCGCTCACCACCCGGTGGGCCACCAGCACCCCGAGGTTGTCGTAGAAGAAGCCGACCCGGCGCACCCGCATCCGGGGCTCCTCGGGCAGCCCGGCGATGCCGCACTCCGGCGGGAACTCGTCACCCAGCCGCTCCAGGATGTAATCGCGCGCCTCGAACCATTCCGGCGTACGCGCCTCCCGGAACGCGTTCAGCACGACCGGCGACATGTTCTGGCGCGCGAGCAGCCGGATCTGCCGCAGCGTCAACACCACCGCGGCCGCGGCGATCACGGCGCTCACGACACTGACCACCAGCGCGGCGTCCATGCCGGCAGCCAACACCATGCGGGCGTGCGGCACACGGGCCACGACCAAGATCCGACGGTACGGCCCGCCGGATCAGAGCACGTGGGTCCCGTACATCTCGCCGAGCGGGTCCGCGATCAGCTCGATCCGCGCGCCGTCCGGGTCCCGGAAGTAGATCGAGGTCCCGCTCTCGCTCTGGTATTCGACGCCGGCCGCGTCGAGCTTGCCCTTCAGCCGCTCCCACCGCTCCGGCTGCACCGAGATGGCCATGTGGTGCAGGCCGCCCAGCACCTCCGCGTACGGCCCGAGGTCGAGCCCGGGCAGGTCGAAGAACGCGAGCAGGTTGCCGTTGCCGATGTCGAAGAAGAAGTGGTTGGAGCCGCGGTAGTCGCGGTTCTCGAAGATCTCGGTCAGCGGGAACTCCAGCACGTCCTGGTAGAACCGCACGGTGCGCTCGACGTCGGAGCTGAGCAGCGCCACGTGATGCAGACCCCGCGCGCTGCTCTCCGGGCGTTCCGGCCGGAGATGCTCGGCCCGGATCCGGGACCGGTCCGCCTCGAGACGCTCGTAATCGATCACGGTCATCCCCCACGTCCCGGCGCTAGATCCGGAAGAAGCTGTTCAGGAACCGCTGCGCGGTGTCGACGTCGCCCCGGATGGTGCCGGAGTTGCTGCGGCCGAAGGCGGTGAGCACGAAGCTGCCCGGGTCGAACTCGATCGCCGTCGTCACATCGTCGACGCCGCACGGGGAGTACGCCGTGCCGTCCGGTCCCGCGGACACCCGCCACATGCCGGCGTTGTGGCCGCTGGTCACCCGGATCCCGACCTCGGTCGGCTGCGCGTCCGCCGAGACGTCGCTGGTCGCCTGCCAGAGGACGAACATGAACGGCACCAGCAGATCCGCGGTGTCTCCGTCCAGGCCGTGGGCGCGGCCGGTGCCCTGCCGGATGTCCCACGAATGCACGCCGTAATCCATCAACTGGAATACCGGGTAGATGTACGCGGGCAGCATGCCCATGTATTTGTGCGGTACGACCAGGCCGCCCCATTCCTCGGGCCCCAGCGCGCCGAACATCTCCATCATCTTGTCCAGGTCGATCCGCAGGCGATCCACCGCCTCCGCCTGGGTGAGCTCGCGGTGCGTCTTGGCGCCGTCGTCGAGCTTCGCCGCCATCACCCGGACACCGAGAGCGTCGGGAGCGGCCGGACCGCCGTGCGCGGCGTCGAAGCCCACGAAGTAGCTCTCGCTGACGTCGATGAGGTGCCCGATGACGTCGCGGACCTGCCACTGGGGACAGGCGGTGGGTGCCTCCCAGACGCCCGGCTCGGCAGCCATGCGGAGCATCTGATCGGCCTGCTTGCGCACGACGCGCAGCAGGTTGTCCTTGCTTTCGTACGCGGTGGCATCCCAGTCGCTCATGACAGCCTCCTCGGAGCTATCCACTGGGCCGCCTCCGGCGCCTGGTCCCTTCGGACGGCGCGGAGAACCCGGGCTATCTGGTGTCCGACAGGCGAGAGCCGCGTGGCTTCGCCGGCCCGACGATACGCCCGGTGAGCTCGGCCGCGGTATCCCGCAACGAGCCGGCCGCCGGATTCCCGCAACGAGCCGGCCGCCGGATTCGCGCAACGAGCCGGCCGCCGGATTCGCGCAACGAGCCGGCCGCCGGCCCGGTCAGCGACCGTCCAGCCGCTCGGTGAGGCGCGGCGTCTCGTAGAACATGGGCTCGCCGTCCGGCCCGGCCTCCACCCCGATGAACCGGTCGGCGGTGAACGGGTTGTTCGCGAGGAAACGCAGCACCGTGCCGTCGGGGTCGGGGATGTCCAGGCCGGCACCCCATTCGCCGCGGTCATGCACGCCGTGGTGGGTCACGCCCAGCCGCTCGCAGTGCGCGGCCAGTTCGCGAAGCGCGGCCACGGATTCCATCTCGATGGCGAACACGTCGAAGCCGGCGAGGTCGGGCCGGCTGGCGCACACCGCACGGTCGCGCAACGCGACGGCGAACCCCTGGGCGCGGTCCATCAGCAGGGCGCCGCGCAGCACGCCGTCCTCGACGAACTCGGCGCACAGCGCCAAGCCCAGCACCGCCCGATACCACGCGACGCTGCGCGGGAGGGCGGTCACCGGAAGCTTCACCTGCCGGATCCGGCCGAGTCGTATGGCCATGTCGATTCCTCAGACGCGCCGGCACACCGGCATCGGTGGATGCGTGCGGGCAGCCTACTCGCCGCCACTGACGTCCGTCCGCCCACGTGCCGGTGGGTTACGATGCGGACCGTGGGGCCGGGTGATGGACCGCCTGCGGACCCCGCCGCACACCAGGCGACGGGTCGCTCCGCCCGGCGCGAGGTGCCGCTGGAGGCACACGCCGACCTCCCGGTGGACGGCCGGCGCGACCCGATCGACGTGCTGGAGGAGCAGGCCGTCACGCGGGTGCCCGAGCTGGTGCCGATCCGGTACGGGCGGATGCTGGTCTCGCCGTTCACGTTCCTCCGGGGTGCCGCCGCCGTCATGGCCGCCGACCTGGCGCGCACCCCGACCTCCGGTCTGACCGCTCAACTGGGCGGCGACGCGCACCTGAGCAACTTCGGCGTGTTCGCCTCACCCGAGCGCCGGCTGGTGTTCGACATCAACGACTTCGACGAGACGTACCCCGGTCCCTGGGAATTCGATCTCAAACGTCTGGCGGCCAGCCTGGTCGTCGGCGCGCGCGGGAACGGGTTCGGCCGTAAGGAGCGGGCCGCCATCGCGCGGTCCGCGGTGCGCCGGTACCGCGAAGCCATGAGCGTCTTCGCCGGGCAGCGGCACCTGGACGTCTGGTACGCGCACGCCGACGCCGACGACCTGGGCCGGCTCATCGAGAAGCATCTCAGCAAGGGCCGGCGCAAGCAGCTCGCCGGAGCCGAGGCCAAAGCGCGCACGCACGACAACGTCCAGGCGTACCGGAAAATGACCGCCGTGGTGGACGGCGGCCGCCGCATCGTCGCCGACCCGCCGCTCATCGTTCCCCTGCGGGACCTGCTGCCGGACGCGGACAGTGCCGAGCTCCAGTCCCAGATCCAGAAGATCATTGCGGGGTACGCCGCCACGCTCGCTCCCGATCGGCGTCACCTGCTCAACAACTTCCGGTTCGTCGACGTGGCCAGCAAGGTGGTCGGGGTGGGCAGCGTCGGTACGCGGTGCTGGGTCGTGCTGCTCAGCGGCCGCGACCCGGACGACCCGCTGCTGTTGCAGATCAAGGAGGCGCCGCCCTCGGTACTCGCCGCGCATCTCGCCGCACCGTCGCCGGCCGGCTGGGCCACCGAGGGCGAGCGGGTCGTATCGGGCCAGCGGCTGATGCAGGCCGCGAGCGACATCTTCCTCGGCTGGCACAGGTTCGCCGGCATCGACGAGGGCACGCGGGACTTCTATGTGCGGCAGTTGCGGGACTGGAAGGGCTCGGCGGTGATCGAGACCATGAACCCCAAGGCCATGCGGGCGTACGGGGCGATCTGCGGCTGGACGCTCGCCCGGGCGCACGCGCGGACCGGCGACCGGCTGGCGATCGCCGCGTACCTCGAGGACGGCACCGCCTTCGATCAGGCTCTTGTCGAGTTCGCGGAGCGGTACGCCGACCGCAACGAGCGCGACTACCGGCTCCTGGCGGAGGCGGCGAAGTCCGGCCGGATCACGGTCCGGACCGGCGTCTGACCGCGCCGGGGCGAGCCGATCGGAGATTTTGCTATGACGGCTGCGGCGCCGCCTCCTGGTGATCCGGGCTGCCCCGGCTCGGGGCCGGCCCCGCGTCCGGCGGTGGCTCCTCCAACCTGGTCACGGTCGGCGACATGGCGACCTTGACGGTGGCCGCGATCGGGATCGCCATGATCGCGCCGGCCAGCCCGAGCAGGGTCCCGCCGACCAGGGCGACGAGCAGCACCGCGAACGACGGCATGTTCACCGTGTCGCGGAAGACCCGCGGTACCAGCAGATAGTTCTCCACCTGCTGGTACACGATGAAGAAGAGCACGACGATGACGGTCTTCGGCCACAGCCCGACGGTGACCAGCGACGCGAGGATGCACACGACCGCGCCGAGCGACGCTCCGATCATCGGGATGAGGTCGGCCAGGGCGACGGTCACGGCCAGGGGCAGCGCGAACGGGACACGGAGCAGCTCCAGGCAGAGGAAGGACGACACTCCGGCGAAGACCGAGATGATGATGTTGCCGATCATGTAGCCGCCCACCTTGTCGACCATGACGTCGACGATGTCGCCGGCCTGTTGCCGCCGCCGGCGGGGGAACAGCCGGACGATGCGGCCGCGCATGCGGGGCATGTCGGCCATGAAATAGATGGTCAGGACGAGCACGGTGAGCGTGGAGGCGAGGGCGCCGAGGAACTGCCTGAAGAAGCCGAGCGTTCCGCCCGCGAGCTTGCCCGGCAGATCGGCGACCAGGGACGTCAACCGGTCGGTCAGGTTGTACCGGTCGGTGACCTCCCGGACGGCCTTCGACCGCTCCGACAGCGTCTGGACGTACGAGGGCAGGTCGTGGATCAGCTGGCCGCCCTGGTTGACGATCGGCGGCACGACCGACCACATGAACGCGGCGGCGAGCGCGATGAGGAGCAGGAAGACCAGCGCGACGGCGGACGACCGGGGCATCCCGTGCCGGATCAGCCAGCGCACGACCGGATCGAGACTGACCGCGAGGAACAGCGCGATCACCACGAGAAGCAGGATGCCGCGTATGAGGTACAGCCCGTACGCGGCGAGCAGCACCACCAGCACGCTGGTCGTGGCGAGGGCCGTGACCCGGAAGATCCGCCCGGGCGCGATGTGTGGCTCGTCGGCGGAGCCTCGGTTGTCGTCGTCTGCCATTCCGGACACCTCTCGTCGCGCTCATTATGGGACCGCCGGCGGGCGTTCGAATCCTCGAATGCCGTAGCCGTGGCCGGTCGTCAGGCGTGCGGCTCGCCGTTCCGGTCCAGCACGGCAGCGCCCAGCCAATGCGCGGCGAGCAGCGCCACCTCGACGTCCAGGCGATGCTGCTCGATCGGGCGGGCGAGAGCCTCCTCGGCCTTGCGTACCCGGTATTGCACGGTGTTCTTGTGCAGGGTGAGCCGCTCGGCGGTGGTCTTGAAGCTGCCGTTCTCCGTCAGGAAGACGCGCAGCGTCTCGCGCAGCCGGGCGGTATGCTCGTCGTCGCGCGCGAGTGCGCCGAGGGTCTCGACCACCCAGTCGCGCATGAGCTCGATCGATTCGGTCATCAAGGCCAGCGGTGCGATGTCGTCGAAGCTCGTCGCGGGCCGGGCCGCGTGGCCGGCTGCCAGCGCGACCGCGTACGCCCCGAGGGCCTGCCGGTGGGTCCGGCGGAAGCCGGGCAGGCCGGCACCGACCGCGCCGAAGGCGAACCGGATCCTGGGGTCCGCCGGATTGGCGGGGTCGTCGTCCGGCGCGGCGAAATCGTCGCGGGCGCCGAGCGGAAGCCAGGCCCATGCGCACGACTCGTCCTGCGGCAGGAACACCGGCCGGCCGTCGCACCCGGCCCGCCGCGCCACCTCCGCGGTCGCGTGTTCCAGGCGCGCGAGAGCATCCCCTCCGGACTCGGCGCCGCTGACCCAGCAGATCGCGCCGACGTGGTGCTGGCGCAGCCGATAACCGAGGATCGCTTCCGACGCGTCGACGTCGACCCGTTCGCCGTTCAGGAGCGTGCGGACCCGGGACGCCCGCGCCACGCTGAGGTTGCGGGCCCAGGTGCCCCGTTCCGCCTCGTAGACCGACACGACCTCTTCGGAGGTGCGGTCGATGTACGCGGCGGTGATCTCGGTGATCCGCAGCCCGGCCGCGCTGACGATCGGCGCGTCGTGTACTCGTACGGCGAGTTCCCGGAGGCACCAGTCCTGGAACTGGGTCGAGCCGATGCGGTACGCCCGCAGCAGCGCGGTCATGGGCATCCCGCGTTGGGCCAGCCGGCGGGCGTACTCCTGCGCCGCCGCCGGGGCGTGCACCTTGGCGACGTCGATGTCGTGCTGCAGGATGTGCAGCGCCGTCGCCACGTTCTCCGCGACGCTCGCCTCGAGCAGCGCGAGCACCCGGCTGTCGGCGCGTAGCTGTGGGATCTCCCGCACGATCAGGTCGTAGACGTCCGCCGATATCTCGGCGACACGGGGGGACAGCGCGGCGGCGACCTCCGCGGCGCGTTGCGATGCGGACTCTTGGGGACTGTCCACTGGCGGATCCTACGCCGCCGGGCGCCGCCGGCTGTGCGCCGCGCACCACCGCGGGCGCCGAATTCGTTGCCCCGGGCCGATGGCACGCCGCTCCGCCGGTCATAGCGTAACGACCGGACAGGGGGTACGCCGTTGACCGCAGCCGCCATTCCCGACGCTCGGGCCTACCGCGATCCGTTCGGCGCCTGCCTGGCGGACGAGCGCCGGGAGCTGGACAACGCGGGGTTCGCCGCGGCGGTCCGGGCGGCCGCCACGACTTTCGCGGACGCCGGCCTGGGTGCCGGTGACGTGCTGGCGATCGCGTTGCCCAACCGGGTGGAGTTCGTGACGAGCCTGTTCGCCGCCTGGCGGCTGGGCGCGGCGGTGACCCCGGTCGATCCGGCGGTGACCGGGCCGCGGGCGCGCCAACAGATCGACGACGCGGGCGCGACGCTGATCGTCGCCGACGACACGGCCCGGCGGAAGCTGCGCGGCGTCGATCCGCCGATGATTCCGGTGGACGCGGTATCCGACCCCGACCGGCCCGACGTGCCGGTTCCGGTCTCGTCGACGCCGCACACTCTGGCGCTGCTGATCTACGGCACCGGCTGTGCGGGCCGGCCGGGCGTCATGCTGGATCACGCGAACGTCGGCGCCACCGCGCAACGGATCTCCGCCTGGTTCGGCATGGACCGCGCCACCCGCGGCCTGCTCGTGCGGCCGCTCGGCCACCTCGGCACGATCATGGTGAACGTCGTGGCGCCGCTGCTGGCCGGTGGTTCGGCCCACATTGCCGAGCCGGGCGACGAGGACGGTACCAAGGACGTCGTCGAACGGGCCCGTCCGACGTACCTCTGCGCCGTGCCGGATGTCTACGCGCGGCTGGTCAGCGGTCCGGTGTGCCCGTCCATCGGGCGTGATCTGCGGTACGTGATCAGCGGCGGCTCGGCGATGCCCGGCGATCTGATCTGGGAGTTCGAGCAGCGGTACGGCGTACCGGTGGTCGAGGCGTACGGGACGGCCGAGTGTACCGCGTACTGCACCGCCAATCCGGTCTTCGGCCTACGAAAACCCCGCACCGTCGGCCTGCCGCTGCCGGACGTCGACATCGGAGTCGTCGACGAGGACGGCGGTCTGCTGCCGTCCGGGGTGGCGGGCGAGGTGGTCGTACGCGGGCCGAACGTCATGCGCGGCTACCTCGGCCGGCCGCGGGAGTCGGCGCGCACGCTGCGCGGGGGCTGGCTGCACAGCGGCGACACCGGGCTGTTCGACCAGGACGGTTACCTGATGCTGGTGGACCGCCGGTAAATCAGCGGATCCCGGAAACGCCTAGGCCGCCGGCGTCGTGCGCGGTACGCGGTGTGCCGGGTCGAGCAGTACCCGGGCCAGCTGGGTCCGCGAGCTCACGCCGACCTTCCGGAACACCTTCTGCAGGTGGTATTCGACGGTGTTCGGGCTGATGAACAGTTGCGCGGCCACCTCCCGATTGGATGAGCCCTCGGCGACCAGGTGGGCGACCTGCATCTCCTGCGGGGTGAGCTGCCCGTCGGAGACGCCGGTGCGCTTGCTGGCCCGTTCGCCGGTGGCCAGCAGTTCGCCGTTCGCGCGCTGGGCGAAGGCGTGGAACCCGGCCGCCTCGAACAGGTCTCGGGCGGCGCGCAGCTGCTCGCGGGCGTCGCGGCGGCGGCGTTGCCGGCGCAGCCATTCCCCGTACAGCAGACGTGTACGGGCGAGCTGCGCGGTGTCGCCGGCCCGCTCGAGGCGGTCGATGGCCTGCCGGTACAGGTCCTCGGCCTCCGTGCCACTGGCGAGCAGTGCCCGCGACCTGTCCAGCAGGGCGAGGGCGAGCGGGGTGCCGGCGGCCACCGCCCGTTCGGTGAACCGTTGCAGCGCCGAGCGCCCGGCGCTGCGGTTCCCGCATCGGACGGCGGATTCGACGAGGTCGGGCAGGACGTGGGTGCCCAGGTGCGGCGGGTCGTCGTGGTAGACGGCCAGGGTGGCGGTCAACGCCTCGGCGTAGCGGCCGAGTCCCAGATCGAGGACGGCGGTGGCGTGCCGCGCGGCCGCGACCGCCAGTCCGGCGCCCCGATCGGTCGCGCTGAGGAGATGGTCGGCGATGGCCGTCCGGGCCTCGTCCTCGTCACCGCGCCAGGCGAGCCGGAGCAGGCCGGCCGGGCCGGGGACGCCGGCGGAGGCGACACCGGCCACGTCCGGGTCGGCCATGGTCGGGCCGTCCTGATCGGTGGTGCCGGCGGCGTCCGCCCACCGGTCGGTCAGGGTCCGCAGCGCCGCGCTGTCCAGCAACTCGCCGGCGGCCCAGCAGCCCAGCGCGAGCAGGCGCGGGGACAGATCCTCGGTGGGCTCGGCGAGCAGGAGGGTGACCGCGGCGCGCAGCGCGGGTACGGCGGCCCGGTGACCGACGGTCAGGCGGGTGGTGAAGCCGGCCAGGAGGTGATCCCCCACGGTGGCCGGGGCTTCCGGGCGCCAGGACCGGGCGGTGTGCACGATGTCGAGCATCGCCGTGGCGCTGGCGGGTGGGCCGGCGACGAGGGCGGCGTACATGGCGTCGAGGAGGGTTCGCCGCGCCAGTTGCGGGTCGGCGGCGTGCAGTTCGCGGGCCGCGTTCAGCAGAGCCGGCGAGGCGTCGGAGAAGCGGCCGCGGGCGAGGCTGATCGTGGCGCGCAGCTGGGTCGTCCGGGCGCGGGCGAGGGCGCTCGCCGGCATGGGGCCGGCCTGATCGAGGAGGGCCTCGGCGCGGGCCGGGGCTCCGGCGGCGAGCGCGGCGGCAGCGGCGTCGATCAACCGGTCGGCACGGCGGGCCTGGTCGGGAGTCAGCTCGGCCGCCCGGGTGAGCAGCATGCCCACGGCCGCGTGATCGGCGTTGGCGCGGGCCCGCGCTGCCGCCTGTGCCAGCTCGTCCGCGATCTCCTCGTCCGGCTCGCTGGTCGCGGCGGCCAGGTGCCAGGCCCTCCGGTCCGGATCCGTGGCGGCCACGGACGCCAGCGCCCGGTGTACGCGGCGGCGTTCCCGCGGCACCGCCCCGTGGTAGACCGCCGACCGGATCAGCGGCTGGCGGAAGGTCACCGGGTCGGCGTCGGTGAGCAGCCCCGCCGCCTCGGCCGACTGCGCGGCGCCCGGGCCGAGGCCGAGCAGGTCGGCGGCGCGGCGCAGCAGGTCCGGGCTGGAGGCCGGTTCCGCGGCGGCGAGCAGCAGCAGGGTTTGGGTGCCGGCCGGCAGCGTACGGATCCATCGCTGGAACTGGCCGGTCAGCCGGCCGCTGATGGGCATCGGCTGCGGCAGGGCCTGGGTCGGCTGGTCGCCGGTGAGTTGCCGGCCGAACTCGACCAGGGCGAGCGGGTTCCCGGCGGTGTCGGCGACGATGCGGTCCGCGGTCCGCGGGTCGAGCGGGCCGGTGACGACCTGCGCGAGCAGGCGGTGCGAGTCGCGTTCGGGCAGCCCGGCCAGGCGCAGCTCGGGAAGGTTGTCGAAGGGCTGGCACCGGTTGGTGGGTTCGCGCACGGCGATCACGAGGAGGATGGGTACGTCGGCCAGCCGCCGCGCCAGGAAACCGAGCACCTCGGCGGTGGCCTGGTCGAGCCATTGGGCGTCGTCGACCGCGACCAGCAGGGGCTCGTCCGCGGCGACGTCGGTGAGCAGCGCCAGCGTGGCCAGGCCGACCATGAACCGGTTCGGGGAAGCGGCGGTGACCAACCCGAACACGGCGGACAAGGCGTCGCCTTGCGGGCCGGGCAGGCGGTCGAGGTACGGGGTCCAGGGCAGCAGCAGGCGATGCAGGGCGGCGAAGCCGAGTCCCATCTCCGATTCGATGCCGCCGAGCCGCGCCATGCGCATGCCCCGGGCGTTGTCCATGGTGTAGTCGAGCAGCACCGTGCGGCCGATCCCGGGCTCGCCGCGCACGACGAGGACGCCACCCTCGCCGGCGCGGGCGCTGGCGAGCGCGCCCTCGAGGGCGGCCCGCTCGCCGTGCCGGTCGATGAGCTCGCGGTTGGCCGGACCTGCTACCGGTGGCGGGATACGTGGGCCGGGCTGATAATCGGTGGGGGGCGCGGTTGTCTCGGTCATCTGAATCTCTCCCAACGCCGGTGGCCCGGTGCGCCACAGGGCGCACCCGGTGCGTGGATGAGGACGATGTTTCGCGGTCCCATACAGGCGGGCTTGAGTAACCTGACTGAGAGCCTAGGCTCATTCGGCCGGACGAGCGTTGCCCTTCCCGTTGAGCGGTCGCTTCCGGACGCCGGGCGGTCGTACCCCGATATGGTTTTGCGCCTAAGGGTTTCGGGGATGCGACTGCCGTCCGCCGATTTCTACCTTGACCTGAACGACACCCGCATCCGGTGGGGTCGCGAGTCAAGGAGCGCCACGATGAGCAATCAGGAGCTTGAGCACTCCGTCGCCGAGGAACTGTCCTGGGACCCGAAGATCGACAGCTCGACGATCGCGGTCTCGGCCGACGGCGGTACGGTCACGCTACGCGGTACGGTCGGCGGCTTCCGGCAGAAGCGGGAAGCGCAGAAGGCCGCCGAGCGGGTGTTCGGGGTCAGCTTCGTGGAGAACGATCTGACGGTGCAGGTCCTCACCGAGCACCGCCGTGAGGACGCGGAGCTGCGCCGCGACGTGCTGTCGGCGCTGATGTTGAACGCGATGGTGCCGAAGACCGTCGACGCGAGCGTACGGGACGGGTTCGTGACCCTGACCGGCACGACGGACTGGCAGTTCCAGCGTGACGAGGCGGAGACCGTGGCCGGGAACGTCCCCGGGGTCACCGGGGTGGAGAACGACGTCTTCCTGACCTCGCCGGTGCCGTACGCCGAGGACGTCGAGGAGTCGATCAAGAAGGCGTTCAAGCGCAACGCCAAGGTCGACGCCGACAACGTGGGTGTCGAGACGATCAACGGTACGGCGATCCTGACCGGCACCGTGCGGTCGTGGGCCGAGCGGGACTCGGCGGTCGACGCGGCGTGGGCGGCGCCCGGCGTCACCGACGTGGAAGACCGCCTGCACGTCGTCTACTGACTGTGTCGATCACGACGCCCGGGTAGGCGTCGCCGCAGCCGACCCGCGAACCTGGAGGTCCGCTCATGCCCGGCTCGCCGGACAGCCGTCCGCACCACCCTGTCGTCCTGGAGAAGCAGGCGGAGCGGGCCGCCGACGTCCAGTTGCGGATCGCCGACAAAATAACGTCGTTCGCCGGTTCGATGCGGTTCGTGTACGTGCACATCGTCATCTTCGCGGTCTGGATGCTGTTCCTGGAGAACAACCCCTGGCCGAGGCTGACCCTGGTGGTGTCCCTCGAGGCGATCTTCCTGTCCACATTCGTCATGATCGGGCAGAACCGTCAGGCCGCGTTCCAGCAGGCCAAGGCCGACCACGACTTCAACGAGCAGGAGCTGGAGCTCAAGACCAACACCGAGTTGACCCGGCAGATCCATCGGCTCACCACCGAGCTGCACAAGCGGTTGATCGACGAGACCGGCGTGAACAGACGCGGCTGATACACACGAGCCCGCGCCGCCGGCGGTAACCGTCGGCGGCGCGGGCGGTCGTGGTTGTCAGGACGTGGCGGCCTTGGCGGCGGCCGCGTCGGCGTCGAGCCGGGCGAGCACCGCGTCCAGGGACGCGTACTCGGCCTCCTCGATCGCGTTGTAGGCGAAATCGATCGCGAAGTCCGCGTAGTCCGCGGCGTCCTCCGCGTCGTTCTCCGCGACCTTGGCGTCGAGGCGGGCCTTGCGCGCGTTCATGCGGGTCCGGGCCTCGGACAAGTGCGCGTTCCAGGACTGCTGGAGATTGTCGGCCCAGGCGCCGGCCTTGTCCGACGCCGTGGCGGATTCGGTCCGCATCTTCTCCGCGGCTGCCTGGGTCTGCTCGCGGGCCTTGTCGACATCCTGCGCGAGCCGGTCCCGCGCCTGGGTTCGAGCCTGCGCCACGTGGTCCTCGGCCTGCTTGGCCCGCTGCGACAGCCGGGCGAGTTGATCTGATAGTGCCATGGCGGCCTCCTGGTTCTCGGTAGGCGCCGGACGGCGAGAGACACGCACCCGCCGAACCGGCCGGTTGGACACAACGGTCACGCTAGGTTTCGCCTCCTGCCGCCGGCATCCCGGAATTCCCTAGTCCGGCGCCTTTGCCGGCATCCACCGCGGCCGTTCCCGGACCGGGGTGCCCATCGCGACTACGGACTTCGGTGATTCGAGGCCACCCCGGACGTTCGTACGGTGATGTCGGCGGCTGATCCGGGCCGCGATCACTCAGTGATCCACTAGCGAAGGAGTACGTCCGTGTCCCTGTCAACGTCACTGGGGCTGAGAGGATTGCTGGCCATCGCGGTCGGTATCGTCTCGGTCGCCTGGCCCAACATCACCGTGGGCGCCTTCGTCATCCTGTTCGCGGTGTACGCCTTCATCGCCGCGGTCATGGACGCGGCGCGGGCCTTCAGCAGTTCCCGCGCCGGGCCGGTCGCCGGCTGGCTGCTGCTCGCCCTGCTGTCCGCCGCGGCCGGGATCATCGCGCTGGTCTGGCCGAACATCACCGCGCTCGTGCTGGTGCTGTGGATCGCCGCCTGGGCGGTGGTCACCGGCGTGGTGGAGGTCGCGCTGGCCTTCCGGCAGGGCGAGACCGCGGGCGAACGGGCCATGTGGGCGCTCACCGGCCTGGTCTCGATCGCCCTGGGCGTGGTGCTGTTCATCCGCCCGGACATCGGCGCGGTGTCGCTGGCCACCGTGTTCGGCCTGTTCAGCATCGTCTACGGCATCTCCGCGCTGATGCTGGCCTTCCAGGCGCGCAAGGTGGACGCCGCCACCCACCGGCTCGCCTCCACCGCCTGATCCACTCACCACTCGCCGGGCCGGCCCTCCGAGGGGCCGGCCCCTTCGCGTCACGGTTCGCGCGGCCCGCGTGACACCACAATGGAGCGGGGCCGGACGGTGACCTTGTCCCCGGCCGCGAGCGCGGCGGACTGCGCGGCGCCGCTCGGCGCGTACGTGTCGACCACCGGCTCCCACCGCTGCCCGGCTCGGGCCGGCGGGACGGTGAAGTCCAGCGGCTCCCACCACGCGTTGACCATCACCAGGAAGTCGTCGTCGACCAGCGGGACACCGTCCGGGCCGATGTCCGGGTCGTCGGCCCCGTCGAGGTACAGGGTGAGGCATCGCGCGCCCGGGTCGGCCCAGTCACCGGCGGTCATCGGGGTACCCGCCGGGGTGTACCAGCGGAGCTCGGCCGCCTCCACGCCGGTGAGGAACCGCCGCCGCCGGAACACCGGGTGGGTGCGGCGCAGCACGATCAGCCGGCGGGTGAACGCGGTCAGCCGGTCGTCGGTGGCGGACCAGTCGAACCAGTTGATCGCGTTGTCCTGGCAGTAGGCGTTGTTGTTGCCCCGCTGGGTGCGGCCGAGTTCGTCGCCGCCGAGCAGCATCGGCACGCCGAAGGACAGCAGCAGGGTGGTGAGCAGGGCACGGCGCTGGCGGTCCCGCAGCGCGAGGATGTCCGGGTCGGTCGTCGGGCCCTCGGTTCCGCAGTTCCACGACCGGTTGTCGTCGCTGCCGTCCCGGTTGTCCTCGCCGTTGGCCTCGTTGTGCTTGCGGTCGTAGGAGACGAGATCGGCCAGGGTGAACCCGTCGTGCACGGTGATCAGGTTGACCGAGGCGGTGGGGCGGCGCCCGGCGGCCTCGTACAGATCGGACGAACCGGCGAACCGGGCGGCGAACTCGCCGATCAGACCCTCGTGACTGCGCCAGAAGTCCCGCATGACGTCGCGGTACCGGCCGTTCCACTCGCTCCACAGCGGCGGGAACCGGCCGAGGTCGTAACTGTCGGGCCGGCCGACATCCCACGGTTCGGCGATCAGCTTGGCGCGCGACACCACGGGATCCTGCGACACCAGGTCGAAGAACGCGGACAGGGTGTCGAATCCGCCCTCCTGCCGGGCCAGCGTCGGCGCCAGGTCGAACCGGAAGCCATCGACGCCCATGTCGGTGAGCCAGTACCGCAGCGAGTCCATGACCAGTTGGAGGCTGACCGGGTGTCCGGCGTTGAGCGAGTTGCCGGTGCCGGTCGTGTCGACGTAGTAGCGCGGATCCGCCGGGTCGAGCCGGTAGTACGCGGGGTTGTGCAGGCCGCGGTGGCACAGGGTCGGGCCCAGGTGGTTGCCCTCGGCGGTGTGGTTGAACACCACGTCCAGGATGACTTCGAGGCCGGTCGCGTGCAAGGCGTCCACCATGGACTGGAACTCGGCGACCTGCTCGCCGGGCCGGCCGGCCCGGACCGCGGCGGAGTAGCCCGCGTGCGGGGCGAAGTAGCCGATCGTGTTGTAGCCCCAGTAGTTGGTCAGCCCGCGCTCCCGCAGGAACGCCTCGGGGACGCTGTGATGCACCGGCAGCAACTCGACCGCGGTCACGCCCAGCCCGGCCAGGTGGGCGAGCGCCGCTTCGTGACCGAGCCCGGCATAGGTGCCGCGAAGCTGCTCGGGCACCGCGGGGTGGGTGGCGGTGAAGCCCTTGACGTGCACCTCGTAGATGATCGTGTCCGGGTACGCGTGGTGCGGCCGGTCGCGCCAGGTGTGTGCGGTGTCGACGACCAGACTGCGCGGCGTGTGCCCGGCGGAGTCGAGCGCGCTGGGGGCGCCCGGGTCGTCCGGCGCGTACCCGAGGACCTCCGGGCCGAACCGGACGTCGCCGTCGATCGCCCGGGCGTACGGATCGAGCAGCAGCTTCGCCGGGTTGCACCGCAGCCCGCGCGGCGGGTCGTACGGCCCGGTGACGCGGTAGCCGTACGCCTGCCCGGGCCGGACGCCCGGCACGAACGCGTGCCACACCTCGCCGTCGCGCTCCCGCAACGGGATCCGCGTCTCGGCGCCGGCGGTGTCGAACAGGCACAGCAGCACCTCGTCGCCGCCGGACACGACGGCGAAGTTGGTGCCGGCCGCGTCGGGGGTCGCGCCGAGCGGGAACGGCGTGCCGGGAAGCGCCGAGATCATGGCTTCCTGCCTTGGTCGAGGGCGAGCAGGACGTCGTCGAGCGAGGGGACAACGCCGTGCCGGCGCCGGATCAGGTCGGCGACCAGCCCGGTCCAGCCGGTCTGGTGGGAGGCGCCGAGCCCGGCGCCGTTGTCGCCGTGGAAGTACTCGTGGAACAGCAGGCCGTCGCGCCACGCCGGGTCCCGCTGGAACCGGGGAATCCAGCCGAAGCAGGGCCGCCGGCCGTCGCCGCCGACCGTGAACAGGGAGACGAGCCGGGCCCGCAGGTCGGCGGCCACCTCGTCGAGGGTGGCCTGCGTACCGGAGCCGGTCGGGTATTCCACGGTCAGGTCGTCGCCGAAGAACCGGTGGTAGCGCTCGAGGGCGTTGACGGCCAGGTAGTTCAGCGGGAACCACACCGGTCCCCGCCAGTTCGAGTTGCCGCCGAACATGGCGGTGGTCGACTCGGCCGGCTCGTAGTCGATGGTGGCGCGGACGCCTTCCACGTCCACGGTGTACGGATGGTCACGGTGGTACGCGGAGAGCGAGCGCAGTCCGTACGCGGACAGGAACTCCGCGGGATCCAGCAACGGGCGCAGCATCCGCCGGACCCGGTCCACCCCGACGGCGCTGACCAGCAGACGGCGCTGGCCGGGCTCGCCGCGCAGGACGCCCGCCTTCGCCAGCGTCTCCGGATCCTGCCAGCCGTGCCGGTCGAGGAACGCGGCGAACTGCTTGCCCGCCGCCTTGGCGGAGCCCAGCATCGGTTCCTCCAGCACGGCGACGGCCAGCATCGGGATGATGCCGACCATCGAGCGCGCCCGCACCGGTACGGTGTCGCCGCCCGGTGTGCGGATCCGGTCGTAGAACAGGCCGTCCGTGTCGTCCCAGAGTCCCTGCCGGTCGATGGCGGCGCGGATCCCGGCGAAGTGCTCGAGGAACTTGAGCGTCAGGTCGAGACCGTGCTTGCGGCCCGTGCGGTGCAGGATCGCCGCCATGGTGGTCATGGCGAGGGCGTAGCCGGCCATCCAGCCGGTCGCGTCGGCCTGCTCCAGGATCCCGGCCACCGGCAGGCGCGACCGGTCGAGCGGGCCGATGTTGTCCAGGCCCAGGAATCCGCCCTCGAACAGGTTCGACCCGTCGGCGTCCTCCCGGTTGACCCACCAGGTGAAGTTGACCAGGAGCTTGTCGAACACCCGCTCGAGGAAGTCGACGTCATGGCCGCCGTCGATGGCGAAGACCTCCAGCGCGGCCCACGCCTGCACGGGCGGGTTGACGTCGCCGAAATCCCACTCGTACGCGGGCAGCGCGCCGTTGGGATGCTGGAACCACTCCCGGCAGATCAGCAGGATCTGGTTTTTGGCGAACGCCGGGTCGACGTGCGCGAGCGCCACACAGTGGAACGCGAGATCCCACGCCGCGAACCACGGGTACTCCCATTTGTCCGGCATGGACATGATGTCGCAGGCGTCGAAGCTGCGCCACCGGGCGTTGCGGCCGGCCTGCCGCGCCACCGGCGGCGGGGGCAGTCCGGGGTCGCCGTCCAGCCAGTCGGAGACCGTGAAGTGGTAGAGCTGTTTGCTCCACAGCATGCCGGCGAACGCCTGCCGCATCACCGCGGCCTCGTCCGGCGTGGCGGCGGGCGGGGTGAGCGCGGCGTAGAACTCGTCCGCTTCCCGCCGGCGGGAGTCCACGACCTGATCGAAGCCGTCGCCGAGCGCGGCCGCCCGATCGGGTCCGGATCCGGCCGGCCGCAGCCGGAGGCGCAGCTCGACGGTCTCCCCGGGTCCGGCCGCCACCCGGTACCAGGCCGCGCACTTGGTGCCCCGCCGGTCCGGGTTCACCGTGCGCGCGCCGGCCACGACGTGGTCGTTGATGCCGTCCTTGGGGTACGGCGAGTCGGGTGGCGTGCCGTACAGGCGCCGGGTGTTGGTGTCGTTGTCGCAGAAGAGCAGCGCCGGGCCGGTGCCGTCGGGTCCCGGAGCGGCCAGCAGTTCCAGCTCCCCCAGGGCGTGGTGGGTGACGCGGACGCTCGCCGGACCGCTCGCGGCAAGCTCCGGCCTGGTTTGGTCCGGCTGCCATGCCCAGGTGTTACGGAACCACGCGGTGGGCAGCACGTGCAGGATGTCCGGGTCAGGTCCGGGGTTGGTGACGCGTACCGACATCAGCAGGTCGGTGGGGCCGGCCTTGGCGTAGGTGACGTCGACGACCCAGTACCGGTCCCCGTCGAAGACCCCGGTGTCGAGCAGTTCGTACTCGGGGTCGCGCCGGCCGCGCCGGGCGTTCGCGGCCACCAGGTCCGCGTACGGGAACGGGTTCTGGGGATAGTGGTAGCGCCACCGGTTCCAGGCGTGGCTGGGCACCGCGTCGAGGTACCACCAGTACTCCTTGACGTCCTCGCCGTGGTTGCCTTCCGGCCCGGTCAGCCCGAACAGCCGCTCCTTGAGGATCGGGTCGCGCCCGTTCCACAGCGCGAGGGCCAGGCAGAGCCGCTGCTCGCGGTCGCTGAACCCGGCAAGGCCGTCCTCACCCCAGCGGTACGCCCGGGACCGCGCGTGATCGTGCGGCAGGTACGTCCACGCCTCGCCGTCCGCGCTGTAGTCCTCCCGGACCGTTCCCCACTGGCGTTCGCTGAGGTAGGGTCCCCACTCCGCGTCGGTCATGTCGCCCACGGTACGGACGACGAACGTTCGCTCGCACCACCGAAACCCGTGGTTGCCCGGACAGGCGACGGGGCCGCCGCGGCGGCCCCGTCGCGGTCGCTGACGGGTCAGTTGAGGTTCAGCCGCCAGGCGCCCAGCCCGTGCGTGGCGGCGTAAAGGATCCGCTGCCCGGGCAGGATCGTCAGGCCGGTGATCTCGACGTTCGGCATCCCGGGGGCGGCCGAGGTCCAGGTGGTCGTGCCGGCGGCCAGGCGCATCGGGCCGAAGTCGGTCCCGGCGTACAGGTCACCGGTGACGTCGTCGCGCACGAGGTCGGTGACCGGCAGGTCGCCGATGTCGTACGAACGGTTCACCCAGGTCGAGGTGCCGGTCGCGGGGTCATAGGTGACCTCGAAGACGTGCCCGGGCTGGCCCGGGGTGTTGGATTCGAAGCCGCTGTACGAGATCCACGCGTGGTTCGGGTTCGCCGGGTCGACGTGGATGCTGCTGACGAACCGGTTCGGGGTCAGCGCGTCGTCGTCCAGGCGGGTCCAGCTGACCCCGGTGGCAACCCGTACCTGCTGGTTGTTGATCGTCTGGGTCTCGACCGGTGCCGCGTCCACGTTGGTGGAGACGAACACCCGTCCGGTGCTGGTCGCGGCCCACGCCGTCGACGTGTCGGCGGTGGTCCGTTCGATCGCCGCCACCGCCGGCCCGGCCCGGTCGCCCCACGCCGCGTCGGTGAGTGGGGTGGGCCCGAGCCTGGCGAAGTCGCCGCAGCCGGAGGCCGGCCCAGTGCCCGTCCACTCGTTGCACACCGTGGTGGCCTGCTCGAGGGTGCGGTCCCCGAGCCCGAAGGTCGTCGTGCGGTACGCGGTCACCCCGCTGCCGGCGAACATGGTGCCGCTGACCTTGGGGTCGCTGATGACCGGGCTGTAGAAGTTGCTGCCGGCGTCCCGGCCGAGCTGGCCGCCACCCGCGTAGATCCAGCCGCCCATGTCGCCGTTGGCGAAGTTGACGTCGATCGCGGTGCCGGTGAAGGTGTGGAAGCGGAACTCCGGCCGGGCGATGTCGAAGCCCGACCAGCCGCCGTCGCCGATCATCGTGTTGAGCCATCTTTTCTTATTGCCGCTGGTCTGCCAGGTGCCGTTGTCCTGCGTACCGCCCTGCAGCAGGTCCGGGTCGAACGGGCTGACCGACAGCTGGGTGAACTGCAGGGTGGTCAGCCCGGCGTTGATGCCCTCGAGGCGGGACGGGACCCGGGAGAGCATCTGCTTGCAGCGGGCCAGCTGGTCCTCGTTGGTGAGGTTGCGGGACGGCTCGTCGCAGAACGACGAACGGTCGACGAACTCGCCGCTGGACCGGATGATCCCGCCGTCGCCGGACTCGAAGAACTGGAACGGGTTGGCCGGGTTGACCACCAGGTCGTGCTCGTCCGGATGAATGCCGTTGGGGTGCAGGAAATCGGTGCCGTCGAAGGTCATGTCGGTGCCGGTGACGCCGGCGTCGGTGGACATGACGACCGCCCGCTTGTTCGCGATCCGCTGGTTGTACGAGTACGAGCCGCCGGCGTACACCACGTCGGGGTGTCCCGGTGGGGTGCGCACGAAGATGTCGTACCAGCACTGCGCGGTGCACAGGTTGGACCACGCCCAGCCCGGCTGGGCCACGTCGGTGCTGGTCAGGTTCAGGAAGGTGGGCGTGCCGGAGGCGACGTCGTCGCTGCGGAAGAACTGCGAGGCCGGCGTGCCGGTGTTGCCCTCCTGTACGTACATCCGGGTCTTGCCGTTGGGCAGCGTGGTCACGTCGAACGCCGGGCGGGTCTGGAACATCGCCGGGTTCAGTGACGCCTTGATCTGCGTCCAGGTGGCGCCGGCGTCGGTCGACCGCCAGATACCGCGAGCGTACGAGCCCGCGTACACGATGTCGGGGTTGGTGGGGTCCAGCTTGACCGCCCGCACGCCGCGCGGGGAGCAGCCGGTCAGGTCGGTGTTGCTGAACTCGGCCAGGTCCCCTTTGCACAGGGTGGCGTCCGCGGAGCCGTTGTGGACGAACGTCCACGTGGTGCCGCCGTCGGTCGACTTGTAGAGGCCCCAGCGGGCGGCACCGGGCGTCGGCCGGGTCACGCCGGTGCAGCAGACGCCGTTCATGCCGCTGAGCGCGGTCGTGCTGCCCACGTACATCGTCGTCGAGTCGCCGGGCTTGATCACGATGGCCCCGATGCCGTTGCCGGCGAACTCCGGCTTGCCGATCGGGCCGGTCCACGAGTCACCGCCGTTTGTCGACTTGTAGAGGCCGACACCGGCCACGCACCCGGAGGCGCAGACGTTCGCCTCGCCGGTGCCGACCCAGACGGTGTTGCCGGCCGGGTCGTTCGGGTCGATGGTCACCGCGCCGGCCGCGTTGATGCCCAGCGGGCCGCCGAGGTATGTCCAGGTGGGAGTCCTGTCCAGGGCGTTGTTCGTGCGCCAGACACCGCCGCCGGCCGGGGTGGCGAACATGCGGCAGTTGCCGGGCAGGCAGGTGCCGTTGATCGCCAGGGCCGTGGTGCGGCCGCCCGCGACGTACTCGTTCGGCACGTAGCTGAACTGGTTGCGGTACTGGCTCAACGGATAGAGTGCTTCGCTCGGTCCGACCGAGACCCAGCTGGCCTTCAGGCCCTTGCCGCCCGGGAACGGCTTGTTCTTGTTCTTCGCGAACGCGGCCCGCGCCGCGTCCATCTGCGCGACGCTGATCGTCCCGGCGGGGTAGGCGCGTTCCATGAACGCCTGGCTCGCGCCGCCCGCGGGACCTTCCAGCCCGCCGTCTTCCGGCAGCGCCTCCATGTGCTGCCCGGCGAGCGCGGGGAGTTCGCCCTCCTCGCCGCCGGCCTCGCAGGTGGCCTCGGCCTCCTCGGACTCGTGCCCGGCTTCCTCGCACTCGTGCTCGATGCCCTCGCGTTCGCGTTCCGCGTAGGACGCGATGGCGACGGCGCCGCCGGCCAGGGCCAGCAGCACTGCGGCGAGGATTCCGATCAGGATCTGACGACGTCTACGGGTCATGGGGGTCTTCCCTCCCCAAGGTCGTCGCTGCGCGACGGCGTTGGGATCGACGCCCGTCGTTGGCAGCGTCCTGGGTGGAGCTAATCAGACCAACGGCATTCGAACAATGGCATGTATCGATTAAATGTCCCGGTGGTCCGCGCGCCACTCCTCGTAGGCCGCGACGGCCGTGGGCAGCGTCGGGAAGATGCGGTCCGCGCCGACCGCCGCGGCGAGCCCGAAGGCGCGCAGGTCGTGCAGCAGGTCCTGCTTCACCCGGGCCAGGGCGAAGACGATGCCGCGGGAATCGAGGTCGCGCCGGACCGCCTCGACCGCGTCCAGCGCCGTGATGTCGACCTCCACGTTGGCTTCCATGTTGAGGATGAACCAGCGCACCGTCTCGGCCTGCGTGTCGACGGCCGCCAGCGCGCGGCGGCGGAAGTTCTCCGCGTTGGCGAAGAACAGCGGCGAATCGTAGCGGTACACGACCAGTCCCGGCACGGTACGCGCCTGCGGATAGTCGTCGACGTCGTGCATGCCGGCCAGGCCCGGCACGAAACCCTCGATCGCGTCATGCGGGCGGGCCGCGCGGGCGAGCATCTCGGCCACCGAGAGCCCGACGGCCAGCACGACGCCGTACAGGATGTCGAAGATCAGCACCCCGGCGAACGCGCCGAGCGCCAGCAGCAGCTCGCTGTGGCGGAACGCGGCCAGCCGGCGGAAACCGGCGACGTCGACCAGGCGTACCGCGGCGTACACCACGATGGCGCCGAGCGCCGCCGCCGGGAACCAGGCGAGCACCGGGCCGAGGAACAGCAGCGTGGCCAGCACCAGCGCCATGGTGACCAGCGAGTGGAGCTGGGTGCGGCCGCCCGCCGCGTCGGCGAGGGCGGTGCGGCTGCCGCTGCTGCTGACCGGGAACCCGTGGCACAGCCCGGCGCCCAGGTTGGCGGCCCCCAGCGCGAGGAGCTCCTGGTTGGCGTCGACCGTCCGCGGTGTCGATCCCCGTCCGGCGAACGCGCGGGCGGTGAGGATGGTGTCGGTGTAGCCGACCAGCAGCACGCCGAGCGCGGGCAGGACCAGGTCGGTGACGTCGTGCAGCGGCGGAAGCGACGGCACGGGTACGCCGGACGGGATGTCCCCGATCACCCGGATGCCGTGGCGCTGGAGGCCGAACGCCATCACCGCGCCGGTGGCGAGCAGCACGGCGAGCAGGGGCGCGGGCACGGCGGGCAGCCAGCGTTGCAGTGCGAAGAGGAACGCCAGCACCGCCGCCGCGAACACCGTCGTCGCCACGTGCGCCGAGCCGAGGTTGGCCACGAACCAGGCGAGCTGCTCGAAGAACGACTCGCCCCGCATCGGCGTGCCGGTCAGCTTGCCGAGCTGCCCCACGATCATGATCATGGCGACGCCGGCCAGGTAACCCACCAGGATCGGCCGGGACAGCAGGTCGCCCACGAAACCGAGCCGGAGCAGCCGGCTGATCACGCACCACCCGCCGACCACGAGGGCCAGGGCGGCGGCGAGGCCGGCGTACCGGGCCGGGTCCCCGGCGGCCAGCGGCCCGACCACCGCGGCGGTCATCAGGGCGGTCGTCGACTCCGGGCCGACCGACAGCAGGCGGGACGAGCCGAGGACCGCGTACGCCAGCAGCGCGGGCAGGATCGCCCACAACCCGGCCACCGGAGCCAGGCCGGCGATCGTCGAGTATGCGAGCACCTGCGGAATCAGGTACGCCGCGACGGTCAGCCCGGCCAGGACGTC
>Ga0081539_10002660_pt1 | contig 24344 bp, 30 predicted proteins | sample TabmetS4T2R2_FD_71023 | JGI IMG/M metagenome (GOLD analysis project Ga0081539, IMG submission 71023) | Tabebuia heterophylla rhizosphere microbial communities from the University of Puerto Rico - S4T2R2 | ecosystem: Host-associated > Plants > Roots > Rhizosphere ...
TAGTGTTCCAGTTCCCGTTGTTCCCGCGTCTTTAGTCTCAACGTTCGTCGGCTGGCCATCTCCGTTCTCCTGCTGCGTGAGATGGCTCCATATTACCGATTTTGATCGTCAAACTTCATTAGACTTGAGCTAAGAGTTTCATTGATGCGGAGATGGTCGCCGGATCGCTAATCTGGGGACCTGCGGCCTCATCACTCACGTTATAGAGGTACTTCAAATAGTGCAGGCCGATGAGCCGTGTGGCTAACGCCGGCCGCCCCATCTCCTCGGCGTAAAACTTCCCGAATTGCTGCTCAAATTTCGCCCAGTCCACCACGCCTGCTAAGTGAGACAGCGGATGCGCAGGGTCGAGAAAGTCCTTCAACAACACGCTGTCAGACTGCGGCGCTCTCTTTTTCGGTTTTCTCCACTTCCTTACTCACCAGCTTTCGTGCGTTCCTGTTCATTTTCTGGCGATCCTAACCTCTTTGTTTGTGACTGGAGCCCCCACGTGTCTTACCCTTCTTCATTTTTTCAGGGTCGACTAACTAAACTTTGTGACGAAACCAACAAAGCTGGAGCCAACTATTAAAGGATGGCAGGTTTGTTCCGATATCAATTGTCGTCACGGGAATGGGGGTTTCTCCGATCCACTACTTGTATCTTCGCCGTGACGCTCGCGGGTAGCGGAGATAAAAAGAGCACGGAACTGCTTTCGGGAAATCTACACAGATACAGCATAGAAGACTCGTAGAGAGGAAGAACATTATGCATTGGTTCAAAGGCGCCCTTATTCTTACTTTTTTGTCCTGGGGAGTAGGAGAAGCGCTTGCCGGACAGGCGACGACAACTTTTAACGTCACCGCGACAGTCGCCGGCTCCTGCAGTCTCGCCACAACAAACCTCAGTTTCGGCAGTGTTAACGTTTTTTCTTCGACCCCCATCGATGCAACGAGCTCGATCACCGTCACCTGTGTGAGCGGGGTCGCTTATAGTCTCGGCTTAGACGCGGGCACGAGTAGTGGCGCAACGGTGTCCAGCCGGAAAATGACGAGTGGCAGCGATACTCTCAATTACAGCCTCTTCACCAATGCAGCCCGAACAACGAATTGGGACAACATCGGCGGCTCCAACGTAGTGAGCGGCACCGGGAACGGCTCCGGGCAAGCCGTCACGGTCTATGGTCGAATTCCTACGGGTCAGACCGCCGTCCCTCCGGGAAGTTACAGTGATACCATTAATGTCACCGTCAGTTTCTAATGTACCACTCTCAATCCACACGACGCTGTCATTTGACCCTTGCTGCCCTCATGTGCTTCCTGTTATGGAATCGTGAGGCACAGGGAGGTTCCCTGCAAGTGAGCCCGGTGCGTCTGACGTTATCGGCGGCGCAGCCTGTCGACATACTCACGGTCCGTAATGATGGTCCTTACCCGACTGTCGTGCAGGCACAACCATATACGTGGTCCCAGGAGGCGGGCGAAGATCGCTACACTCCGAGTATGGACCTCCTTGCGTCTCCTCCGATCTTTACGCTCCCGGTCGGGGGGTCACAAATCGTTCGCGTAGGGCTCCGCCGCATAGTTCCGCTGCAGCACGAATTGTCCTATCGGCTGTATTTACAGGAAGTCCCCTCCACCCTCAAAGCTGACGGTCTGGGCCTGCAGGTCACCCTGCGCCTCGGCGTGCCGGTCTTTTTCTCTCTTCCTGCCCCCACCGCGCCAGCTTTATCCTGGCGGGCCAACCGTCGACCCCCGGACGGTATTCAGATCGACTTGAACAATGGGGGCAATACCCATGTGCGGGTCACGTCTTTACAACTCATGCCAACACAGGATGACCATCCCCTAGTCACCCAGAAGCTTTCCACTTACGTGTTGCCTGGTCAGACTCACTCCTGGTTAATCAACACCCCCGCTTCTCCGCCGCTGGGTGCACGGCTACGTCTTGTGGCACAAACCGATACGGGCGAAGTCTATGAGGAGTTGGACTTGGCAGCGCCCTAAGGGCACAAGGCGGTGCTTACTTTCTCTTCTCCTGTGCGCCCAATGCTTGAGCCAAGCACAGCGAGGATTTACGGCAGAAACGCCGGCCTCCGAGGTCGTCGAAGAACGGCTCTTCGCGGTGTACCTGAACGGACAGGATGTTCATGATACTGGCCTGTTCCTGCATCGTGAGGATGGGCTGTTCCTAGCACGAGCTGAGGACCTCCAACGCTGGCATCTCCAAGTGCCGGGCAATGCACCACTCCTCCATGCTGAGGAGACCTATTATGCCCTCAATGAGATGAACGGATTATCGTATCGGATCGACGAGTCCTTACAGACGGTATTTATCGAGGCCCGCCCAGAGGTTTTCACTCGGACTATTCTTAATGAATCGTCGGCCAGTTTTGCCGAGTCTCCACCTGCCCCACTCGGAGGCTTCCTCAACTATGATGTCTTTCTCCAGCACAGTGCGGGCCGCAGGCAACTGGGGGCCTTACTTGAGCAGGGGATTTTTCACGACGGCGGGGTGGGAGTGAATACGTTGCTGGCACAGGATCTCGCCGCTCATCCCACTTTTATTCGGCTTGATACTACCTGGACGATCGATAAGCCAAGCCGGCTGGCGAGTCTCCGTTTCGGAGATGCCATTAGTGGGGGAAACGGCTGGGTGCGTTCGGTGCGGTTTGGTGGAGTACAATGGGCAACGAATTTTTCCATCCACCCCGAGTTCATTTCCTTTCCTCTCCCCGCACTTTCTGGCGAAGCGGTACTTCCGTCTACGGTAGACCTCTATGTCAACAATATCTTGCGCCTCCGTCGGGACGTGCCGGCGGGACCATTTACGATTAATCACGTGCCGGTTGTGACTGGGGCAGGAGACATCAGTCTGGTCGTGCGCGACCTACTCGGCCGAGAGCAAGTCATTACGCAGGCGTATTATGCCGGCCCCCGTCTGTTGTCCCGAGGACTGCACGAGTATTCCTACGAGGCGGGCTTTATCCGGAAGAATTACGGTCTGGCGAGTACAGATTACGGTCACTTTCTCGCGGTGGGCACCCACCGTTTCGGCATCACCGATCAATTCACCGGAGAAGTACATGGGGAATTCCTTCCCACCCAGCAGACCTTAGGCTTCGGCGGGGCCGTTTTATACCCTGCTACAGGCGTGTGGCATGCTGCGGTGGCAGGAAGCCATAGCGACAGAGGGGAAGGAACTCTTTTTACGCTCGGCTTTGAACGACAAGCCTCCAGATGGAGCCTTGGGGGACGTCTACAGGTTGCCAGTGCTCGTTTTACTCAGCTCGGCCAGCAGCCGAGAACAACTCCCCCGCAGCTCTTGAGTCAGCTGTTTCTCAGCCTCTCCTTACGTCCTTACGGATCATTAGGAGTGAATTATCTCCGACAGGAGAATCGTTCCCAACCAGATGTGAGTGTGCTGAATACGAACTACAATCTTTCTTTGGGCAATCTCGGCTTTCTGAATCTTTTCTTTTCGTACCCGTTGCAAAAGGGAGAGCATCCGACGTTCGGCATATTTTTCACGCGGCCTCTGGGCGAGCATACGAGTGCCAGCCTCAGCACAACGGTACAACGCAATAATACCCAGGCTGGGCTCCAGCTCCAGCGTAATTTGCCGCTCGGAAGTGGCATTGGCTATCGTCTCCTGGTCGGAGCTGGTGATACGCGGCGCATGGAAGCCGGGGTGAGTCTCCAAAATGATGTTGGGACGTATACACTCGAGGCGGCTCGGGTTCATGGACAGACGAGCTTTCGGGGGAACGTAACTGGAGGGTTGACATTTTTGGGCGGCACGGCTTTTTTCACACGTAGATTCACTGACAGTTTTGCCCTCGTCCAGGTCCCCGGTTATCCCAACGTGCGTGTGTATGCTGATAATCAGCTAGTGGCGCGCACCGACGCCGCGGGGAATGCGCTCATACCACATTTACGGCCGTATGAGCGCAATCCCATTCGTATCGAGCAGGCAGACCTTCCCCTCGATGCGCAAATTGACACTACCCAGCTTAATGCAATCCCTTCTTTCCGGAGCGGTCTACTGTTACCTTTCCCCGTGCGACACTCACAGGGGGCGCTCTTGACAGTTCTTTTAGATGACAACAGGCCCTTGCCGGCAGGAGCAGTAGTACAGATCGTCGGACAACGACAACAATTCCCCGTGGCTTTACAAGGAGAAGCATATGTAACGGGATTAACCGCGATTAATCATTTGTCTGCTAGTTGGCGGGGCCAGAGGTGTACATTGCTTGTCCCATTCCCGGAGACGACAGAGCCCTTGCCTCATTTAGGAGCCTTTAGGTGCAAAGGAGTACGTCCATGATTCAAACCCAGGACCAATACATTTCCCACTACCTTAACCACTTTGGAATGTGGAGCGGACGACTTGTCCCGGTGTCTGCCTGGTTATTGGTGGCGGTGCTGATGATTCCGCCACAGCAAGCTCTAGCAATCGGGGAAAATTGTACGGTCCAAGCAACCTCTGTTACCTTCGGCACCTATGACCCATTCAGTAGCTCCCCGAACGACGCGGCCGGCAATGTCCGCGTGACGTGTACTAACCCGCTGTCCGTCAGCGTCCTAGTGAACTACACTGTCCTCCTTAGCACTGGAGGGTCGGGTTCGTATGCTCCCAGGGCAATGAGGAGTGGAGTCCGCCTCCTCACCTATAATGTGTACACCAATTCCAGTCATACCACAGTCTGGGGGGACAGCAGTAACGGAACATCCGCAGTCAGCGACGGGTATACACTCGCCGTATTAGGGTCGGTAGTGCGCAATTACCCGGTCTATGGCCGCATTTCTGCGGGGCAGAATGCGTTTGTGGGAAGCTACGATGATTCACTTACAGTGACTATCAACTTCTAAAGTAATTTCGGGTGCAATGAGTGACACAATCAAAGACTGATACTGGTGCGGTTGACGTAACAGTCGGTATGCCACCTGGGAGCGATTCCCGGAATGTGAGTGCAGCTCGGCAAGCTTGTCTACGATCAGATCCGCTAACTCGGTTTCGGTCATATCGCATCTCCTTTCAGGGGAACGGCGTTGTCAACGTAATCGCACGGGTGCAATCGCCACGGTCATGTCAGAGCGTCTCACTGATTGTTCTCTTTAAGCAGCCAAGGCGAGACTCGTGATCTCTTGCCAGCGCCGGAACCTGCTCCGCATCTCCCGACGATAGGCGGGCGCGGCCAATCGATGCGGCGCGGTCGGAAGTGTGGGCCATAGGACCCTAGCACTACAGTTGTAGTTGGTTTGTTGCGCCGCCGCACGCCAATAGTGGGCGCGTTTGGCGTGCGCCTGATACGGTCTCTGCTTGACAACTAAATCAAACCCGAGGAGATTGGCACAGAGACGCACCCGCTGATAGATCAGGGTTGTGACATCTTTGAAACCATCAGCGAGGAGTTGCTGCGCCGAGCCCTACGATAGTGGAGATTCCCCTGGAGGAGCAAGTCCGCATGCGGGCCGAATTACGCCGTGCCCGGTATGGGTACCGGTTGGCCTTACATCTATTGCTTCTGTGTGCCGCTGGACGGACGCCGAGCGAAGTAGCTGTCGTGCTCTTCTGCTCGCGCTCTAGTGTTTATCGCATCGTCCAGGCCTATCTGGCTAGCTCGCTTACCTTCGATGAGCCCACTGGGCAAGGTGTGGACCAGAGACGGTTGCGACTTCTGACGCCCTCGCTCAAACGCTCCGTGCTAGCCCTGCTCAAGACGGGTCCGCGGGCGTTGGGCTGGTGTCGCACGCGGTGGAGTTGCGCTACGTTAGCGGTAGAGCTGCAGGTGCGCCGGGGGACTGTAGTGTCAACAGAGATGATGCGCCACTGGCTCCATGACTTAGGCTGGGAATGGAAGCGGGCGAAGGTCACCGCCAAGGATGCTGATCCCGACCGCGTGCCGAAGTTAGCGCGGATTCGCTTGGCGGTCGAACAATTGCGCGCGGGCAATCGTGAGTGCCTTCGTCTCTTCCATTGCCTCGGCGGTCTCCCGGGCAAGAAACTGCGAGTGCACCGGATTAGGGATACTCACTGGGATACGCATCTCTGCCGCACTGCCACCGAGATATTTGTAGAAGCTGGCCAGTGAACACACGCGCCGATTGAGGGTCTTCGGTGCCGTGCCCTTGCTGATCAGCGCATCTCGCCACGCCTGCACCTGCGGCACCGTGACTTGCAAGAGTTTCCACGCTTCCTGCGGCCACTTCACTCCCGGATAGTCCACAAACGCCAACACATCCTGTGTATACGCCCGCTGCGTATGGGGACTCGTGGGGCGCTGCACCCAGGCGTCAAACATCTTCGCCACCGACCAAAAGAACTGCTCTGTGCGCGCCTGCACCTGTGGGGTGACATTTCCTGGAAAAATGGGCGGGAGTTCGGTAGGGGCGGGGAGGATGGGGAGTGTGCGCGTCATAGATTCCCCTTTCACGCTATCTCTGCGCAGCATGTGATCCGTTACCAGATGCCCGGCTCACTCGCCGGTGGTGCTATCCAAGTACTGCTCTGGTGAGATTCGTGCTACTCGACAATTAAAATGGAGTGAGGGAGGCCAAAGCAAGCACGATGATTACGAGAGAAGCATGTCCCCAATGTGGCTCGAACTGGTTCAAGGGGAAGAAGGCGAACCGGCGCTGGATCTGGATTGCGATGGATGCCGCGACGCGGCAAGTCATCGCTTTCCACGTCGGCGACCGCGGTAGCCAGAGCGCCTGCGCACTCTGGCAGAAACTTCCTGCCGTGTATCAGGAATAGGCGATATTCTGTACCGATCAGTATGCAGCCTATACGCGTGTTATTCCTCCCACTCGACACCGTGCCACCTCGAAGCTGGCCCGCAAGACGAATCCTGTGGAGCGCTTCAACTGCACGTTACGACAACGGGTCTCCCGGCTGGGGCATGCTACGTTATCGCTCTCGAAGAACCTGGCCAATCATATCGGCGCCATCACGTATTGCATTTGCCACTACAACCTCACCAAGTGTGCAGCATCACCAGAATAGCACTACCCAAATTGTCCCCACTTTAGAGAAATCCCGGTAAACAGGTCCTCCTACCACGGATGTTCTTTTAGGAAATCTATGAATGCCCTTACTTTCGGCGTGATCAACTTCCCCGAAGGCACGAGGGCATGAAACTCTGGTTTTTCCGATCGCCACGCCGGTAGCACGCGAACGAGTGCGCCATTTCTCAGATGCATCTTACAAATACGAACCGGCAAGAGCGCAATTCCAAGATCCTGTTTTGCCGCCTCGACAAGCGTCGGATAATCCGTTGTCACCAGTGGCCCCGAGACCTCTACCTCAACTTTTCTGTCTCTTTCCAGTGTGAGCCCCCAGCGGAAGTTCGTAGACTTTCCATGTGGTAAACAAACCAAACATAGGTGCCGTTTTAAATCCTCCACACCGGTGATGCGCGGATGCTTCTGTAAATACGCTTTGCTGGCAAAAAGTTGCCGCACCGAGTGTCCGATATAGATCGACGTGAGTGCTGAATCTCTCATTTCGCCCACGTGCACCACGAGATCAATTCCTTGTTGGATGATATCGGTGCGTTGGTCATCAATGACGCTCATGTGGACTTGGAGCCCCGGATTCTTCTTTAGGAACTGAGGCAGATGTGGTGCAATCGCCCATTGCGTATAAGTTGTCGGTGCCTTCACACGTAATATGCCTCGCGGCTCTTTGGTGCTTTCTTCCAATCTGTACCCGGCCTCATTGATACCTTCTACGAGCGGCCTACAGCGCATCGCATAGGCGAAGCCCTCAGCTGTCGGCTTTACTACGCGCGTTGATCGGCTCAGCAGCGTCATGCCAATGTCTTTTTCGAGCTTAGCAATTTTGTAGCTCACCGTGGCTTTGGGAAGACCTAAGACGAGTGCTGCGTCCGTGAATGATTCGTGCTCAACCACCGCCAAAAATATTTGTATCAGGTTTAAGTCTTTCATTGTTCAACCTATTAGACACAGTTGTTAAATCTACTTATCTAGTCACAGACCTCGTATCGTGTTTCATTAGAAGTATAAACGGCCGCTGTGTCTGGCAGATCAAGATCCCACTCCTCGAAAAAAGGAGAGAGTGACCGAACAACACAAACAGGGCTTCGGACCTGGACCTTCTTCCTCAAACACGGGTAAAGCTGGACACGGAGAGCAGATGAAAAGCGGGAGAACTATTGTCCTTACAGGCACAGCAGGTGGTTGGGGACCGCTATCCTCACAAGATTCCTAGCCGATGCGGTGACTATCAACTCAGGGGCAAACGAGCATGTCAATTCTAGTGATCGGAAGTACCGGCACCATCGGCTCTCTCGTCGTGCGGGAACTGGCAAGACGCGGCGCGAAGGTGAGCGCGCTCGTCCACAAGACCGAGCCGAAATTTCCGAGGGGCGTCACCTCCGTCACAGGCGATGTCACGGAGCCGGAGTCCGTGCGGGCCGCGCTCAAAGGAATAACCACTCTGTTCCTCCTCAACCCGGTCGTTGCGGACGAACTCAACCGGGCGTTGCTGACTCTCAACCTGGCAGTCGAGGCCGACATCAAGCGCGTGGTCTATTTCTCGATGTTTCACGCGGACGTTTTCCTCAACTGTCCGCACGCCAGCGCTAAATATGCCGCCGAGCTGATGATTGAGCGGTTCCGGATTCCCGCCACGATTCTGCGCCCGAACTATTTCTTTCAAAACGACGGCGGGCCGATTCTCAAGACCGGGGTTTACCCGATGCCAATAGGCAAACTGGGGACTTCGATGGCGGACGCACGCGACATCGCCGAAGTCGCCGCGTTGGAACTGATCAGGCGAGACACCGCATCCGAGCCGTTGCCGCGCGAGCTAATTGAGATTCACGGACCGGACACTGTCACGGGCGAAGGGGCCGCCGCGCTGTGGTCGGAAGTCCTCGGCCGGAAGGTTACGTACCCCGGCGATGACTTGCGCGCCGCCGAGCAACGGTTGAGGCAAATAATGCCGGGCGCGATGGCACACGACGTCGCGGAGATGTTTCGCGGTTTTCACCGTGACGGCATGGTGGCGCCGCCGGGTGCCGTAGATCGAGTGACACGGCTGCTGGGGCGACCTATGCGCACGTATCGCGACTACGCAGAGGAGACAGCCGGGCAACAGCAAAGCGCGTAGCCGGCGGGTACGCCCCATTTACAGGCGCACCGCGCCGCTAATGGTAGCAGGTAGACTATGATTACGATGGTTAGACAGTTCAAGCCGGAGACGAGCATGCTCGTATTGATCGACTATCAAGTCGGCACCCTGCAACTGGTCAAAAACCTCGCGTCGGACGTAGCGCTCAGAAATGCGTGTAACCTGGCTAAGGCGGCGACGGCTCTCGACATGCCGGTCGTCCTGACCACGAGCCAGGAGAATCAGATTCAAGGGCCGCTCGCTCCGTCGCTGCAACGCATTCTGCCCGAAGCGTACGAGCGTCGTGTCCAGCGCGTCGGCATCGTGAACGCGTGGGCTGACCAGAACTTCAAGGCTGCGGTGGAAGCAACCGGAAGGACGCAGCTCGTCATGGGCGGCGTCACGACCGACATCTGTCTGGTCTTCCCGAGCATCAGCGCCGTCGAGGATGGCTTCGAGGTACAGGCGGTGATGGATGCCTCCGGCTCGCCGTTTGAAATCTCCGAGGACATGTCGCGCCGGCGGATGGAGCGCGCCGGGGTTGTTTTGACCGCGACCAACACGATGATCGCCGAGCTCGTACAGGACTGGAGCACCCCGGCCGGGTCAGAACTAGTGAAGTTGCTCCTTGCCTCTACGCCGATGCTGTCGGTCGATTAGCGGACTGATGGCAACATGCGGAAAGAAAATCTATGGATGATCTGACAACAGCACCCGTGATTCCAGGTTTTACGAGCGAGACGGTCAGCGTCGGTGGGGTGTGCCTCCACTACTGGGTAGGCGGGAATCCCGAAGGGCAACCTGTCCTTCTCTGGCATGGGTTCCTAAGCACCGGCTACGCCTGGCGCAAGGTCGCGCCCGCTTTGGCGGACGCAGGGCTCTCCGTACTTGTGCCTGACATGCGCGGCTACGGGGACTCCGACAAGCCCGAAGGCGTAGTGGGCTACGACAGCCGCGCACTCGCCGAAGAGTTCCGCGCACTCGTGCGTCTGCTCGGCTTTGGTGATGACAAGCCTATTACTCTGGTCGCGCACGACATGGGAGCGCCCCCTGCGCTCCTCTGGGCTGCCGACCACCCAGAGGAAATCGCGGGACTGCTCTACCTCGAAGCGCCCGTGATGCTCTCTGAAGTGCTCACTAACATCATCTCCTATACGCCCGAGGCGATGCAGCAAGGCTCCCTGTGGTGGTGGATTTTGCCGCTTGCGCCCGGCGTGCCCGAGCGGCTCGTCGTCGGCAACGAGCGCGCCTTCCTCACCTGGTTCTACGAGCGTGCCACGGCCAAGCGCGCCGCGATTGAGCCGGAAACCGTGGACGAGTATCTCCGCACCTTCTCGGGCCGCGAAGGCGTGCTCGGCGCGATGGGCGTCTACCGGGCGGCGTTCACCAGTATAGAGCAGACCACGCCGCTGACAAAGAACAAAGTCCGAGCGCCGGTCGTGGCGCTCGGCGGCGCGAACGGGTTGGGCGCACGCGTGCGCGCGATGGTCAAGCTGGTCGCCGCGGATGTTCGCGGCGGCGTCATCGCGGATTGCGGGCACTTCGTACCCGAAGAGTGCCCGGACGAAGTCGTCCGGCGGGTGCTCTCCATGACGGTTAACGTCAACGGGCAATGATTTCACATGGGCCGGATCGCACCCGAGTCCAACATGTCCTCACAACTCTTCACGAAAGGAGCAGTAACATGAACGACAGATCGAGTACCTCACCAATTCCGGCCGATGACCTCCGACGGAATCTCACGATTGCGCGACCGAACGATGATCCGAACTTACCGCACATCGGGTTAGTGGGGGATACCTACACCATCCTGCTAACAGGCAACGACACCGCCGGACGCTACTGCCTGATCGATATGCACGTCCCCCCCTGTGGAGGCCCGAATCCCCACCGTCACGATTTCGAGGAGATGTTCACCATTCTGGAGGGCGAGATTGAGGTCACCTTCCGCGGTAAGAAATTGGTCGTGCGCGCCGGCGAAACCATTAACATCCCGGCCAATGCGCCGCACTTCTTTAAGAACGACTTCGAGCGCCCGGCGCGGTTGTTGTGCATGTGCTCGCCTGCCGGGCAAGAGGAGTTTTTCATGCAACTCGGCGCCCCGGTCGCAAGCCGAACGGAGCCGCCGCCGACACTAGACGAGGCTGGGCAGGCGGCGTTCAAAGCGAAGGCCGAAGCGCTCGCCCCGCAATACCGGACGGAGCTGCTCCCGCCTGAAGGAAGTTCGTAGCCGGTCCGCTCGTGCCCACGAAGAGGGGTCTGAATGGAAGTATGCTAATGACGGACACCGCAAGCCAAGGCGCTCGGACGGCGCGCATGCGGCTCTGCCGTGCTCTCCTCGTGCTCGGCCTGGTCGTCGGCGGGCCGAGCCTCTGGCAGACGCTGGCCTTCTCGTGGGATCCCACGTTCCAGGCGCCGGCTCTTCGCTACGGGCCGAGCCACACACAATATCACGCCTTTCGCGAATTCACGTTGACGCTCGGCGCTCTCGCGGTCATGCTCTGGGTGATGTTCCAGCCCGCCGCCCGGCGCACGCGCGAACTATGGGTCACGATGCTCATGGCCGCCGGCTTTTACTATGGCGGCTGGTGGCTGCCTTGGCCGTTGCTGGGACTGCGCACCCCGAACGTGGGTGCGGAACTCGTCCACCTCGCCTCCGCGCTGCTCTCGGTGGCCGGCGTCGGATTGGCTCGGGGGGAGTTCAGGCGCGACGCGCTCCTGTCGCAAACGGAAGTCGCGCCGTGAGCAGTATTCAACGTTGCACTTCAATAAAGGTAGGAACCGACACGTACCACCACAATATCAACTACCCGTCTCACCTGAATCTCCATGAGCGGACGCACTAAATCGTCTGAGAGTGCTTGCCACGTTCGAAACGCCACGAACAATCCGCGCACGGTTCGGGCGGGTAGCGTGTGCGGCAGGCGTGGCACGAAATAAAACGATTTGCCGCGCCCTCCGAGCGAGGACCGGAACATGCTGGAAGGAGAAAACGATGAAAGAGCAAACTATGAAAGAACAGACGATGAGATTCTCGAACCAATTCGTCATGGTGACCGGTGCCGCCGGAGGAATCGGTAGCGCCATCACACGCCGCTTTCTGTCGGAGGGGGCGAAAGTCTGTGCGGTCGACAACCGGTCAGCGGCGCTCCACCAATTGGTACTCGGTCTTGGCTCGCCGGCCGCGCTGCTTGCGGTCGAGGCGGACGTCAGCAGCGAGGAAAGCTGCAAGAGTCTCTCAGCCCAAGTGGAGCGACAGTGGGGCGCACTCGACATTCTGGTCAATAATGCGGGCAAATTTCCGGTCACGCCTTTCGAGGAGATCTCGTATGCGGAATGGCGCGAGGTTTGCGCTATCAATCTCGACGGTCCTTTTCTGGTCACGCGCTCGGTCCTACCGTTGATCAAGGCCAGCAAATCCGGACGTATCATCAATATCAGCTCGGGAAGTATCTTTGCGGGAACGCCGGATCAGTGCCATTACGTTTCGGCGAAGGCGGGCGTGATCGGATTCACTCGGTCGCTGGCGAAAGCACTCGGGGGACACAACATTACCGTCAATGCAATCACCCCTGGCTTAACAGATACACCACCCGTCCTCGCACTTTTTCCCGCAGCTGTCCTCGACGAGCAGGCAAAAGCGAGAGCGTTGAAGAGACGAGAAACTGCGGACGATCTTGTTGGGGCGGTCGTATTCCTTGCGTCTGCTGAGGCAGCATTCATAACAGGTCAGACGATCCAAGTCGATGGCGGAAACAATTTCATCTAGCAAAGCTGAATGCCATTGCCCTTCTTCTCGATCCGGCTGGCGAGCGAGCTTGATTGTTAGACAGCATCAAAATCTGGTAGTGTACTAAAACAGTTGACCAGGCTAGTGAGTCATTAATCTTCGATTGACGGGTAACGCGGGCTGGTATCTTTTGAGGCAACAGCAATGGTTTGAGTCTCAACGCAAGGAGGTCCGCGATGGAGAAGTATCGGCTTGCCCTGACAGAGGAGGAGCGAGCTGGGGTGGAGCAATTGGTTTCAGGAGGGAAGTCCGCAGCCCGGAAACTGACGCATGCGCGGATTCTGCTTTTGGCCGACGAGTGGCAAGGGCAGGCGTCTAGCGATATCGAGATTGTGTCCGTCCTGGGGGTAAGTTTGCGGAGATTGAGCGGGTGCGTCAGCGCCTGGTGACGGAAGGATGCGAGGCGGCGCTTGACCATCGGCCCCAACCCCCGCGACTGGACAAGATCAAGATCAAAGGCAACGTGGAACAGAAGTTACTCGAATTGGCCTGTAGCGAGCCACCCCGGGGGCGGTGTCACTGGACGTTACAACTGCTCGTCGATGAGTTAGTGGTGTTGGGGGTGGTCGATACGCTCAGCACCGTAACGGTGTGGCAGGCACTAAAAAATAAGATTGAGTTTCATTACACCCCTAAGCATGGCAGTTGGCTGAATATGGCCGAAACGGAGATTAACATCATGAATAGCCAGTGCTTAAATCGGCGGGTGGACAATCAGTCTCGGATAGCTACAGAAGTGGCAGCCTGGGAAAAGAAACGGGCTCATGTCATTGCTCTGCGCGGGGTGACGAGCCGGGCGATAAAGTGAGGACTGATCCGTTTGAGATTGATCTTATGCTCACACAGGGCCAGATAGTGGTGCAAATACTTTTTGTGGACACCACGAAACGGGCGCAGAAAATTGCGAGCGGTCGTCCCCAGCCCTTCAATGGTGTTGGTAGGGACTTCCCGGATGCCATCGCCATCATCCTCCCGTGCCCATTCTTTCTGCCCGTGACACACTGAGTGATGCGCCCGCTTGCTCCGGTTATAGCCTTGCCACTCATCAGTGTAACAGATGGTGTCTCTCTGGGTGTAGCCGTGCACCTGCTTTTGCAACGTCGCGCCCTCGGTATGGGCGCGCACGCACCATCGCCACTGCCCACTCTCCCGGCCCATGGTGCCGACGAGGGGTGGACGATCGTTCTCATAGGTCCCGTGTCCGCGCTGTTTGTTCGCACGGCGCCGCGGCGGATCATCTGGGTCGTGGTGGTTGTCCCCTTTTTTCCCCCCGTTCTGAACCATCTCCTCGGTTTCCGTCTCGGCGTCGGGCAAGGCTTTTGCGCTTAACCTCGTCTAGCCGTTGGCTTGCAACCGTTGGCGCCACCGATGGACGCACTGACGAGAAAGCGCGAGTTCCTCGTTGGCTCGAAAGACCAATCATGTTGCACGCTTCAACTGCACCGTACGCCATCGGGTCTCCCGGCTGGTGCGGGCCACGGTCTCGGTCTCGCAGAAACTGGCCAATCATCTCGGTGCCATTAAACATTTCATCTGTACTTACAACCGCACCAAAAGTGCAGCCTTACCTGGATAGCACTACCTAAAGTCGAAGCCTACAATGGCTTTGCCAAATGGCTCTTCTTTGGCGGCGAAGGCATCATCGCCCAGAACGATCCCGAAGAGCAAGAGAAGATGATCAAGTACAACGATCTGGTCGCTAACGCGATGATCTTTCAGAATGTCGTCGATCAGAGGCGGATTCTCGCCAAGTTGATCGCCGAAGGCTTCCCCGTGCAGCGCGAAGATGTGGCGACCTTAAGCCCGTATCCCACGGCGCATCTCAAACGCTTTGGCGAATATGTGGTCGACCTGGACACCCCACCTCAGCCACTCAATGGCATGAAGTTAGTGGCCCGCTCGTCCTTCGACTTTGCTACGCTACGCTCAGGTCGAGCGGAAAAGGGCCGTTCATGCTGAGCGTAGCCGCGCAGCGGCGAAGTCGAAGCACCGGATCATATCCTTAACTTCATGTCATTGCTCAGCCACTGACCGATATCGAATTAGCACTGACGCTGTAACTAGATGAAGTAACACTGTGGCCTATCTTACATGTATCTCGGCACAATCCGAAACAAGCGCAACTATAGTGTAGAAATGAAACCAGCTACACTACTACTCGAACGCTCGGGCATCGTGTCCTTGGCGCACAATTTGCATGCTTTATTGTGTTGTATGTGTTGTAATTGTAGCCCTGTAGCCACGTGCACTACACGGAAGCATCCTAACGGCGCACCGAGCGCGACCCCGGAACGAGCCCGGTGTTGCTACTTACATATAGGGAGGTGGGTCCTCCACCCGAAAGGAGTATACTATGCGGATCACAGTCACGAAGGCTCTCTTGGCGGCTCTACCCTTGAGCGGACTTTTACTTCTTCCTCTGGTGGTCTCGGCTGGCGAGGGCTGGGAGCACAGGCGGGGGCATGGCCACCATGAACGGTGGGGCGAGGGGTATCATCACCGGGCGAGGGGTCACCATCGTGAGTATGAGCATGGCCAGCATAACAGCTGGCGGGGCCGGCATGCGGAGAATGAGTATTACGGCAGACGCTGGCGGGGCCGGCATGCGGAGAATGAGTATTACGGCAGACGCTGGCAGGGCCAGCATCATCATGAGTAGAACTCTTGTCTGCCCCGTGCGGTATCTCCGGGGCGGGAGTTGTTTTTCGGACGCGAAGGCATAGGGAGGCGCATCCCCCAGATCGGGAAGGAGCCCTCCCGGCACCCGCGCCAACTCATTTGCTTCCTGAAGTTGTTGATACCGTTCGCTTAGCGGCTCACCAAAGGTTTCCTAATGGTGCGGTCTGCCACAGAGAAGCTGACCGCCGCCGGGCACACGGTGATCGCCGTCGCCTGTGACGTGGCTAACGACGGCCACGTGGCGGCGATGGTCGACCGGGCCGTCGCCCAGTTTGGTCGGCTCGATGCCGCCTACAACACCGCCGGCGTGAACAGCCGGCCCGTGCGACCGCCGACCAGCGGGCACGCTCTCGACCACCCGAGGCGCGCTACCGATTCACTCGTTGCCGTGCGCGGCGTTTGGGCGGTGGAGACGGCGGCACCGCCATGCCGGCGGTCACCCGCGCGTCAGGGCCGAGCGCGGCGGGGCTGTAGCGTGTCGGGGCGCGACTCAGCAAGCCGTAATAGCTCGGGAACGGCAGCACCGGCAGCCGGCTGTGGTCGTCCACGGGCACCAAGCTAATGCCGCCCGGGCCGACGGTGAATTCGCGGGTGATGAAGTGGTGGTCACTGCCCCGCGCCTTGGCCACCGTGATGGCCCGGTGGAGCGTATCGCCAAGCTCCACAAAGTTCAGCAGAATGATGTTATCCACGATCGAGCTGACGCCGAACTCGGGCATATAGTACGTCACGCCGAAGAGCTCGGGGTTCTCATAATTGAAGAAGGTCGCGATCAGGCGCTGTTTACAGTACGCCACCAAGGCGTGGAAGAAGTCGCGGTACAGCTGCTGGTCCTCGAGCGCGGTGCTGTAGCTCGTCATGCCGTCAATCACCAGCCGTTCGACGTGATACTGTTCAATGGTCCGGCAAATGAGATGAAAATGGGCATCGATGTCCAACTCTTGCGGGCACTCGTAGAGCAAATGAATCGTGCCGGCGTCCAGCTGCGCGCGCAGGTCGAGGCTCAGCGTCTCGGCGTTGCGCACGATCTGGGCGGGGTGCTCGTCGAGCGACACGAGTAGGCCCCGCTTACCCTGTTTGACCGCGCCTTCCAGCAGTAATTGCACCCCCAGCACGGTCTTTCCCGCGCCGGAGATGCCGACCACCATCGTGGTCGAGCCGTCGAAGATGCCCCCGCCGATCAGGGCGTCGAGGGGGTCGACGCCAATGACCGAGCGCCGGGCCGTAGACGTGGGCTGCGGGTCCAGATGGCGGGGGGCGGCCTGCACGCGGCGGAAGACCTGCAACCCCCCTTCCCCGCTCTCCTTCTCCTCTGAGGCGGCAGGGGCTGAGAGACTAGCTCCGCTCGCTCCGGGATAGAGAAAGGTCGGGGCCGACGGGGCGCCGTTGATGCGCAACGTGTGCTGCCCAACATCGTAGTCTTGGCCCCGGCTCTTGGCGATCTCCAGTGTGCGGCGGATGCCCCGCCGGTGCCGTTCTCGCTCCAGCACGATCACCGTATCGGCCAGAAACTCCGCGATCTCCAGCGCCTCCGCCTGCTGCTCGTGGGTGAGGATCTCGTGCGAGAGCATGGCGGTGAGGTTCTCGCGGTGGAGGCCTTCGATCAACTGCTGGAGCAGCTCGCGGTAGGAGCCCCCCCCGTTGTGATTATTGCCATTGCCGCCGTTGGCCACCGGAGCTAACAGCGAAATGCCATCAATGAAGAGCCGGTGGGCGCCGATCTCGGCGGCAGCTTCCAACAAGAGGCTGTCGGGCGAGCGCAACTCCTGGAGGAGGACGGGTGGACTCGTGAAAATGATCTTGAGCGTGTTCTGCTGCTGCAGTGCCTCTAGATCCCAGCCCAAGCTCGCGGCGTCGCGGATGAGCTTGTGCGGGGCCGTCTCGAACACCACGATGATCCCCGGTTCGTGGTACGCAGTGATGCCACGGTAGACGAATTCGACGCCCAGCAGGGTCTTGCCCGTGCCGGACTTTCCCTTGACGAGAATCACGTTCCCCTTGAGTATCCCCCCGAGGAAGAGGTCGTCCAGACCGTAAATGCCCGTGTGAATTACATTGCTTTGCGCCACAGTGGCTGCCCTCTTTTCTCTGTCCCGCTGTCACGGGAGCGCGCCCCTGCCGCCAGCTGCAGGTTCCGCTTCACTACCTGCAGGGACTGCTGGGCTTCGGCGAGGTAGCGCTGCAAGGCTTGCACCCGCTCTTGCCTCGTCTGGTCGCGGGGCTTGAGCTTCTGGAGCAGGGATAGCCGCCCGGCGCGGCTCGTGGCCAAAGCCGTGAGCCGCGTGAAGGCGTCATGGCGCGGAGAGTCGAGCGGCACGGCGAACTGGTACAAGCGCACCCCTTACAATGCCCGCGAGCGGCCCACGAGCCCGAGGGATTCCAGCACCTCCAGGGCAGCGACGACTGGGGCGGTCGCATAGCCCAACAGGCGGGCGATATACTCCGCGCCCACGAGCGTGGTCTGATGGTGGTACAGGAAGACGAGCATATCCCACTGGGTGAGTGACACGATGCCCAGAGTCCTGAGCCAATCTTCGACTTGTCCTGCCGATGCGTTACCTGGTTCCATGAGCACTTACCTTGTTCCGCTGCCACATTTCGGGCAAACAACGGGCAGACACACTCCGCTTCCGGTCACTGATGTAGGGTGTCGCTCGAAAACGAGGTGCGAGGAGCAGTCACCGCCCAAAGCCTGTATACGCCGAGTGCTGTCAGCTCGGAGGCACTGCCAACGCATATGGGACCAGAGACGGAGCAGCCGGTGATCAGCTCATAGCACTACCACTTAGCACCGTCGGACTGCGAATACAACGGAGCGGTTACCGCAGGGAGGTGGATGCTTCCATACAAGAGAAGAGGAGAAATCCACGCTCCTCTCGATGTCCTGGGTATGCCACTGGTTTGCGAAACAAACAGAAAGGGTATAGAGAGAACATATGGTAAACAAAGAATGGTTCCTCCTCCACGAGTACTGTATCGCGTTCTCACGGCAGCTTATTCAGGACGCAAAGTGGCAGGTAGAAAGAGCCCGGGCTCTTTCCCGCAACGCAACAGGTACGAGCGCCTACCCTGACCAAGGGGAGAAGACAGACGGAGAGTCTTGCTCACCTTTCAGGCCACAACCCCGCTCAGAGGTAAAAGGCAAGACTTAATCTGACGGTGTGTGATATTTATCTTTGTTGTCAGGTTGATAATCATTGTCCGACCGCCTACGCCGCTAATAACGGTATTGGGGAGCAGTGGAGCACGAAACCGGCGTGAGAGATTACGGGGGAGAGAAAGGGTGCACCGCAATACGCCAGCCGAACCGCGAGGGGCAAGAGCGCGCGCAACACCCGAGGCGCTTGCCCCGCACGTTTGCCCGCCCAAACTTCCCGAAACACTGGGCCCTGCGCACATTGGTAACCCGTACGCGTAGTGCCAGACCTCGGAGCGCAGGGGAGCGAACCTCCCTCTGCGCGAGGCTTCGCCCTCTCTCTTTGGGGCCTCCTTGAGCCGGGTTTCTGTTCGTTTGCTCCCCAACACCGAATATGGTCAACACCGGCAGTACTGCACTGTGATGCTCTTCGTGAATGACTTGTTTGAGCGAATCGTCGCCATCTATGTTGGCCAGCGACCCCTATATCTAGGTGCTTCGGCCATGCCCAATCTGGGATTCAATAATCCCCAATCTCCTGCGCGACGGCGTATAAATTTTCATAAGTACGCTTATAAGACATTATACGAACTGTGAGAGATATACTCCGATCAGTCCCTGCTGTCTATCATACTCCCACTTTCGTTACCCAAATTTCGTCAAGGTATACTCTCGCGGTTTTACTCTCTGGAACTTACAGCCTCTGCACCGTCACGGCGTATCTCACCTCACGATATCGAGTTGAAAGTATCTGTATGTCCGCGCATCAATTTCGCTTCCCGACAGTCCTCACACCCCAGACTGTCTTTTGTGTCTACTCTTCAGAGAGTACGCGTTGGAGTTCTTGTTTGGCGTCTTCGAGGGTGTAATCCCAGCGTGTCCCACGTTGTGCGACTAGATCCGTGAATTCCCACAACGAGAGGCCAGCGATTTCCGCTGCCCGACTCTTACTCACTTGGCCTTGGTCATACAATTTGAGGGCCACTTCTTGTTTCCGCCGTGTAATGCCTTCCCATAAAAGCTGTCGTGCCATGTCGATCTTGGCAATATGTTCGACCTCGGCGAGGGCTGCGAGCTCGCGCGCCAGTTTCTTGGGAATCCGGAGATTCAGTTGTTCCAATGTAGATTGTGTCGGCATGGTTATGACTCCTTTCTCCGACTGCGGTCGATCTCTCGAACGGCGGCTCGGAGGGCTTCGAGTACGGCTAGATCCGTGTTCATTGCGTGGCCGATCTGCGTCAACAAAGCGTCACACTGCGCTGCCGTCAACGTTTTTTCCAGTACGCCATACAGCGGAAAGACTTGGATCGTGATGTACGCAATATCCTCCACACGTGCAACATTGCGTGCACGTCGGTCTTCGATAAGCAAGGTCAACCGGCGACTGCGCGCACAAGCCAGTGTCTCGGCATCGGTGCGACTAATACTTGAGGTTTTCTTCAGCAACGTTGTAGCGACGCGTTGTTCTTCGTCCGTGAGCGTAAGCTTGGAGAACCAGCCCTCCTCGACCGCCTGTGCTACCACCGTCGCGTCTGCAAAGCCTTTCTCTTGGCCTTGGAGTACCACTTCCTCATAGACGGATTGGATCAGGCCCACGCATCCATAAACGCTATGCAAGGCCGAGAGCGCTTTCACGCGTGCCAAGACAATGAGTGAAGATGAGTCAATCAAAAGTCGCAAACGCATCTCGCCTAAGGAGATGCTACAAAATGTAGCATGCGACGCCATTGCTGTCGACGTCATGAGTGAACACGAGGCGCTGTTGTGCTAGCGAACAAGACCACGGTGGGGAACCATGCCAAGGGTAACGGTAAACATAGTCAGAAGTTGGTTATCTGGCATTAGGCTAACTATGAGAGATATGTTCAACGGGTCCCTCTGTTTACCGGACAACTGCCCCCGGAATCCATGGTGAATAAGTCTTAGACGTTCTTTTTCTTATGAGTGGCGAATCGTCGTGCCATCATGGAATCGTCTGTTGGAAGCCAAGTGCCTTTTGCAGGTGTGCGTTCACGGGGCGGACTGTTAGCGAACTGCTCGTCAGCCGGGTTGCGGGATCAACGCTGGAGGCATCGCAGTCTTGAAATAGGCCCGACAACACGCGGTGAGGTAAGCAAAGGCATTCTGCTGATGCCGCTGACAGGTAGCCAAGACGGTGAGAATGCTTTCCACGAAACGACTGCCGCGCTTACTGGCCGTGCCATAACTCGTCTTGCGCCACTGCACCGGATGCCGTAGCGCGCGCTCCGCTCGATTATTCGTTTCGTCAATCTCAGGCATGCGCACGAAGGTCCATAACGCTCGCTCCTTGGTTAAGAGTTCGCGACAGGTGGCCGCCGTTTTCTTACACCGCACGTGCGTGCCCCACTGCAACTCTTGCCGAAATGATTGGCGTAAGCCCTGCATCTGTTATTGCCAGGTGCTCCGACTCCATTTCCCGTCACGGAACCAGCGCCACCACGCAAACAGCACGTTAGCATGCTCCAGTAATTCTTCGCCGACCTTCGAGGGTGCGCGCCACTCGACGCCATGCGCCCTCGGAAGTCTATTCCAAGGTCCCGGTGGCCGACTTATGGCGGCTCTATCGCCAGGCGGGTGCTCAGCTGCTGGTGAATGAACACGTCACATTGCATGGTGCCCTCAACATTGTCGGGACCGAGGATTCGGTCACCAAGCACTATGATCTACGCACGGCCCTGCGCGGACTACCAGCGACACCGGTCCGGATTCACCTGTCCCATGCCCCCGAGGTCTTTGATTGGACACGGGGGCCAGCAGTGTCCTTTGCGCTCTGCCTCGCGGGGCATACGCATGGGGGCCAGATTCGCTTCCCCTGGCTCCCGCCGTAAGTACCCAAGGGGGCTGGTCCGCGGTTCGTGGCCGGCTGGTATCCGCACACTCACATGGGCCCAGCGTATGTGAGTCGGGGCATTGGCACGACGAGCATCCCGGTGCAGCTCAACTGCCCCCCGGAACTGCCCTTTCTCCGTCTAGAGCGAGCATAGAAGGGCGCTGAGGGGGTACATCTGACAGGTGGGGAAGCGGCTGTACGAACCGTCTCAGCTCAACTCGTCCAACAACGCCTTGGTCTCTTGCAAGTCTTTGGTATCAAACCCTTCGGTGAACCAATGGTAGATCTCAGACAACAGCTTGTGAGCTTCGGCTCTTTTTTCCTGCTCTTGCCAGAGGCGAGCGAGGGTATTGTCAAGTTAATGGATCACAACCTGAAACGACCACCACAAGTTGTGGTCGTGATTTTTTCGAACGCCATGTATTGCGCCGTTTCACATTTAGTTATCCTTAACTTGACAATACCCTGCCACCCCTCACTCTCACATCATTGCTTCCAGCCGCCGGTATGAAATCGGATACGCGACGTACCACCGTCATCCCCAGAGGATGATCTCCTTCTGAAAATGCCGCCACTTGAACTCCATCCCCCTCTCTCCTCTCCGCCGCTACTGTTAGAGGAAAGGATAGCGGACTGCGTGTTAATTACAACAGCGAAGTTCTTGCAACAAAACCATGGCACATGATGCCAGTCCGGTGTTGGCGGAAGCCAGCGCCGGACTGGTGCGCTTTGGCTATTACACGTCCGTCCTGTTATTATTTCATGAAGATGTGCAAACGATCGAAGCACTGGCGCGGGATGTGCGGGCAGCGTTTCGCAATCACGGCTTTCCCGCGCGGATTGAAACGTTAAATGCGGTCGAAGCGTATCTGGGGTCGTTACTAGAGCATGGCTATCTTAACGTGCGCCGACCCATGATTCATACGTTAAACCTCGCGGGTGGTGTTTCAGATATGTTGATCGTGCATTACAAGTCTTGCTTTTCTAATAGCCTAGAGAAGGCTAGCAACAATTCTGCAACACTACCCCAGAAGGGAGATAATATATGTTGAACGTGGTCAGAATACTGGCTCTCGCTTTTCTATTCCTCATGTTAGGAGGGAAATCGACCTATGCGGCCTTAGCCACCGACTGCACTCTCTATGCATCACCGACGGGCAACGACAGCAACAATGGGACCTCGTCGAGTACACCGAAAACGCTGATCGGGGCAACTAACGCAGCAGTGTCTGGTTCTGTCGTCTGCATCATGGGGGGCGCGTACAACCTCACTGCCAGAATTTTTTTGGTCGGGGGCACTCCAAGTGCCTATACCAAATACAAAGCGTATGGGGATAGCACGCCGACGATTACCTTTAACGGGCCGCCCGGTGCTGTTGACAGTTCGGAGATTTTTAACGCCTACGGTGCAGATCTTTTTAACCAAGGCTCGTTCACAAATAACTATATTGAAGTAAGGGGAATTACATTTGATGGGAGCAACAAGGCGGATTTTTGCCTCTTTTGGGATAATGTACATCATATTAACGCGATCGGCAATACTTGTAAGAACACACTGAGGGGTGGAATAGGCTCAATTCACAGCGATTATCTTACGACTGATGGCAACAAGATTACCCACACCGGCTATGGAACGATTTTCAACTGTATTAACATGTCCAGCCCGATCTCGTACAACACTACCGAGTTTTTTGACACCTACACGGGGTTTCATAATTACGTCGTGAACAACATTGTTTCCGGCGGCGCGGACCTCTCGACGTGTCACAGTGAGGGGAAAGGCACGATTATCGATCTCAGCGCGAATGGAGGCACGAGTTATCCGCCCGCGGGCACGCCTCCGACCCTCATCGCCAACAACGTGTTTTTCGAGAACGGCGGCCCGTGCTTCACGGCCTACTATGTTTCAGACGTGTACTTCATCAACAATACCTGCTACAAAAACGCTCTCGATTCCTTGGGCTACAACAAACCAGAATTAGAAATTGACTCTCCGCGCGTTTACACGGTAAACAACATCGCTTATGCGCGCAGCAGTAGCGTCAACGAGTATTACGTGGACGGTTCTGGGAGCACGTCGCTATTGACTGCTGGCGTAGTTTTCTTCAAAGATCTCTATTTCAACGGGGCAGGACTGAATTTCACTCCCCGTGATCCCACACAGTTTATTCATGCCGATCCCTTGTTTGTTGCTCCTCCAACGATTGCCTCCGGGCAGTATGGCACAGCGCTCGACCCTGCCAGTCTTGGCACAGCCCTCCAACTTCAGTCCACCAGCCCCGCGATTGATGCAGGGATCGACCCGACAACCATTCCTGGGCTCAACCCGAACATCGTTGTGGGTCTGCGCCAATATGTATTGAGTGATATAAACGGCAAACCAAGGCCTCAAGGGAGTGGATTTGATATCGGAGCTTATGAATATACCTCATCATCCGCTGCTACTCCTCCTCGAGCGCCGTATCAGTTGAGTGTTACCCCCGTGAATTAATTGTTTAACCAGATTCTGGTTTTATACTGGTTCTTATTTGCATGCAGTACATCGGTGCCACACACTGCTCGGGCATCAATGCCCGGGCTACGGCACAACGCCGGCTCAAGCCGGCTGCACGAGCGCTTGGACGACTCGTTTCGACGATCGGTGTGTATTCACGGGTCGGACGAATGGAATAGTGACAGACAAATGCTAGTAAACAGGCAAAAAACCCAAAGAATTTGCCCTTTTCGCTGTAGGCGGTCGATGGCGTGAGCAAATTGGGATGATTTTTGGA
>Ga0081539_10002661_pt1 | contig 24339 bp, 19 predicted proteins | sample TabmetS4T2R2_FD_71023 | JGI IMG/M metagenome (GOLD analysis project Ga0081539, IMG submission 71023) | Tabebuia heterophylla rhizosphere microbial communities from the University of Puerto Rico - S4T2R2 | ecosystem: Host-associated > Plants > Roots > Rhizosphere ...
GCCCAAGAATTTTCTGGCCGCCGGTGTGTCGGTGAGTTGGGAAGTGTTCGACTGGGGGCGGAAGCGACACGAACTGGCCGAAAAAGAGAAGACCATCGCGGAGGCGAACAACAGTCTGCGCGACGCGGAAACGAGCGTCATGATCGAGGTCGGGGCGAAGTTCCGCGAGATGCAAGAGGCGCGACAGGCGTTGCGCACCGCGCAACTCAAACAGGAGACGGCGCGCGAGAACATGCGCGTGTCGGTCAACAAATACAAGCTACAAGCGGCGCTGCTGTCGGACGTGTTGCAGACGCAGGCCACGTTGGCCGATGCCGACTATCAATACCAACAGGCGCTGCTCGCTTACTGGACGGCGCGGGCCGATTACGAAAAAGCAATGGGAGCGGACAAATGAAACGAAAAGGCACGCAGATGAGACTCATCAAGCAGGTGACATTCTTGGCAGCCTTCTTGTTGCTGGCGGCTTGCGCCAACGCGCAGGATGTGCACTACAACTATGATCGCAGCGCCAATTTCGCGTCATACAAAACCTACCAATGGGTTGAAATTCCGGGAGGCGCAGTGCCCGATCAGTTGATCGATCAGGCCATCAAACAGGCCGCCGACGAACAGCTTGCGCAGAAAGGTCTGAGCAAAGTCGAAGCCGACGCCGATCTCTACATCGGTTATCAGTTCGTGCTCAATCTGGAAAAGAGTGTGTCCTTATGGGACACGGGCGGCGGCTGGGGCTGGGGCTGGGAGCCATGGGGCGGCGGGCGTAACGTGCAGGGTCAGACTTCAACCATCCCCGTCGGCATACTGTTGCTGGACGTGTACGACGTTGGCAGAAAGCAACTGGTCTGGCGCGGCGACGCCGTCAAGACTATCGACCTTAAGGAAGACCCGGACAAGAACTACAAGAACCTGCAAAAAGTCATGGCGAAGCTTTTTAAGAACTATCCGCCCAACCTCAATAAGTAGGAGGCGCGGAAGGACAAACAGCAGGTTGCTTTAACAAACCTTCTTGCGGGTCAAGGCTGAATACGGAAAAGCAATAGGAGTGGACAGATGAAACAGAGCACACTCAAAGCTATCGCAGCGGGCATGAGCCTCTTGCTGTTGACCGCGCTGGAGGCATGTCAAACCACGCGGGCGGAAAAAGCGCCGATACCGGTGAAGGTCGCGGCCGTGGAGTTGAACTCCGCGCCCACCGGCGAGAGGTATTCGGCCACGATCATCCCGCGCACAGAGGTGGAGTTGGCCTTCAAGGTGGGCGGCTACGTTGCCGCGCTGCAACAGGTGCGCGGCGTGGACGGTCGAATGCGCGACTTGCAGGAAGGTGATCGCATCAGCGCGGGCGCGGTGCTGGCGCGCGTGCGCCAGAGCGATTATCAGGTCAAGGTCAAAGAGGCAGAGTCGCAGGCCAACGAAGCCAAGTCCGGCGTTGAAACGAGCAAGGCGCAGTATCAGGAGGCGCTCAACGGCATCACGTCGAGCAAGGCCCAACTGGCCGAAGCCGAGGCGGCTTATGAAAAAGCCAAACTCGATTACGACCGCGCGCAAAACCTGTTCGCCAGCCAGAGCATGACCAAGGCCAACTACGACGCGGCCAAGGCGCAACTCGATATGACGGCCGCCAAAGTCGCCGCCGCGCGCTCGCAGGTACGCGTGCTCCAAGCCAAAGCCGATGCGGCCAAAGCGCAGATCGACGTGATCGAGGCCAGATCGAGAGGAGCGCAGGCCGTCGTGCAGGAGACGACGATTCCGCTTCAGGACACCGCGCTCAAGTCGCCGCTCAACGGAGTCGTGCTGAAAAAATCGGTCGAGCGCGGGACGCTCGTGTCGCCCGGCACAACCGGCTTCACAGTCGCCGACACGTCTTCAGTCAAAGCGGTCTTCGGCGTCGCGGACGTGGCCGTGCCCGAAATGAAACTGGGCCGGACGCTCACTGTCGAGACCGAAAGCATACCCGGCAAGGAGTTCCGCGGCCAGATTACCTCCGTCTTCCCGGCCGCCGATCCCAAGAGCCGGGCCTTCAACGTGGAGGTGACGATCCCGAATGCGGACTACCTGCTGCGCCCGAACATGATCGTCTCGCTCACCGTCGTCACGCAGCAGCGCGCGGCGGCGCAGACGGTCGTGCCGTTGAACGCGGTGATGAAGGCGAAAGACAACCCGGACAGCTATGCCGTCTTCGTGGTGACGGACGACGGCGGGCGCGAGATCGCGCGGCAGCGACTCGTGCGGCTGGGCGAAGCATACGGCAACACGGTGGCCGTGACCGAGGGACTCAAAGAAGGTGAGCACGTGATCACAACGGGCAGCACAATGGTGAACGACGGCGAGCAGATAAAGGTGATTCCATGAAGCGACTTCAATCCTTATTCGCGCAAACTCGCAGAGCTTTGTCGGTCAAAGCGCGCAGGGCTAAACGCCGGTTCACTCGCAAAGCGCCACAGGCAAACGTGGTGCACGAGCAGACCAATCACGAGGTCGTCGAGAGCAAGGGCAACGTCTCGCGCTTCTTTGTCGAGCAGCGGCACATCGCGTGGGTCGCGCTCGTCGGCGTCTGCGTGTGGGGCATCTTCAGCTACCGCAGTATGCCCCAGCGCAAAGACCCGGACACGCCGGTCAAAACGGCGGTCGCGATCACGGTCTGGCCCGGCGCGAGCGCAGAGAAGATCGAGCAACTCGTGACCCGTAAGATCGAAGAGAAGGTCGCGCAGAACGCCAACGTGGACAAGATTCGCTCGATCTCGCGCACCAACATTTCGGTGGTCTATGTAGAGTTGGACGAGAACTTTCCGGGGCCGCAGATCGGCAAGGAGTTCGACGACGTTGCGCTCAAACTCGACTCGATCACCGATCTGCCCGAAGGCGCAGGCCCCGTCAAATTCATCAAGGACTTCGGCGACACGTCTGCGTTGATGCTCACGGTCGCCAGCCCGAAGGTGAGCGCGGCGGAGATCGATCTGCGCGCGCAGGCAGTCAGCGCGGCCATCGCGCGCGCGCGGGCGCAGTACGCGCAGACGGGTGGCGGGAAGCGCTTCACGATTGTCAACAGCCTGACCTATCCGGTCAGCCCGCGCATCGTGCAAGACCCGCTCAACCTGTTCGCCGCTTACCTCAAAGAGAAAGGCGTGGCGGCCGATCTGCACGTCATCACGGAGCCGGGCTTCGTCGGCGTGGACGGCGTATCGGACGCGAGCGACGAAGCTCTGCTCGGCTACACGCGGCAGTTTATTAACGACAAGTTGCAGGCCGCGGATTTTCACCCGGACGCTTGGCCGCCCGTGGTGATCCGCGATCCGCAAGAGGCGCGGGCAAAGCTGGGCACGGTCGCGGGCGACAAGTATAGCTACCGCGAGATGGACGATTTCACCGACAAGATCGAGAAGGCGCTCAAAGGCGTGCCGCAGGCTTCAAAGGTTTCACGCGCAGGCATTCTGCCTGAGCGCGTCTTTCTCCTCTACTCGCAGGAGCGCATCGCCTCATACGGCCTCAAGCCCGGCGACCTGCCGCACATTCTGGCGGCGCGCAACATCACGGGCGCAGGGCCGCAACTGGAAGCGCAGGGGCGGAACTTCTCGGTCGATCCTTCGGGCGAGTTTAAGAATGCGCGGGAGATCGGCGACGTGATGATCGCCCGCACAGACCTCGGCGCGCCCGTTTACCTGCGCGACGTGGTGGACGTGGAGCGCGGTTATGAAAGCCCGGCGCGTTTCATGAACTACTATGATTGGCGCGACGCACAAGGGAACTGGCAACGCAGCCGCGCCATCACGGTCGCCGTGCAGATGCGCGCGGGCGGCTACATCGGGCAGTTCGGCCAGAGCATCGACGAGAAGCTGGCCGAAGTCAGAAAGCAGTTGCCCGAAGACCTGCTCATGGCGCGCACCTCCGACCAGCCGCGGCAGGTCACGGAGAACGTCAACCTGTTCATGAACAGCCTCTACGAGGCGATCATCTTGGTCGTGATCGTCGCGCTCGTCGGTTTCTGGGACTGGCGCTCGGCGCTGTTGATGGGGTTGGCGATCCCGATCACGCTCTTTATCACGTTCGGCATGGCGCACCTGCTGAAGATCGATCTGCAACAGGTCTCGATTGCGACGCTGATCATCGCGCTCGGTCTGCTGGTGGACGTGCCCGTCGTCTCCGGCGATGCGATCAAGAACGCGCTGGGCGCAGGTTTCCCGCGCCTTGTCGCCGCGTGGCTGGGGCCGACCAGACTGATCAAGGCGATCATCTTCGCCACCATCACGAACATCGTCGCTTACTTGCCGTTCCTGACGCTGCCCGGCAGCACGGGCGAATTTCTCTACAGCCTGCCGATTGTGCTGACCTGCTCGCTGGTGGCGGCGCTCATCGTGGCGGTGACGTTCATTCCGTTCATCAGTTATTTCTTGTTAAGGCCGAAACTCGAACCGCCAATCGAGGAAAGGCGCAAGAAAGGTTTCCCGGCCTTTTATTACCGGGTCGGCAACTGGGCGATCAATCATCGCTGGCTAGTGCTCGCCGGCTCGTTCACCCTCTTGGCCGTCGGCGGCTTGGCCGGCAGCCGACTCAAGACCGACTTTTTCCCGAAAGACCTTTCTTACCTTTCATACCTTGACGTGTGGTTGCCGGAAGACGCGCCGCTGTCGGCGACCAACGAAGCCGCACGTCATGCGGAAGAGGTCGTGCGCGAGGTGGCGGAAGAGTACGGCCGTGAGCACGCGGAGAAAGACGGCAAGCCGAAGGAGGTGCTTAAATCGCTGACCACCTTTGTCGGCGGCGGCGGGCCGCGCTTCTGGTTCTCGGTCGAGCCGGAGATGCAGCAACTCAACTACGCGCAGGTCATCATCGAGGTCAACGACAAGCACGACACCAATCATCTCGTCGGCCTCATGCAGCAGGCGCTGGACGAGCGCGTGCCGGGCGCGCGCATTGATGTGCGCCAACTCGACACGGGCAAGCCGATCAGAATGCCGGTCGAAATCCGCATCACCGGCGACGACATGACGGCGCTGCGGCAAGAAGCCGAGAAGGTGAAAACTATTCTGCGCGCGACTCCATACGCACAGCGCGTGCGCGACGACTGGGGCGAAGAGAACTTCACCGTCCGGCTTGAGACCGACCCCGACCGCGCCAACGCCGCCGGTCTCACGAACCTCGACGTGGCCGCATCCTCCGCGTCAGGCATCAACGGCGCACAGGTGAGCGTGCTGCGCGAAGGCGACAAGCAGATTCCGATTGTGACGCGCCTGCGGATGGAGGAGCGCGCGCAACTCTCCGACGTGCAGAATCTCTACGTCTATTCCATGCAAGGGGCGCAGAAAGCGCCGCTCAGACAGGTCTCGTCGGTCGAGTACGGGATGCAGACCGAGAAGCTGCGGCGGCGCAATCAGTTTCGCACGATCACCGTCTCCTGCATGGCCGCGGCCGGTCACCTGCCGTCCGAGATCGTGAACGCGGCGCGACCGCAGTTGACGGCTTTTGCTGACCAACTCCCGCCCGGCTACCACATGGAACTCGGCGGCTCGGAAGAGGAGCAGGTCAAGGGGTTCAAAAATCTGGTGGTCGTGCTGCTCATCTCTGTGGTCGCGATCTTTCTGAGCCTCGTCTATCAGTTCCGCAACGCCATCAAGCCCTTCGTCGTCTTTGCGGCCGTGCCCTACGGGATTGCGGGCGGGTTGGTGGCGCTCTGGCTCATGGGGACGCCCTTCGGCTTCATGGCTTTCCTCGGCATCATCAGTCTGATCGGGTTGATCGTGAGCCACATCATCGTGCTCTTTGATTTCATCGAGGAGAAGCACGAGGAAGGCGAACCGTTGAAGGAGGCGGTGCTCGATGCCGGCATCATGCGTCTGCGGCCCGTGATGATCACGGTGCTCGCTTTGGTGATCGCGCTGATCCCGCTGGCGATGCACGGCGGGCCGTTGTGGGAGCCGATGTGTTACGCGCAGATGGGCGGCATGATGGTCGCGACCTTCATCACGTTGCTGCTCGTGCCGGTGATCTATTCCATCTTCGTCCTCGATCTCAAACTGATCAAGTGGGAAGACAAGGGCGCGGCGCAGCACGGCGAGGCGCAAGCAGCAGCAATGCCGAAAGTGGCCGCCTCGGCCGCAGGCGACTGAGGCTGCTCGTCCTCGGCGCAGGGATTGCGAGCCATGCGCGGAGAGAGAACGACGGCTGTTACGGGATGAAGGGGCATGAGGTGGGAGCATGGATGGCGGCGTAACAAGCGGACTGGCGGCGGTCACAGGCGCGTTAGTCGGCGGGCTGGCGTCCTTGACGAGCACCTGGCTGGGCGAGCGCAGCCGCCATCGCCGCGACCTCTTACAACGTGAGATCGCCAAGCGGGAGACGGCCTATTCGGATTTCATCGAACAGGCGTCGAAACTTTACGTTGCGTCGGCCACACACAACGTGAATGAGGACGAAGGGGCGGTGGCCGGGACGGTCGAGCTTTACGCCGTCGCGAGCCGCATTCGCCTGTTTGCTTCCAGTCAAGTTATTGAGGAGGCGGAGCGCGTCCTCGATCTGATCATCATGCAGTATGGCGCTGACAATATCTCCGCTGAGCAACTGCGGAAAAGCGCGGTCGAAAGCAAAGACGATCCACTGAAGACTTTCAGCGTGATCTGTCGGCGCGAACTGCAAGGCCTGCAAAGAAGAATGTAAGAAAGGGCTATGCGTATGGAGTCGAACCGGCCCGGCAGTGATACGACTGAGAGCAACGCTCAAGTTATCCTTGCGGTCGCGAAAGCCATCGGCGCGCTCCTCGAACTGCCGGACGTGCTCGCGGCTTTGACCGAGACGCTCGCGCCCATAGTCCATTTCGATGCCGTTGCCATCGGCATACTGGAAGGCGAGACGGTCAGAATCCATTGGGCGCATGTCGCGGGCTTAACGCGCAACGCGCGAGAGTCTGCTGAGAGCATCGCGGCGCGTTATTCATCAAGCATAGCGGCTGAGCCGCCGCCGATGAAGCTGCCGGCGAGTTGCCACCCCATCAGCGAGATCATGAAGACGGGGCAGCCCTTCGTCGCTTCGGACTTGGCGACCCAGAGGCATTTCCACACCGACGAACCTTTATGGCAGAACGCCATCCGCAGCTACATAGACCTGCCGCTCGTCAAGCAAGGCGAACTGATCGGCACCATCAAATTTCTGTCGAAGGAGAAGGGCGACTATAGGCCCGCGCAGGTGCGCTTGTTGCAGGACGTGGCGGACATGGTTTCGCTCGCGGTGGCTAACGCTTTGACCTACGAGGCGGTCAATTTGGCCTACGAAGAGATCAAGCGGCTGAAAGAACAACTGCAAGTGGAGAACCGGCTGCTCCAAGACGAGATCGTGCAGCGCGCGAACTACGAGGAGATCGTCGGCTCTTCGCCCGCGCTAGAGAAAATCCTCGCCGCCATCGAGCGGGTCGCCGCGACTGACTCGACCGTGCTCATCACGGGCGAGACCGGCACGGGCAAAGAGTTGGTCGCGCACGCCATCCACCGCCGCTCGCCGCGCGCGGGGCGCGCACTCATCAAGGTCAACTGCGCGGCGTTGCCGAAGGAGTTGATCGCTTCAGAGTTGTTCGGGCACGAGAAGGGCGCGTTCACGGGCGCGATGCAGCAGCGAGTCGGCCGCTTTGAAGCAGCGAACGGCGGCACGATCTTTCTTGACGAGATCGGCGAGTTGAGCGCGGAGATGCAGGTCGCGCTGTTGCGTGTGCTGCAAGAGAAGGAGTTCGAGCGCGTCGGGGGCAACAAGTCGATCAAGACGGACGTGCGCGTGATCGCCGCCACGAACCGTGACCTGCAACGCGAGGTCGCCGCGGGACGCTTCCGCATGGACTTGTATTACCGGCTCAACGTCTTCCCCCTCCACGTGCCGGCGCTGCGCGAGCGAGCGGATGACATACCCGTCCTCGTTGATTATTTCGCGGGCCGGCTAGCGGCGCGCATGGGGAAGCACATCCGCCAGATTGAGCGGCGGTCACTTGATGTGATGCTGGCCTATTCGTGGCCGGGCAACATCCGTGAGTTGCAGAACGTGATTGAGCGTTGCGTGATCCTCGCCGACACAGAGGTTTTGCGGCTCGAACGGGGCATGCTCGCTGCGGAGACTCACCGGCCGGAAGCGCAACCGACCCGACCTGTCGCGCCAGAAAAATCTTTGGGGCTGAAGGCGGAGATCGAGGCGGCGCTGCGCGAGACGCGCGGGCGGGTCGCGGGGCCGCAGGGCGCGGCGAAGCGTCTGGGCGTGCCCGTCTCGACATTGGAATCGAGAATCCGCGCACTAAAGATCAACAAGCATCAATTCCATCAGAACTGAGGCGCGGTGGCACACGGTATGCTTGAAACTCACGGCGGGAATTACACAGACGGAGTTACAAGCAATGTTGAAGATCACCACCACAGTCCGAAAGAGTCACGAATTAAGGGTGCAGCTTTACGGGCAGTTTACGAGCGAGTACGTCTCGGAGCTTGAGAAGGTGTTGGCCGAAAGCGCCGGCCACGGGAAAGTCGCGCTGGATTTAGCGAACGTGACTTTCGTGGATCGCGCTGCCATGAAGTTTCTGTGCGGCGTGGAGTCGAGAAATGTCGCGGTCGAAAATATGCCTTCTTACGTCGCCCGATGGATCGAGCAGGAAGTCAGCCGCGACGCTGCGCCTTCCGCATCCGCCTAACGAAGAGGCCGCCGTCGTGATTTAACGAATTCGTTCGTTAAATCACGGCGGATTCTTCATGACCGCCCGACACCAGAGCGCAGGCGCGCAACCCATCACACGCCAGCTTCGCTTGGCGGAGATGCCGCCAAACACTGCTGCACGCGCACTCTTTGCTCACAATCTACCCCGCGTGATGCGTCAAGAGATATTCAAGATTCAACAGCCTCTGCGCTGGAACGTTGGTTGCATCCCGCAGCCGCGTGAAGGAGTCTTGATTACAGCGCAGGGAGTTATCCACCATGTCAATGAAATTTCGCTTAGCACTAGCACTTGCTTTTCTGCTGCTCCCTGCCGTCGGGATGACGAGCAACGCGCAGCAACTCCGCGATGCGTTTCGTAAGGTCAGCCAGTCGGTCGTCATCGTCCGCACGAAACAGATCGACCTCGTGCCCGCGCCCGGCCAAGTCATGTCCATCGTGGACGGCTTAGGCTCAGGCGTGCTCATCTCGACTGACGGCAAAATCTTAACGGCCGCGCACGTCGTGCAGACGGCGGACATCGCGCGGATCGAGTTTGCCGATGGGCAAGTCGTGAGCGCGCACGTGATCGGCTCTGACGTGCGGGCCGACGTGGCCTTACTCCAACTCGACAAGCTGCCGGCGAACATGACGCCCGCGCGGCTCGGCGATTCGGACAAGATGGAAGTCGGCGATCAGATATTCGTCGTCGGTGCGCCCTACGGTCTCGGGCAGACGCTCAGCGCCGGGCACGTGAGCGGGCGGCATCAATTTAACAAGCAGCCGCAAAGCTTGACGCCGATTGAATTCTTACAGACCGATGCGGCCGTCAACAGCGGCAACTCCGGCAGTCCCGTCTTTACGATGGACGGCGAGGTCGTCGGCATCGTCAGCAGCATCATGAGCCAATCGGGCGGCTCGGAAGGGTTGGCCTTCGCTACGTCTGCGAACACCACCCGCCGCATCCTGCTGGATCGGCGGCCGTTCTGGTCGGGCATTGATGGCGTGCTCGTCACGGGCGATATGGCGAAGGCGTTGAACTTGCCGCAGCCGGCGGGCGTGCTGGTCGAGCGCGTCGCCGGTGGATCAATCGCCGAGCGCATGGGGCTTCAGCCGGGCACACTGCGCGTGAACGTGGGCGGCGCAGACATCGTGCTCGGCGGCGACGTGATCCTAAACGTCAACGGCATTCCGGTCGCAGAAAACGAAGGCAACTATGACGCAATCGTGGACAGCATCAACGCGCTCAAACCGGGCGACGCGCTCGTCATTAGAGTTTTTCGCTCGGGGCTGTTCGTGAAACTGTCCACGCCTATTCAATAGTCGGAGCCGCAACAACCAGCCGTGAATTAACGAACTCTTTCGTTAATTCACGACCTCACAACTACGCTTCACCCCACACGCGCACACGCAATCAGCGCGCACGCCTGCATTCCCGATATTCCGGGCATTAAGACGAGCAAGCTGCACACGTAACTGTGTGGCAGGACAGTTGCACTGTGTACGGCCTGAGGAGGCCGTAACGATTAATGAAAGAGCGTGAGCCGAAGATGGGGCGGGGCAAGCGTCAAGGTCTGACGGCCAAGATGCTGTTGCTGTGCGCTTGGCTCGCGCTCGCCTCGTCTCTCGTCGCCATGCCTGCACGCGCGCAGCAGCGGTCGGGTGTGCAGACGCAGAGCAGGCAGACAGAGGCTGCTTCGCCGTCGAAGCCGGAGATCGAACTGGCCGACCGGTCGGCGCGGCCGCGCGCGCAACTCGCGCAGGCGCGGAGCGAGTACAAAGCGAGCCTCGAACAATTGCACACGCTCTACGAAGCGGACGCACAGCAAGCCGCAGAGCGACTCGCAAAGATTAAAGAGTTGTACGCGCAGGGTCTCGTCACGCGGGGCGAGATGGAGACGGCGGAAAACGTGGCGGCGCACGCCAGTGAGAAAGCCGTTGAAGTGGAAGGGCAGTTGAAGGGCGTTGAAGTGCAGATCGCCGAGGCGCTGGTCGAGATCGAAGCGGAGGAGACAGCGTCGCCGGTCAGACCCGTTGCGCCGCCTCGTGTTGTCGGCGGGTTGATGCAGACCGCCGCCTACATCCGCTACGGCGGCGCACGCGCGTGGTCACTCTCGGAAGCCGGCACGGTCGAACAATTCTTCAGACTGAGGTTCGGGCGCGCGCTCCCTGTCAGCGCGTTCGGACAGTCGGCGCTGCACGCCCGCTGGGGCTACGACCACCATAACGCGATGGACGTACCCCTCAGCCCGGACAGCGCGGAGGGGCAGGCGTTGATCGCGTATCTGCATGCCAACGGCATTCCGTTCACAGCCTTCCATCGCGCCATCCCCGGCTCGGCGACGGGGCCGCACATCCACGTCGGGCTGCCGTCGCACAGGATCGCGCCGAGGTGAGCCAGCGAAGTAAGAGTGTTGATTGACTTCAGCAGCGAACGGACTGCCGCTCAGAGGATGAGCTTAGATGGAGAAGGACGCCGAGAGTAAACCGCACTTATAAAAACTTGCGCCGGAGCTTAGCTACCGAGAAGAAAGAGAGAGCCATGATGAACACGATGATAACCCCAACGAAGCGAAACGCGCTCAAGTCAGCACTGCTTTCGCTCCTGCTGATCGTGAACCTGAGCGGTGCGGCCCGCGTCCAAGCGACACAAGCCGCCACGGGCACACTCCGCGGTGCGATCAGCACCACAGCCCCCGATGGGCAGTCGTACAACATCCCCGCCGCGAGCGTGAAGCTGACGAGCACAAATGGGGTCGTCGCCAACACAGCCTCTAACGACGAGGGCGAGTACGAGTTCGCCGCTGTGCTGCCGGGCGACTACAAGCTTGAAGCGAACGTTGAAGGGTTCAAGCCGGCGAGCAAAGCGATCACCATCAGCGCGGGCGAAACCTTGGTCGAGAACATCACCCTCGCACTGGCGGATGTCAACGAGTCGGTCATGGTCAATGCCAGCGACAACGGCGTCGATCCGACTGACACAGCGCCCGCCACAACCGTGACGCAGACGACGCTGCAAACTGTGCCGCTCGTCAACGAACGTCTGCTCGACGCGTTGCCGCTCGTGCCCGGTGTCGTGCGCGGGCCTGACGGGCAGATCGACGTGAAGGGCGGGCGGCCGAGCCAGAGCGGGATGACCGTCAACAGCAGCAACGTCACCGACCCCGTCACGGGCAACTACGCCATCAATCTGCCGGTGGAAGCAATCGAGTCTTTGCAGGTCATCACGAACCCTTACGCGCCGGAGTACGGCAACTTCACTGCGGGCGTCACTCAAGTGGAGACGCGCACGGGCGCGGACAAGTGGCAGTTCGAGATGCAGAACTTCTTCCCGCGCTTGCGCCGCCGCGGCGGACGCTCCGCCGGCATCGAAGCCTTCACGCCCCGGTTCGCCTTCGGCGGCCCGCTCGTCAAAGATAGGCTGAGCTTCTTCCAGTCCTTCGAGTACCGCTACGTGCGCACGCCGGTCGAGAACCTGCCGCCCTTGAAGCGCGACACGGGACTTGAGAGTTTCGACTCGGTCACGCGCGTGGACTGGGACATCGACGCGCAGAATCATCTCTCGACAACCTTCTCGCTCTTTCCAGAGAAGCTGAGCTACGTCGGTCTGAACACCTTCAACCCGCAAAGCGTGACGCCCGACTTCCGCCAGCGCGGTTTTTTCTGGGCGGTCAACGAACGCCGGATCATCAACGGCTCGTCCTTGCTCGAATCCACCTTCAGCATCAAGCAGTTCGACGCCGACGTTTATCCCAGCACCGCCGCGGGCGTGATGAACTTCGCGCCGGACGCGAACTCCGGCAGCTTCTATAACCGGCAGGAGCGCCGCAGCCGCCGCTACGAGGCGCTTGAGGTTTACAACTTCACGCCGCCCAACTTCATGGGCGCACACACGATGAAGCTCGGTCTTGGCTTCAGCCACGACACCTTCAACGGCACGAACGCGAGCGACACTGTCCGCATCCTGCGCGCCGACGGCACGCGCAGCCAGCAGATCGATTTCGCCGGCAGTGGCCGCCTGCGCCGCAACAAGACGGAAGTCTCTTCCTTCTTCACGGACAAATGGGCATTAGCCAAGGGGCTGACGCTTGAGTACGGCGTGCGCTACGACCGCGACACCATCACACACGAGAACAACATCGCGCCGCGCCTCGGCTTTGCCTTCGCGCCCTTCGCCGACGGGCGCACCGTTATTCGCGGCGGCATCGGTCTCTTCTACGACGCGGTCAATCTGGGCGTTGCCACCTTCGATCAGTTGCAGGCGCGCGTGACGACGCGCTACGCCGCCGACGGCCTGCAAGTTGTCGGCACACCTCTGCGCCAGCAACTCATGGGCGACGGCAGCGAGATGCGGACGCCGCGCAGCGTCAACTGGAACGTCGAAGTTGATCGCGAATGGATCAAAAATCTCTTTGTCCGCGTCGGCTACGCCCAGCGCGAGGCGCGGCGCGAGTTCCTCGTCAACCCGGTTGACGAGCCGACGCGCGGCAATTTGCTGCTACTCTCGAACGACGGGCGCTCAACCTACAAAGAGTTGCAGGTGGAGACGCGCTACAAGTTCCGCGCCGGAGATCAATTCGTCGCCTCCTACACGCGCTCCAGAGCGAAGGGCGATCTGAACGACTTCAACTCCTACTTCGGCAACTTTCAGAACCCCGTCATCAAGCCGGACGAGCGTTCGCTGCTGCCCTGGGACGCGCCCAACCGCTTTCTCTTCTGGGGCGACTTCGCCGTGAAGTACGGCATCACGGTCGCGCCCGTCTTGGACATACGCAACGGCTTCCCCCTCTCGAACATTGATGAGGAGCGCAACTTCGTCGGCGAGCGCAACCGCGCCGGCCGCTTCCCCAGCTTCGCTTCGCTCGACATGCAGGTCTTAAAGAGTGTGAACGCGCCGGGGCGGTGGAAAGAGGACTACCGGCTGAGGCTCGGCGTCAAGGTCTTCAATGTCACGAACCATTTCAATCCGCGCGACTACCAAGGCAACTTGGCGAGCAGAGAGTTCGGCGGCTTCTACAACGGCGTGGGGCGCAAGTTCGGGCTGAAGTTCGTCATCGAGAAGAAGTAGCTAATGAGTTTCGCGCGCTCTTTGAGAGCCGGCGCGAGATCGTTTTATGGGGCCGCAACAGCGCCGCAGGAGTTGCAGCCCGTGCGCTGAAAGGAGAGGCAGTATCCCATGTTCGACGTGCTAATTGAGCCGTTCAGCAATGGCACATTGAGTTCAACCGCCGTCGTCGCCTACGCCGCGCCCGAAGTCGAAGTTGTCTTGGCCCGTCCCGACCGGCTTGAGCTGCGCGTCCCCGGTGAATTGAAGGCCGTTTCGGCAGCCGAAGGGCAGCTCGGCTCTTTGTTAGCCGACATCCCGCCGCAGCCGCGAGAGTCAATCCTCGCTGCCTTCCGCGAAATACTCACCAACGCCATCGAGTACGGCTGCCGACTCGATCAGGCGAAGCGCGTCGGGGTCAGTTGCGTGCGGCTGCGGCGCGTCTTCGTCTGCCGGATCAAAGACCCCGGCGCAGGTTTCGATCCGGCGCGGCTCGCGCACGCGGCGATTAACAATCCCGCAGACGATCCCGTGCGCCACGCGCGTGTGCGTGAGGAGCAAGGCATGAGGCCCGGTGGGTTCGGTCTGCTGCTCACAGCCAAGCTCGTTGAAGAGTTGATCTACAACGAGCGGCACAATGAGGTGCTGTTCGTCAAATACCTGACAGAAGGCCGGCGCGCGCACGACGCGGAACTGAGCGGCACGGGAAGCGAGGGCACAGGGAGATGAAGGACATCCGCGAGGCTATGGGTTTGGTCGTTCTCTGGCTCGTGGTCGTGATCTACGTGCTGATTGCGTTGTTGCTGTTTGCCCACCTGCTCGCCGCTTTCGTCAGACAGTGGCGCGGCGGGGCACAGAGTATTAAAGGCTCGGCGCAAACGGGTCGGGCCGGCCAACGTGCCAATGCGGTCTTTGATTCCGGTGCGCGGCGAATACGCAACGTTGGCCGTCACATCCGTCCTTGGACTGCCCGCATCTGTGCGTCACCGCCGGGAGAACCCGCAGATGCGCAGGCCCAGTCCGCCGACAGTGTGGACGGAGAACCGGTGGCGGCATGGCGGAGACTTTAGTCTGCGCCTGCCTTCAGCGCAGGAATGAAGGCACTGCTAACTCGGCTATTAACTAATGGGGTCGCGCCGAATGTCTGGCGCAGAGCGCATTCTTGGAGGCATAGGTTCTTATGGTCGGTGGCGTAACAAGCGGGCTGGCGGCCGTCACAGGCGCGTTAGTCGGCGGGCTGGCGTCCTTGACCAGCACCTGGCTGGGCGAGCGTAGCCGGAATCGGCGAGACTTCTTACAACGTGAGATCGCCAAGCGGGAGACGGCCTATTCGCAGTTCATCGAACAGGCCTCGGCAGTTTATGTCACGTCGGCCACGCATCGCATTGATGACGACGACATGGAGATTGAGGGGATGGTCGCGCTCTACGCGGTCGCGAGCCGCATCCGGCTGTTCGCTTCCGCACAGGTCATCGCGGAAGCAGAGAACGTTCTTGAACAGATACTCAGGCAGTACGGCGCTGAAAATATCTCTGCCGAACAACTCGTGATCAATGGGGTTGAAGCGAAAGACGATCCCTTGCGGACTTTTAGCGTGATCTGCCGGCGCGAACTGCACGATCTCCACAGGGGGATTTAGAGGCGTCCCGTTCTGCTCCCGGCGCTAGGGTCTTTCAGCACGGGCTTAGCTCACCCACCTGTTCATTTCGCTTGAACTATCACCACGCGTGGCGTGGCAGTGCGCGGAGGAAGGGGTGAGGCAAACTAAGAGCCGCTAGGTTCTTGATAGCCCTCTCGCGCACTGACTTGCGCGCCTTGCGCGCCGCGCACCTCGACGCGAATCTGGCGGAAGCGGCCGGCGCGGGCTTTGTTCGTGGAGTAGTAGCCGAGACTGTACTGCTTGCCGATCTCGGCGGCCACTTCCGCGAAGGCGGCGCGGGCGGCATTGAGGTCTGGCGCGGCGAAGGTCTTGCCGCCAGTGTCGTGCGCAATGCTGTTCATCTCTTGGCGCGCGAGTTGGTAGAGCGCGCGGCTGATCTGCATGCGCTCAAATGATCCCAGTTGGCAGAAGTTGGCATAGTCCTGCGCGTCGGCGCGCGGGTCGAAGAGGCTGCGGTAGCGTTCGAGCTGTATGTGCGACAGACGCAACGCGCTATCGGCGTGGCAGTCCGCCAACAGACGGTTCTCCACATAGCCCTCCGTGTCGATCTCGACGAAGTAGGCGAGCACGTCCGCTTGCAAGAGCTGCGCGCGCGCGGCAGCGAAGTCGGCCGCGCTCGTCGAGTCCACGCCGTCCGTGAGCGCGACGAGCGCGCGCCGGCCGCGCAACTCCGGCGCAGGCGGATCGCGAAAGACATCTTGCGCCGCGCGTGCGAGCGCGTCGTAGTAGGGCGTGCCGTTTGACGCGCCGATGTTCTCGATAGCACTACGCAGCGGCGTGCGGTCGTCCGTCAGGTAAGATTGCACCTCGACCGAAGCGCGCTTACCCGCGCCCTCTGCGGTCGTGCCAAAGGAGAGGACGGCGACGCGGTCGCCGGGGCGCAGGGCTTCGATGAAGGCGTTGGCGGCGCGGCGGATGAGCGCGACCTCTTCGCGGGTCGAGCCGGAGGTGTCTAAGAGCAGCGCGACCTCGAATGGCGCGTCGGCAGTAGCGAAGGTGGCGACGCGCTGCGGGCGGTCGTCCTCGTAAACCTGGAAGTCGGCGGCCGTCAAGCCAGTGATAGGTCGCCCCTCCCGGTCGCGCACGACGACCGGCACGGGGATGAGTTGCGTATCCACGCGCACGATCTCGTCCTCGCCCACCTCTTCACCGACAGGCGTGGAGAGACCGTCCGCCGCGTCGGGCGCGGGCGTCGTGAGACTCGCGCGGCGCGGCCGTTGGTGCTCTGGCGTCGGCGTTTGGGCGGCGACGAGCACACACGATAAGGCGAGAGATAGGGCAACGAACCAGACGCACACGCCGTAGCATCGCTCACTTCGTGGTTGGTAAAACATAAGCCTAAACTCCATTCTTAATATCCCTCGCTCGATCTGAAGTCGGCTTCATCCCGACAGCAGCGAACGTTAATGCAAACGAGGCAATATGTATTCCAGTATTTGAGCGCCTGAAGACGTGCCAGCAGATGTGAATCGCGCCGACGATTTAACGAATGAAATTCGTTATTTAACGACCTTACGATCCCTCTCCGTCAAACGCGCCCATCAGCGCGCACGCACATTCCCCTTACGACACCGAAGATAAAAGTGCTGGACTGGCACGCAAAGCGATTTGGCAGGGCAGTTGCCATGTGCTCGGTCAGGGAAGCTCAGTGACAACCGGCTTGTCGTGCGACGGTGTGCTGGAGATCACGATGTTGGCCCGCTGAGCATGCGGCTGCGGCAGCGCCGCAGCCTTGAGATTAAAGAGAGGTCTGGGGCCGAAGATCGTTGGCCCCCGGACGTAGTGGAGAGGACATGACTAACGACGCTTGGGAGAAAGACCGCATCGCCCACGAACTGTTTGAGCAGGCCCGGGCGGCTTTTAACGAGGGGCGCATAGAAGCGGAGGAAGGCCTTAAAGCTCCGAACGGGCACTGGCAGCCGAGGCGACTAGAGGACGCGCTCGCGCGGGAGTGGCGGGCCGTCGAACAGATGGAGGCGGCGATAGAACTTCTGCGTGCGGGCCTGCCGGGCAGCCATGCGTGCCCCGCTCAGGGGCCGGTTTGTCGCCGTGGCTGACAATCGGCTCGGGCATATATACGCCTGCCTGTGGGATTGGTCTCTCAAGAGGGCACGCTCGACGCGGACGGGCGGCGCGAACTGGACGAGATGATGCGGCTCTACGAACACGGTCTGCTGCGTAAGTCGCAGGCGCTCAAGGTCGCCGTGCAGCGTGGCTTGCGCGTGCCGTTACAGGCATGAGCGGGGCGGACATTATTAAGGAAGTCCGGCGGGGTGTTCGTGAGGCGGCGGGGGAGCGATGCGGCTACTGCCTCAGCCCGCAACGCCTGGTGATGGGTCAGCTCGAAATCGAGCACCTCGTGCCGCGCGCCCGCGGCGGCAGCGACGAAGAGTCGAACCTGTGGCTGTCATGCAGCCTCTGCAACCGCTATAAAGGCACTCAGACCCAAGCTGCCGATCCGCTCACCGGGGACGTTGTGCCGCTCTTCAATCCGCGCACAGATAATTAGCACGAACATTTTAGCTGGAGCGCGGACGGCGCGAAGATCGCCGGGCCAACACCTGTGGGACGCGCGACTACTATCGCCCTCAAGCTGAACAACGAGGTGGCGGTCGAGGTGCGGCGCAACTGGATCCTTGCTGGGTGGCATCCGCCGAACAGCTAACCTGAAAGAAAAGGAGGAGAGGTGAGTGGCAGCTCTCAGCCTTATCAGCCGAGGGCGAAGAGATGTGCCGCGGAAGAAGGATTTGCGTTATGGAGAAGCTGGTCGTTGATGCTGACGGCAAGATTACTATTCCATCGCATATCTTGGGGAAGCCTTGAGCGAAGAGGAGCGCGACCGCATCTGGAATGAAGGTGAGTGAGCAATTGTGGCAGAAGCGGAAGGTGAGGAGATTGACTTACGCTCTGAGTATCAGAACTCGACGCCGGATTGCAGCAGGAGGTCGAGTCCAATCACGATTCATCTTCGTCAAGGTTCGGGTACTGCGGCGGCGCTTGACCGCGCTTTTCAAGTAGCTTCGGTTTTTTGACTCTGGCATCTGGCGGGTCGATCCGCTCCAGTTTCACGTCGAAGCGCCACTGGTCGCCGAAGTCGAAGAGGTATTCCATTGACGCGCCCAGCAGCAGCGGAACTTCGCCGATGGCGACCTCATCCGTAGCGGGCGACTCTTCCATGTAAGGGTGCAGGGCGCGGACGGCCGTGCCGAAGCGGTTGCGGTAAGAGAATTGATACAGGTGGTCGTCGTCGAATTCAAAGGCTTGCAGGATCGCGGCGCTCAGATCGTCAAGCAGCAGTCGTGCGGGAATCGCTATCCGTCTCCACGTCTCCGCGTCCAGTGAGACTTTGAAGATGTAGAGGCCGTCCGCCGGCGCGGCCTCGGGGAGCGCGAGAACCTTGCGCCACGCGGGGAAGTAAGGTTGCAGCACGGGTTGCAGAGTCCCGAAGGCTGTAGTCTCCTCAAACTCTTCATCTTCTTCCAGGAACACTTTCATCGCGGCCAGCTTGTGCTGCGCCAGCAGCTTGATAAGCGCGTCGCCGAAGGGCGTCCGTTTGATGCGGGCGACGACCCAGCCCCTGCCTTCTGCCGGCGGCCCCTCTTCGATTGAGACGCAGCCGAACAAGTCCAGCAGCGCAAGGTTGTACGCGCCAATCGAGTAGGGGATCGTGAACTGCTCCGCCTGCCGGTCGCCGGCCACTTTCAAGCCCTTTCCGGGAATCCGCTCCATGAAGGTCGAGCATTTGAAGAGCGGCCCCAGCGGGTCGTGTTCACCGATGATCTCGCACGTGCCGCGCGCCAGCCACGATTCCAGCAAGGTGAAATATCGCTCCGTCGAGTTCAGGCTGCGCCATGACACGAGCGCCGTTTGATCCAGCACGAGCGTCGGACGTTTCCCGTCACCCGTAATCAGCGACAGCCCGCTCGCGCGCAGGAGCAGGTAGAGGCCGTTGATGTGCGGGTAGGATTTCTGCTGCGGGCGCTTGAGGCCCGTGCGCAGCGGCTGCGACAGTTGCGCGTTGAGTTCGGCCAGCAGGTTCATCGGCAGGAGTTGATGTATGCCGCTGACTTCGATCTTCCGCTGGCCGACGAAAGCGAGCAGCGTCTCGAAGTCGCGCAGCACGCGGCCCGGCGCGTCTTCGCTAATCTCCTGCTCCCGAAGAATCCGTTGCTGTGTAGGTGACAACACCCTGCTCATGCTTTACCTTACGATTTAAGCGGCGAGCGACGACGGTTGTGCTCGCGGCCGCCTGACTTTCGATAGATACTCGCTTCGATGAACAAAACAGAAGAGGCGGAGGGCGCTTTCACCGCACCGTTCGATGCGGACGCGGGGAGTCCCGATTGGCGACAACGCTTGCGCGAGCGCATCGTCCGACGGGACGGCGAGGTGCTCGGCGCGGTGCAGGCCGCGCTACAAGCTCATCCGTCCGACCCTGAAGTGTTGTTGATGGCGGCGCTCGCCGCCCTGTTTGCGGAGCGCCCCGACCTGAGTTTACGTTACGAGCATCGCTTCTCAAAACGCTTCGTGCCGATAGAGGCGGAGGGTCATCTGCTGCGTGCCATCGCGCTGGCGCAACAGGAACGCTGGGCGCAGGCCGCTCAGATCGTCAAGCAGCACGGCTACGGCAAGCTGCACAGCTCATTCCTCTATCTGCCGGGCGACTGGGCGCTCAGGACTTGGGTGCATAGCTGGCTTAACAAGATTGAGCGGGCGGAGAAGCGGCGGAGTCAGCAGCCCGCCCCGAAGAAGAAGACGGTCGCCCCGGCTGCCAAACAGGGCAAGCCGGACAAGGACGCGAAGGGGAAACGCAGGTTCGCCACCGGCGAGGAAGCAGCCGTGACTGACAGCAGCCCTGACACCGCCGCGCCTCAAGATCAAACCGAAGCGGTCGAACTCGCCACCGCCGCGTCGCCTCTGCTGCGCGTCACGGCGCAGATTCCGGTCGCCGTCCATCTGCCCGAAACATTCGACCTGCTGCCGGCGACGGACGACGCGGGGCTGCACGACCTGACGGCCTTCCGCCTGCGCTACGAGTTATCGCACCTGAGCTTGCTGCAAGGCTTCGATGAGCTGTTGTGTCTGCCAGCGCTGCGTAATGTTGAAGCTTACTGGTATCAGACCGAGGCCGTGCGCAAAGTGCTCAAGCAGTTTCGCGGGCGCGTGCTGCTGGCCGACGAAGTGGGCCTGGGCAAAACGATTGAAGCGGGCATGACGCTCAAAGAGTATCTCTTGCGCGGCATGGTCAAACGCACTCTCATCCTCACGCCGGCCACGCTCGTCGGGCAGTGGCAGGAGGAGATGCGGACGAAATTCGCGGTCGAGTTTGCGACGAGCTACGACCCACAACTGCGCCGCGACCCTGCGGCCTTCTGGGCGCAGCCGCGCGTCATCGCCTCGATTGCCACCGCGCGCCGCGCAGAGCATTTCGCGCTGCTCGCCGCGCAGAACTACGACCTGGTCATCGTGGACGAGGCGCACCATTTGAAGAACCGGCAGACGCAGAACTGGAAACTCGTCAACGCACTTCAGAAACGCTTCCTGCTCCTGCTCTCGGCCACGCCCGTCGAGAACAGTCTGGTCGAACTCTACAACCTGCTCACCCTGCTCAAGCCCGGCATCTTCAAAACCGAAAAGGAGTTTCGCCAGCGCTACATGACGACGGGCAAGCCGCGCGTGCCTGCGAACCGCGAGCGTATGCGCGACCTGATGCGCGACGTGATGATTCGCAACACGCGCGCGCTCGTGGACGTGCGCCTACCCCTGCGCCATGCCGTCACGGTGCGCCTCGACCCCGGCGCGGAAGAGGCGGAGGCTTACACCGAACTGAACCGGCTCGTGCAGGAGAGTTATGCGCGCGAAAACGCTGCGCACCGGCTCGCGCTGAGGCATCTGCTGTCGGCGGCCGGCTCGACCCCTGCGACCGCCGCGCGGGCCATCAAGCGCTTTGCCGCCGGCAGCAGTCGGGCCATCAGCGGCAAAGCCTGGCGCGACTTGGCGGCGCGCTATGACGCTCTGGCGCTCCGTGGCCCGACGGTGAAGGAGCGCGCTTTGGTGGAACTGCTCAGCCGCAACCCCGAAGAGAAGAAGATCGTCTTCGTGCATCACCGCGAGACGCTTGAGCGGTTGGCGCAGTTGCTTGAGAAGGAAGCCATGCCCTTCACGAGTTTCGCAGGGGCGATGAGCGGGCCGGAGAAGGATGAATCAATCGCCCGCTTTCAAACGGAAGTGCCGCTCCTGCTCTCGACCGAGTCGGGCGGCGAGGGGCGCAACCTGCAATTCTGCAACACGCTCGTCAACTTCGACCTGCCCTGGAATCCGATGGCGATTGAGCAGCGCATCGGGCGCGTACACCGCATCGGCCAGACGCGCGAGGTCTTCATCTTCAACACGGTCGTGCGCGGCACGCTCGAAGAGCATGTCCTGCGCATCCTCGACGAGAAGATCAACATGTTCGAGTTGGTCGTCGGCGAGGTCGGCCAGATACTCGGCGAGTTGGACGACGAGGGCGAGTTCGCCGAAACGGTCTTCAAGGCTTGGGTCGAAACGACGGAAGCGGAGCGCGCCGACAGGTTCGTTCAACTCGGCGAGCGCTTGGCCCAAGCCAAGCAGCAATACGATTCCGTCAAGCAACTCGACGAAGAGTTGTTCGGCGACGAATTCGTGGCGGGTTAGGCGGCTCCGGAGCGGAGGCGACAGATGATTGCGACGGCGCAAACAGAGGCGGACGAACTCAAAAAGATCATTGCGGACGATTGGCGGCAGGTCACGCATCCCAAAATTCAACGCTACGTCGGCAAGTTCTTCGAGCGCACCCGCGCCGGGAATAAGATCGCGGCGAAGGTTCACGGCAATTACGGCGTTTACACCGTGTCCATCAAGGTGCGGGGGCGGGAGACCAGCTCGGCTTGCAGTTGCTACGTCGGGAAGGGCGGCGGTTGTCATCATTGCGCCGCGCTGGCCCACACGTTCCTGAATCAGCCGGACAGCTTCGCGCTCGTCGAGAAGAAAGAGTTGCGGCAAGTGCGGTCGCTCGCAGGCGTGGACGCTTATCTGCGGGGTACGACGCTGGACGAGTTGCTCAAAGAGTTGAAGGCGGCGGGCGTCGCACAAAAGGATTTCGCCGAGATCATCGGGATGAATCCGCGCCATCTTTCGTCAATCAAGTCGAGTGAACTGCACAACCGCTATTACAACGAGCTGGGCGCGACCAAGCTGGCGTGCCTGTGGGTGCTCGAACGTGCGGGCCGCGCGCGGGAGGGCCACCGGAGATAGTCTCGCCTATGTCTGGTTTAACAAACAGCCTGCGGGATTTTGCCGCGCGCCTGTTGGGTTACGAAGGCGTGCTGGTCGAGCGCATCGAGCCGGAGGGCTTGGAGGTGCTCGCGCCCGCGCCGATGGCCGAGGTCTTGCACCTGCCGGAGCTCGCGCGCCTCGGCTTCGCGGCTGAGCTGCCCGCACAGGCCGAGCGCGTCGGGCTGGAGTCCGACTGGCTGGAACGGTTTGCGCGTCTGCTGGGCGAGCGCGGCAGAGCGGCGCGCGTGGCCCTGCCGGTCGCATCGCCGCGGATCGCAAACCCTGAGCGCATCGTCGAGCACACGTTCTGCTTGCAGAACGCCGTCTATCGCGTGACCGGTGTGCAGCCCGCCTGGACTTGTTATCTGGTCGTGCTGTTTCGCGTCACGGCCCTGTCCGATGAGAAGCGAGAGGGGCTGGTCAAGCTCGGCTTCAACCTCGCCAACGGCAGCGTGCTCGATCCGTTCGTTGACGAGTTGTTCTCGGCGGCGCTGGAGACGGCGGACGTGAGCGCCGCGCCGCCGCCGCACACGCCGCTCCCGCCCGCCTGGGCGCAGGCGGAATTGAAAGCACGCGTCGCCCGTGCGCTGCCTGAGCGCGTCGAAGCGCATCTCGCCCCTTTCCTGAAAGGGATGCAGCGCCGCTTAGAGCGCGACCTCGCGCGCTTGCACGACTACTTCGATGGCCTGCGCGCGGAGTCGCTGCTGCGCTTGCGCAAACAGGGCACGGCCACAGAATCAGACTGCGCGCGCGCGCGCCTCGAAGCGATTGCGCGTGAATACGAAGCGAAGGTCGCGGACCTGCGACAGAAATACGCCATGCGCGTTGACGTGGCTTGGAGTCAGACGCTCGAAATAGTGACGCCGGTCGTGCGCCTCGAACTCTTAATCAAGCGGCGCAAAGGTGAGCGCAAGCTTAGGCTCGACTGGAATCCGCTCACGCGCAAGCTGGACATCCCGCCCTGCGAATGGAGTTACACTCGAAACGCCGCCAGACTGGTCTGTGACGAACGGCTGCATTTAATCAGCCCGGCGGCTCATGCCCCCTGCCCAAACTGTGAGAAAGCCTATTGCCGGGCCTGTCACCCGCTGCGATGTCCTAAGTGCCATTGGCGCGGGGCACAAGCCGCGGCTATCCGTTGATGGAGAGAGATAGAATGGCAACCGACGACGATGAAGAGAGCGTAGCGGACGGGCCGCAAGGCGATGAGGCCGAACCGGAGGGTATGGCGTGACCCTAACAAGATTGGCCGGATCATGCGTCCGTAGGGGAGTGATTGGTGGGCACATGGTGGGCTTGTGTGTCGAGTCGTGCGGGTAATTGCGGTGCTTTGACGGCGACTGCCGGTTGAAAATATCCGCAATTATCCGCTCAGAGCCGCTGGGTGAGGGCGGTTGGTCGGACTCGAAAACCGGAGTAGGTTAACGCCTACCGTGGGTTCGAATCCCACCCTCTCCGCCATCTATTTTCAATCACTTACGGGGCAGGCGCGGGAACGTTCCCGCGCCCCTTTTTATGCCCCGATAGCGCCCCGATGGTGTCCCCAAACTGTCTCAACCTCACCCACGACTTTCTGAGGGGTGGAGAAAGTCAGGAGTTTCCCTTTCTCCAGCTTTGAAACGGCGTCTCTCAGCCTCTGCGGGACGGCGCGGGCATACCCTCGCGTCACCCTCGGCGCCTTCGTCTCGCC
>Ga0081539_10002662_pt1 | contig 24317 bp, 21 predicted proteins | sample TabmetS4T2R2_FD_71023 | JGI IMG/M metagenome (GOLD analysis project Ga0081539, IMG submission 71023) | Tabebuia heterophylla rhizosphere microbial communities from the University of Puerto Rico - S4T2R2 | ecosystem: Host-associated > Plants > Roots > Rhizosphere ...
GCAGCCGCGGTTGTTAAAGCTCTGGATATGAGCGCCGGTGACCGCCAGATAAACGCTGCGAATCATGATGTCGCTTTTTTCCTCGGCATCGACGACCGCTTCCTGGACGCATTTCATTGCGGTCTCGAAATCGACGATCTCGCCCTTGCGCACCCCGCGCGAGGGCGCCTGGCCAACCCCGAGAATTTTGAGTGCGCCGTCGGGTTTTGCTTCCCCAACCACGACGCAGATTTTCGAGGTCCCGATCTCGAGCCCGACCATCAAGTTGCTGCTAGCCATTCGGTTTGCCTTCCTGCTTAAAACGCTGAAGTGGAATTGCCTTTCGCACCCTCGGAGCCGGGGAAGTTGACCCCTTTGTAGCCGGGGACGTTGACCCCGGCAGCGGTGTCGGACTGGCATGGAATTTTTTAACCCCGGGACTGTAGGGGAGCCCTTTCCGGATGGGAATGGGTGTTCCGGCAACGATCGGTTTGGCTTTGGGAACCCCGGGCTCGGTTTCCTTGTTCCTGGATTCGTTAGTCGACGGTTTGGCGATGCCGACGGAGTCGTCGGGCTCGCGGCCCTCGGCTAGAGCACTCTTGCGGCCGATGGTTCTTGGCGGCTCGATCTGCTCGATCACTTCAGAGGCCGGTCGGGCGAAGGTCACCGGGGTGTTGCGAGCCACGAGCAGATTGACCGTCGCAAGCTCGCGCTGGGCATCGTCGCAATAGACGAGGAATTGTTCGAGGCGCTGCATCTGTGGCTCGAGATCGTCGAAACCGAATGTCACCTCGGTATGGTTCTTGTCGATCACTACCATGCAATAGCCTTTGGAAAGATCGATCTCGCGAATCTGAAAACGGGTTTGCATGAAACTCGTGGTCGTGAGGCGAAGAAGTTGCAAGGCTGCTCGCACCTCGAACGAGGCAATTGTTTTTCCCGGCACCATCGCCTCCTCAGCGCAACCAGTGATCAAGGGGAGAGCGAGGTACTCGGGCAGCAGTTTTTTCTCCTTCATCAGGGTGCCGCGCGCGTCGACCAGGAAAGCGGCGTCGGAGATGAAGGGATCGGCCAGCGTTTTTTCGCTCGTGATCCAGGCGATCGGTTTGCGCTCGGTGATCGCGATGTCGATTTCGTTAGGCAACTTTCGCTCCACCTGCACTTCGTCAACCTGCGGGAGCTGCTGGAGGCGATCGTGGACCTGGGCAAGGTTGACCGAGAAGATGTTCAGGCCCTCGCTCAGGCCAGCCATTTTCAGAACCTGTTCCCGCTGTAGGGTGCCGTCCGTCCGGACTTCAATCGAGCTCAGTCGATAATCAGGGTTATCGAAAAAGAAGCGGCGCAAACCGATGCGCACGCCATAGACGAGGCCGCCGATCAGAACCACGACGAGCGCCACGCGGGCGAGCGCGACGAGAATGCGGCGGGCGCGATGATGGGAAGCGCGGCGGGCGCGCACTTTGACGTCGAGCAGGTGCTGCTGGCGGCGCTGGCGGGAAGTGGAGAGACGGCGATTGCCGGCGCGCGGTTGGTTTCGTGGCGAGGCGCGTCTCATTTTCTTGGCGGGCGCGCGGCGAACGACAACTCGATGATGCGCGCGCACAACTCGGGATAACTGATCCCGGCGACCGCCGCGGCCTCGGGCAGGAGGCTCGCTTCGGTCATGCCGGGGATGGTGTTGGCTTCAAGGACATAGGGCTGATTCTCCTCGGAAAGAAGAACATCGACCCGGGAGTAAACTTTCAGGCCTAACGAATCGCAGGCGAGAAGGGCGAGATCCTGGATCCGCCCGGTGAGATCCGCCGGGATGGCAGCCGGGCAGACGTGCTCCGCTCCGCCGCCGGCCTGCGGGTTGAGGAAGGGATACTTGTTGTTGAAATCGTAGAACCCGCTCTTGGGAATGATCTCGAGAACCGGGAGAGCCTGTTGGCCGAGGATGCCGACGGTCAGCTCCCGACCGGGGATAAATTCTTCGACGAGAAACTCGTCGTCGTAACCGGCGACATCGCGCAGGGCGGATGCGATCTGGCTTTCTTCTGTAACGATGTAAACGCCCACAGTCGAACCCTGGCGCGGCGCTTTCACGACATAAGGGAGCGGGAAAGTTGGTTTTTCACCGGCGCGAATAACCTCCCAGCGGGGAGTATTGACCCCGTGGCGGGTGAATTTTTGTTTGGAAAGAAGCTTATCGAACGCGACCTGGCTTTCGGTCACACCCTCCCCGGTGTAGGCGAGGCCGCGGTCCGTCAGGATCTGTTGCAACTGGCCGTCTTCGCCAAAGGTGCCGTGGATGGCGATGAAGGCGATCTCAATGTCGTTAGGCAAAGCGAAATCCGGACCCCGCAGATCCACTTCCGTGACCTCCGCGCCTAACGACCGGAGAGCCCGGGCCACCCCCGCCGCGGTCGCGAGCGAGACCGCGCGCTCTGAGCCGGGGCCGCCTTTGAGGACTGCGATTTTTTTGCCGGTTAATTTCACCCGAGCCATTCCTTTTGCTGAAAGGCGATCGTCAGGCCCTGTCATGCTTCCTCCCCCACGATTTGAACCTCGGTTTCCAATTCGATCCCCCGTTGCTCCCGCGCCATCGCCTGGATTTTTCCAATCAATTCCAGCACCTCCGCCGCGGTCGCGCTTCCTTCGTTGACGATGAAATTGCCGTGGACATTCGAAACGACCGCGTCCCCCACTCGCAGCCCTTTCAATCCCAGCTCGTCGACCAGTTTTCCCGCCGGACAGGCTGCCGGATTTTTGAAAATACAGCCCGCGCTCTTCGCCGCTGGCTGACTGCTCCGGCGCTTTTCCTGCGACTCCTCCAATCGCCTCGCGATCTCTTCCTGCGCCGACTCTTCCCCGCGGAAATCAGCCGAGAGAGCAAAACTTTGCTCGAGCAGCGGGACATGCCGGTAACGCACCTCGATCTCCCCAGGTGCGACCTCGTGCGCCATGCCGTCGCGGTCGAGATAACGCAGGCGCACCACATGCTCGAAAGTCTGCCCGCCCATTGCCCCCGCATTCATCCGTAGCGCGCCCCCGACTTTGCCGGGAATTCCCTCCATCCATTCCAAGCCACCGATCCCGGCCGCTTTTGCGGCATAGGCGATTTCCTTCAGTTTCACGCCAGCCCCCGCGGTCACTTTAAGACCGGAAATTTCGAGCCGATCGAATTCGCCGCCGTTCGGATGCACGACGACTCCGCGAATCCCCCCGTCGCGCACGAGCAGATTCGAACCGCGACCGATGACGAAGAGGGGCAGATTTTCCCGGCGACAAAAGCGGATAATTCTGGAGAAGGCTTCTTCGGTTCGCGGCTCGACCCAGAACTGCGCCGGGCCGCCGACGCGCAGGGTCGTATGTTTCGAAAGCGGTTCGGAAAGGCGCACCTCCCCTTGGGACTCGACCATTTCCTTCAGCTTCTCCGCGATCACAAGCTCGGCGGCGAGTTTGGAAAGTTGCTCGTGCACGTTCCCCGCGCCGAGACTGAGAACGAGATCGCCTTCGACCAGCATCCGGCCAAGGTCGCAATGCAACCGATCGAGCCGCGGCTGATAGGAAACAGCGCGGTGCCCATGGGTCGCAATCGCCTCAGCGATAATTTGACCACTCACCCCGGGGAGCGCCGGCTCGCTTGCCGGATAAACGTCGGTGATGAGAACGTGATCGGCGTCATCGAAGGCGCAGCCGAACTGGTTCCGGAGCGCGCTCGTCCGCGAGTAGCGATGCGGCTGAAACATGGTGAGGACGCGCTTCCGCCCGGCCGAGCGGGCGGTGGCGAGCGTGGCGCGAATTTCGGTTGGATGATGGGCGTAATCGTCGACCAGGAGGAAGCGCTCGCTCTGATACTTGATTTCGAAACGGCGGCGGGCATGGCGAAACGTGCCTAACGACTTCGCAATTTTCTCGAAGGGAATCCCCAGTTCGATCGCGAGCGCAATCACTCCGAGAGCGTTGCTCACGTTGTGCCGCCCCGGGACGTTCAGGGTGGCGTCGCCCAGTTTCTCTTCGCCCCGCTGGACGCAAAAAGTTGCCGCGAAATCCTGCAGCTCGATCCCGGTCGCACGATAACGCGCCGTTTCGCTGAAGCCGTAGGAAATCGTCTTCGGCCGCCGCTTGCAGAGGCGCGCGCCATGCGGATCGTCCGCGCAATAAAAGACCGTGTCTCTGGTCTGAAGGAGGAGTTTGAGGAACACTTCCTCGATCGCGGCGAGGTCGCGGTAGTAGTCGAGATGTTCCTCCTCGATGTTGAGGATGAGCGCGTGCTCGGGTTGAAAAAGCTGGAGGGTCCCGTCGCTTTCGTCGCCTTCCGCGACAAAATATTGGCCTAACGAATCCCAGTGCGCGTTGCTCCCGAGGATGGGGATTTCCGCGCCGACATAATGCGAAGGATGGAGCCCGCCGCCGCGCAGGACATGCGCCGCCATCGCCGAGGTCGTTGTCTTGCCATGCATCCCGGCGATGATGATCCCGCTTTTCCCGCGCATGATCGCGGCGAGCGCTTCCGCGCGACGGATCGCCGGAACGCTCCGGCGACGAGCCTCAGCCAGGATCGGGTTGTCCTCCTTGATCGCGGAAGAATAGATGATCAGCTCGGCGTCCTGCGTGTCTTCGGCCCGATGCGGAGAAAAGAAACGCAAGCCGCGCTGGGTCAGGCGATCGGTCTCCAGGGTGCGCACCTTGTCCGAACCGCGCACCCCGTGCCCCAGCTCGAGGAGGAGGGCCGCAATCCCGCTCATCCCGCTCCCGGCCACGCCGATCAAATGGATCGCGTGCCGCTCGGCCGTGAGGAATTTCTGCAGATCGAGCTCAGGCGGCGACTGCGTCATGTGGCTGACTGTATCGCTCCATTGTCTCGACGATCAATCCGGCAGCGTTTTTTGGCGCCAGCGCAGCCGCGGCGGCCGACATGGCGCGGAGCCGTTCGGTCTCGCCTAACAATTCCCGGATTTTCCTCGCCAGATGATCACCCGCCAATTCTGACTCTTTTATAAGGAGGGCGGCATTTTGCCTCACGAAAACCTCGGCATTGCGCGTCTGATGATCCTCCGCCGCGTAGGGATACGGCACGAGGAAGGCGGGGAGGGCGAAGAGCGCCAGCTCCGCCAGGCTGGAAGCGCCCGCGCGCGCAATGGCCAGGTCAGCCGCGCTGTAGACTTCCTCCATCTGATGATGAAAAGCCGCGACGTAGGCAGGAATATTTTCCCGCCGATAATTGTCCTCGAGCAGGCGGGCGTCGCGTGCGCCGGCCAGATGGATCACCTGCAACGGTATCTCGCGCAGAGACGGCATCGCGCGGATCATTGCCTGGTTGATCCCGCTCGCCCCCTGGCTGCCGCCCATCACGAGCAAAGTCGTTAGACCAGGTTGGAGCCCGACTTTTTCCCGAGCCACGGCGCGATCGATCGGTTGCAGGCTGCTCCGAATCGGCGTGCCCGTGACCTCGGTCATCGAGCGCGGGAAATAGGCGGCACATTCCTTGAATCCGAGGAGAACGGCGCGAACGAAGCGCGCGGTATGGCGATTCGCTTTCCCGGGGATGGCGTTGGATTCGTGCAGGAAAGTCGCCACGCCCCGGAAACGCCCGGCCAGGACCGGCGCGGTCGAAGTGAAACCGCCCATCCCAAGGACGACCTGCGGTTGGAACTTGCGAAAGATGGCCCGGCAAAGGGAAAGGCTTTCATTAAATCGCCTAACGAAGGCGAGAATCGCAGGGGAGAACGGCGAAGGGAGCGCGATCGTCGGGAGTTTTTCGTAGCGGAACTCATTTCGGCCTTCCATCGCCAGGGTGTCGACTTCTTTTTCGGAAATGAAGAGCAGGACCTCGTGCCCGCGGGAGCGCAGCACTTCGGCCACCGCCAGGCCTGGGAAGAGGTGCCCGCCAGTTCCGCCGCATGCAATCACCGTGTTCATCGGAAAAGAAATCCGAAATCCGAAATCCAAAGCCCGAAACAAGCCGGAATGACCAAATGACCAAAAAGCGAGGTGTCGCGCCATTTTGGATTTTGAATTTTGAAATTCGAATTTCTTTCGGATTTCGACATTCGGATTTCGTATTTTTTCATCAAATCCTTGGCGTGACGCGCACCCGCATCGCCATCTCGTTTCCCGGCACCGGCTCGAGCACGCCCTGGCGGTAAATGTTGAGAAGAAGGCCAATCGCGAAAAGCGCCACGACCAGATTCGAGCCGCCGTAGCTGACAAAAGGCAGGGGCAGACCTTTGTTCGGTAAAAGCGAAGTCACCACCCCGATGTTGATCGCCGCCTGGAAACCGAGCAACGAAACCAGACCGCTGGCGAGAAGCAGCCCGAAACGGTCGCGGGCGTGGAGGGCGATCGTCATTCCGCAGACCACGATGAGAACGAAAAGAAAAATCACCGCCAGACTGACCCGCAGCCCAAGCTCCTCGCCGATAATCGGAAAAATGAAATCGGTATGCGCATACGGCAGATAGGACATTTTCTGGCGACCGTTGCCGAGGCCAAGACCGTCAATCCCGCCGCTTCCCCAGGCGATGAGCGCCTGCATCTGCTGGAGGCCGGCGCTCAGTTGGTGTTCTTCCGGGTGAAGAAAGGCGAGGAGGCGGCTGTTCCGTTCGGTGATGCGAGTTGCGAGATAAAGAATCGCACCGACTCCGCCTAACGAAAGCGTCCCGAGAAAGAACGGGTTCGCCCCGGCGACGAACATGACGACGAAGGAGCTGGCCCCGATGAGGAGGGTCGTCCCGAGATCGACTTCACTAATGATGAGGCCCAAAAGCAGCCCAACGATCGCGATGGGAAACACGAAACCGCGCCAGAACTCCTTGCTCTGCGCTTCATGTCGCGAGAACCAAAAGGCGAGAAAAAAGACCGCGGCAATCTTGGCAAACTCGGAGGGTTGACAGGTGAGGCCGTGAAACTCGAGCCAGCGCCAGGAGCCGTTGATCCGGTGCCGCAGCGGAGGGAGAAAACACAGAGTGAGGCCGACTAACGAGAGAAGGAACCAAGCCCACCAGGTGCGCTGCCAGAAATGGTAATCGACCAGCGCGCCTACCGCGCAGGCCGCCATTCCAATCCCGAGCCAGATGGCATGCCGGCGAAGAAAATAATAGGGGTCGTTATGCGCATCCCGGGCAAAGGCCCCGGTGCTGAAAAGAATGACGATCCCAAGGGCGAGCAGGGCAAGCACGGCGAGAAAAAGGAGGTAGGCGCTCTTTCGGTGCATCAACCGTTACATTCGTTAGGCTGGCCTTCCTTAGAGGGAGATGCTTCTGCACGTCCTGGAGGTTTGTCCTTCGAGCGCGAAATGCTCCCGGGACCTCTGGTCCCTTCGATCTGGAGGTGCGGAAGCACGTCCCTCCAAGTGAGTCGTGGCGAGCTCATTTAGTCCGACTTTCGGTTGCTGGCCTCAGCCTTCTTCGGGATGTGCAGCTTGGTTCCGATCTGGAGTTTGCGCGGGTCGGTAATTCCGTTCAGATCGAGAAGGGTCTGATAGTCGACATGAAAATGGCGCGCGATCGTGACCGGGTTATCGCCCCTCACCACGGTGTAGACCTGACCGGAGTCAGCGATCGTGTTCACTTGCTCCTTCGGTTTGGGCGAGTCGGCCACCCTCGCGACTTCGGCCTGGTCTGTCGGCTGAGTGACTTTGGACGGTGCCGCGCCTGGCCCGGTCCCCGCTGAGATCTGCGGGACCTCTTTGGGCGGAGCCGCGGGCACTGATTCTGCCGTCGTCACCGGGGGAGTCGGAACGACCCGGTCGACCGTCCCCGCATTTTCCGCCTCCCGGGTTTTGATCGTGTTGAAGGCAATGATCCCGGCCACGGCGACGACATGAAGGAGGAGAACGATGAGAAGGGCGCGCGACAGTTTCATGTTCGGCTCGCCCATTTCTTCGTAATCCATCGCCGGTATGCCGCCGCGGGAAGGGCGTACGATCGTGGCAGCAGCACGGAGTTTTTTTCGTTTCAGGATGGCTGGCATTTTCATAGTCGGATCTCGGGTAGCCCGCGCACCAGGGCGCGGAATTGATCGCCGCGATCGGCGTAACTCTTGAACATGTCGAAGGAGGAAGTGCCGGGGGAGAAAAGAACGATTTCGCCGGAGTGCGCGATCTTCTGGGCGCGCTCGACCGCTTCGCCTAACGACGAAGCCAGTTCGCACTCGGTCGCTTCCCGCCAGTCGTGCGCCACCCGGGAGGCGATCTCGCCGATAAGCACGGCCCGGCGCACCTTGCGCGCGATCAGTGAGGCGATGGAGTCGAAGGCGAAACCCTTGTCTTTCCCGCCGGCGATGAGGACGATTGGCCGGGTTGCGCTGAGGAGCGCCTTTTCGAGCGCGTCGAGGTTGGTCGCCTTCGAGTCGTTGATGTAATCGACCCCGCCGATCGTCCGGATCAGCTCGAGACGATGAAGCTGGGCGCGATAGGCGCAAAGCGGCGGCACCATCTCCGCGAAGCTCAGCCCGCGCGCCCGGCCGACCGCCAGCGCCGCCATCATGTTCTCGGCGTTATGCGGACCGCGCAGTTGCGCCTCGGCCAGGTTGAGAACCCGCTGCTGTCGATAGAGAATCCAGCTCTCGCCCAACGAATAGTCACCCTCGTTCGTCCAGGCGCTGAAGGTGACTGTCTTCGCCTTTAATCCCGGCAAATCTTCCGCGGCATTGATCACCGCGGTGTCCTCCGGCCTCTGGTTTTCGAAAATGCGCAACTTCGCCTCGCGGTATTCGCGGATCGAACGGTAACGGTCCAGATGGTCCGGCGCGAAATTGAGCCAGACCGCGATCTCAGGATGAAACTCGCGGACCGTCTCGAGCTGAAAGGAGCTGACTTCGACCGTGAGAACGGCGAGGTCTTCGCCTTCCCGGGCCGCTTCGACGAGCGGCTTGCCGATGTTGCCGCAGGCCATGGTGCGCTGCCCGCAGGCGTTGAGCATCTGCGAGATCAGCTCGGTCGTGGTGGTCTTGCCGTTCGTGCCGGTGATGCCGATGACCGGCACGGTGCAAAACTGATAACCGAGCTCCAATTCGCCGATGATCGGAATGTTTTTGCGGGAAAAATTTTTCGCCAGGGCTAGCTCGGGATCGATCCCGGGGCTGTAAACGCCGAGGTCGTAAAGGGCCGGGTCTTCATCGGCGAGCGGGCCGCAAAGGATGTAAACCCCTTCCTCGCGCAGGCGCTCGATACCGGTGAGTTTTTCCTCGGGCGCGCTGTCGAGGAGCGTGACCTTCGCTCCTTCTTCTGCGAGCAAATGCGCGGCCGCTTTTCCGCTCCGCCCCGCGCCGAGAACCGCGACGCTTTTGTTTTTGTAATCCGGTTTCATGGCGTCGGATGGGAATGGAACGTCATGAGGCAAATCACCATTTCAGAGAATGGCACGGGTCTGGGCGCGCGGAAGCACGTCCCTCCAAAGGGGCATGTTTCCGCATGCCCAAGCAGGAATTTACCTAGCGACGGTGAGCCTTCCTTCATCGCAGTTTCAAGGTGGCCAGCCCGAGCAGAGCGAAGATGATCGACAAAATCCAGAACCGCACAATGACGGTGTTCTCCTTCCAACCGCTCAATTCAAAGTGATGATGAATGGGCGACATCGCGAAAAGCCGTTTGCCCGTCAGCTTGAAACTTAGCACCTGGAGAATGACCGAAACGGCCTCGACCACGAATACGCCGCCCACCACCGTGAGGAGCAGCTCCTGTTTACAACAAATCGCGACCACCCCAATCGTGCCGCCGATCGCGAGCGAGCCGGTGTCGCCCATGAAAACCCTGGCCGGGTAACAGTTGAACCAAAGAAAACCCAGACCGGCGCCGACCAATGCCGCGCAGAAAATCGCCACCTCACCCGCGTAGGAATAGAATGGCACCTGAAGGTATTGCGCGATGCGGAAGTTCCCCGCCGCATAAGTGAGGAGCGCATAGGCGAAAGCGACGGTGATCGTGCAACCGGTCGCCAGCCCGTCGAGGCCGTCGGTCAGATTGACCGAATTCGACGCGCCGACGATAACGAGGGCGAAAAAGAGGAAGGTGAAAGCGCCCATGTTCACCACCACCGGCGCCTTGAAGAACGGCAGGTAAAGCGAGCGGGCCTGCACTTCGATGAGTGGATTGAAGAGAAAAAATGCCGTCACAATCCCGGCGAGCGCGATCTGGAAAAGCAGTTTGAGCCGGCCGCTGATGCCGTCGGATTTCTTCTTCGTGACCTTAAGGTAGTCGTCGATGAAGCCAAGGACGCCGAGATAGACCATGGAAAAAAGGGCGAGCCAGACGAAGGGATTATCGGGCCGAGCCCAGGCGAGGGAAGCAAGGACAACGGAGCTGAGGATGAGCACGCCGCCCATGGTCGGCGTGCCCTCTTTGCGCCCGTGCAATTCGGCCAACTGCCGCACCTCGGCCGCGCTCCGGATCGGCTGACCGATTTTGAGCGAGACCAGTTTGCGAATGATGTAATTGCCGAAGAGGAGAGAAATGGCGAAGGCGGTGATCGCCGCCATTACGGCGCGGAAAGTGACGTAGTAGAAAACGTTGGAGCCTTTGAAGTCGAGGAGATGGAGATAGAACATCATGACGCGCAGCGGATCTCCATCTGGCGTTTGGTGAACTCCTCCAGCACCCGCTCGGTCCGAGCGGAGCGGCTCCCTTTTACGAGAACGAGATCGCCGGGGTGTGCGATCTCAGCGAGTCGATCGGCTGCGTGCTCGGCCGTCCCGACCACCTGACTGTTCGCCAGGCCGGCGGCTTTGGCGGTGGTTGCGATCTGGGCCGCGTTCTTCCCGAGCGCGATAAGATGATCAATGCCTAACGACGCCGCGGCCGATCCCACTTCCTCATGACCGCGTCGGCTCTCCCCACCCAGTTCCAGCATCTGGCCCAGGACGGCGATCCGTTGTCCCTCGGTCTCCAGCTCCGCGAGAGTGCGGAGAGCGGCTTTGGTCGAGTCGGGATTCGCGTTGTAACTGTCGTCGATGAACTGCACCCCGCCGATGATTTTGACTTGCACCCGCGCCTGAGTGAGCGGCGCCGTCGCCAGTCCGGCGGCGCAATCTTCGAGGGAAACTCCGAAGACGCGCCCGGCCGCGACGGCGAGGAGGGCGTTTTGTACCATGTGCAATCCAGGCACGGGCAGCATGGCATGACAACGATGCGCCCCCTCGATCAGCTCGAATTCGGCCCCGCTTGCACTTTGCGTGATGTCGCGCGCCTGGACTTCGCCTCGTTCAATCCCGGCCAAAATCACCCGGCCCGCGGTCCGCTTTGCGATCCTTTCGGTAAAGTCGTCGCCGCTGTTCAGGATGAGAATGCCCTCCGCGCCTAACGACGCCGCGAGATCGCCCTTTTCCTGAGCGATCGCCTCGCGCGAGCCCATGAATTCGATGTGCGCGATCCCGATGTTGGTGATGATGGCAACGTCCGGTTTCGCGATCTCCGCGAGCGGGGCAATCTCCCCCGGATGATTCATCCCGATTTCCCAGACGCCGATCTCGTCCTCCGAGCCGGCCTGGAGAATGGTGCGCGGGAGACCGACGTGGTTGTTGAAGTTGCCCTCGGTTTTCGTCACCCGGAAACGGCGCGCGAGAACCGAGCCGGTGAAATCTTTGGTGCTCGTCTTGCCGTTGCTCCCGGTGATCGCGACGACCTTCAAGCCTAACGACCGGCGATATCGGGCCGCGATCTGCTGATAGGCGAGGAGCGGATCGCGGACGCGAAGGAGAACGAAATCCGGCGGCATTTTCCCGGTCCATTTTTCTTCGACGATCGCGCCGACGGCCCCGTGAACGAAGGCATCGTTGACGAACTGGTGGCCGTCGAGATTCTCCCCCCGGATCGCGACGAAAAGGTCACCCGGATGCGTCGAGCGCGAGTCGGTGCTGAGGCTGCGGACCGGGCCATGTTCCCGTCCATTCTGCCGGGTCGCCCCGGCGAATTGCGCGATTTGGTCAATCGAAAGCGGATCCATCGTCAGGTGTGGGTAGCGCACGCGTGTCGGGTGCTGGCGACGGTGTTCCACCGTCGCGAACTTTGCTTGCCGGGATGATTGGACGGAAACCCATCCGTCAGGAAAAGTTCGCCGCGGTGGAACACCGCGACCAGCACTCGGAACGAGTGCGCTACCCGGCGGCCGAATTCGTCGTTAGGCGTAAACTCCACAATCAAAATTCCAGTGGGCGGTTTTCCAAGGCGCGGAGCGCCACCTGGCGGTCGTCGAAGGGAATGGTGTGGTCGGCGAACTCCTGGTAAGTCTCGTGCCCCTTCCCGGCGATGAGGATGATGTCGCGCGGCTGGGCAAGGGCGATGGCGCGGGCGATCGCTTCGGTCCGATCAGGGACCGCCTCGAAGTTGGTCGAGCGGAATCCTTTTTTCACGTCCGCGATGATGGTGAGTGGATCTTCCTTTCGCGGGTTATCGGAAGTGATGATGCTGTAGTCGGCATACTGATCGGCGACCCGACCCATGAGGGGGCGCTTCTGTTTGTCGCGATCGCCCCCGGCGCCGAAGACGACGACCAGTCGCCGCGGCTCCAGCTCGCGCAGGGTCTTGAGAACGTTGAGAAGCGCATCGTCGGTATGCGCGTAATCGACGAAGACCTGGAACTGCCGCTTCGCCGGAACGGCTTCGAGCCGGCCTGGAACCTGCGGAGCGCGCGCCAGGCTGAGGACGGCCTCGCGCAGCCCCACGCCTAACGAACTAGCGGCGGCGAGCGCGGCCATCGCGTTGGAAACATTGAACCGGCCAATCAGCGGCAGACGCACCAGGTAAATTTTCCCGCGAGCGTCCAACTGGAAGAAAGTGCCGGTAAATTCCGCGCGATAATTCGAGGCGCGAAAGTCCGCCCGTGGGCTGTGCCCGTAAGTCAGCACCGGGGTCTCGCGCCCAAGGCGGGCGACGAGTTTCTCCCCGTGTGGGTCATCGAAATTGACGACCGCGACGGCGCTTGTCTTGTTCCTTTGCTCCTTCAACCCCGTAAAGAGACGCGCTTTGGCTTCGAAATAATCAGCCATCGTGCGATGAAAATCGAGATGGTCCTGGGTGAGGTTGGTAAAAACCGCAACGTCCCATTCCAGGCCGCGGACCCGGTCCTGGGCGAGCGCGTGCGAACTCACTTCCATGACCGCGGCCTTGCAGCCGGCGTTGGTCATCTGGGCGAGCATCTCCTGAAGATCGAGCGACTCCGGCGTGGTGCGGATGGCGGGCAAAATCCGGCCGGCAATCTCGTAGCGGACGGTGCCGATGAGTCCGCTCAGCCAGCCGGCGCTTTCGAGAATGTGTTTGATGAGAAAGGTGGTGGTGGTTTTGCCGTTGGTGCCGGTGACTCCCGCCATCTTCAGCCGGAGGGCGGGCTTTTTGAAAAAGGTGAACGCCAGGTCGGCCAGCGCAGCTCGACTATCCGGGACCACGAGGGCGGTCGCACGGGCATGCGACTCCGGGCGTTCCACCACGATCGCCGCCGCGCCTCTCTCGATCGCCTGCTCGGTGAACTGGTGGCCATCAACCTGCGCGCCACGCATCGCGACGTAGAGGCCGTTCTTTTGCACCCGGCGCGAATCGTAGAAAATGCCGTCGATCTCCCGGTCGAGCGGACCGGCGATTTCCGTTACCTGGGTTGCTTGCGCGAGAAGTTTGAGCTGCATGAGGCGTGGACACGCGAGGCGCGGGAATTTAACGGCGGCCATTAGTTAAGGCGACTCGCCCGGCCGTAGTTGCTGGCGTTCCAATTTCCTCATGCGGCTCAAGATCGAGATACCGCGCCGCCTGTTCCGCGACGCGGGCAAAAATGGGACCGGCGACGGTGCCGCCGTAGTTCAGATACGGTTCCTTGGTATGCGCGTCATCGAGAACGACGAGGCCGACGAAGGCCGGATTTTCCGAAGGCAAGAATCCGCTGAAAGAGACGATGTATTTGTCCTTCTCGTAGCCGCCCCCGGGCGCTGCTTTTTGTGCCGTGCCGGTCTTGCCCGAGATGACGTAACCGGGCACCGCTGCCTCGGCCGCGGTCCCGCGTTTGCTCACCACGCCGCGAAGCGCATAGGTAACCTCGGCGGCGGTCCGCGGCGAGACCACTTGCCTAACGACGGTCGGTTTTAGCTGGCTGATGATTTTGCCCTTCTCATCCACGATCGATTTCACGATCCGCGGCTGAACCAGTTTGCCGCCGTTGGCGATGGTCGACATGGCGGAGATCATTTGCAGCGGAGTGACCCCGACTTCCTGTCCCATCGGCATGCGGGTGATCGAGATCTTGCTCCAGCTCCGCGGCGGATGAATCACCCCGCGAATTTCCCCCGGCAGCTCGACCCCGCTGCGATCGCCAAATCCGAAACGCCGGATGTATTCGTAAAACTTCATCTCCCCGAGCATGCAGGCCATCTTGGCCGCGCCGATGTTGCTCGAATGGACGAGAATGTCCTGCACGCTGAGGTCGCCGTAGCCTTTGCGTCCGTGATCATGAAGCGGGCGGCCGCCAATATTCCAGACGCCGTTCTCGCAGAAGATCATCGTCTCAAGCCCGACTTTCGATTCGTTAAGCGCGGCCGCGGCGGTCACGATCTTGAAGACCGAGCCCGGCTCCATCATGTCGATAATGGCGCGGTTTTTCATCTGCTCCGGTTTGGCTTCGGAGCGCAGGTTAAGATCAAAGTTAGGCCGGTTCGCCAGGGCGAGAATTTCGCCGGTCTGGGGGCGCATGAGAATGATCGTCGCTTTCGCCGGCCGGTATTCGCGCATCGCGGCATCGAGTTCGTCTTCGACGATGCTCTGGAGATGGAGATCGATCGTGAGATGGACCTGGTAGCCGTTGCGGGGGGCATGTTCCAATCCGCGGTAGAGGACGATCTCGCGTCCGCGTGCATCGCGCTCGAAGTAGCGATAACCGTCCTCCCCCCGCAGATAGTGGTCCATCGAGGCCTCGACCCCTTGAATCCCCTTTAAATGGAAATCGGTGAAACCGACCACGTGACAAAGCATCGAACCGTTGGGATAAACTCGCTTGGTCCCGCGTTCATAGCGGATACCGCGGAGCTTCGCCGTCGTTAGGGCAGCCTGCAAAGCGCGGGCTTCGGTTTCGGGCACTTCCCGCTTCAAAACAATATAAGGCCGGCCGGTGTTGATTTTCCGGGCGATCTCGTCAGGCGGGAGATGAAGCTGGTCGGCCAGGATCGGGATGAGGGCGCCGGCGTTGTTCATCAGAGTGGCGTCGGCAATCACCGTCGCGACCGGGACGTTCTGGGCGAGGATTTCGCTCCCGCAATCGTAGATCGCGCCGCGCTCGGCCGGAATCCGGTCGCGGCCCACATTCTTCTCCGCCGCAAGCTCGCTGTAATGGCGATGCATCACCATCTGGAGATACACCAGCCGCCAGGAGAAGACGGAAAAGAGAAGCGCGAAAAAAAAGCAGACGAGCGCGCCCCGGGTACGGCTGTTCCATTTCATTTGTCGCCTCCCCGGTTCGCCACTGACCGCACCTCACTCTCCTCATGGAGACGGACGGGCGTGTTCAGCCGGACGATGTTTTGCTCGCTAATGGGAACAAGCTGAAGATAACCTTCCTTGAGCCGGCGCTGGAGTGCGGCCCGCGAAGTCAAGGCCGCGATCTGCACCCGGGCGTCTTCGTTCTGGGTGCGGGTGGCTTCCAGTTCCTGCTCGAGCGCGCGACGCTGCACGCCCTGACGATGCAACTGCACGGTGAGGTAAACATAGCTGAGTCCGGTGACGGCGGCGAAAACACTGATCACGATCCAGCGGGCGAGCGCAGGCGCGTCGATGGGGTTAAGCGGTTTGCGGCGGCGACGTTGATTCATCTGATCCTTTCTGCGACACGCAGACGGGCGCTGCGCGAGCGCGGGTTGATGCGTTGTTCGGTCGTGTCGGGCTCGACCGGCTTCGGCGTGACGATCCGGAGAGAGAAGTCTGGATTCGGCCGCGGCCGGGGCCATTCCGGGCGATCGAGAAATTCACGACTCCGGTCGCGGAAGAAATTCTTCACGATCCGATCCTCGAGGGAGTGGAAAGTAATGACGGCAATCCGGCCGCCCGGTTCGAGTCGATTTGTCAGGGCGAGCAGTCCGGCTTTCAGCGCGCCCAGCTCGTCGTTCACTTCCATTCGCAGTGCCTGGAAAATCTGCGTGGCAGGATGACGGCGTCCGTGGCGGCCAACGATTTTCTCGACCGCCCGGGCAAGGGCGACCGTTTCGCGAAAAGGCGCTTCCTTGCGCAACTTCACGATCTGGCTCGCGATTCGGCGCGCAGCCGGCTCCTCGCCATATTCGCGGAAGATGCGAGTGAGTTGTTCCTCGCTGTAACCGTTGACCACCTCCGCGGCGGTCAGGTCCTGGCCGGGATCCATTCGCATGTCGAGCGGGCCGTTACGCATCAGGCTGAAGCCGCGTTCCGGGTTCTCGAGCTGGCGCGAGGAGACGCCGAGATCCAAAAGGGCGCCATCGACCTGAGACATTCCGAGCTCATCCAGCACGCGCCCCACTTCACGAAAGTTGGCCCGGCGGAAGATGACGCGGCTAGCGAAGTTCGTTAGGCGTGCGCTCGCGAATTCGAGCGCGTCCGGGTCCTGGTCGAGCGCAAGAACATCGGCGCCGGTTTCGAGAATGGCTTCGGTATGCCCGCCGCCCCCGCAGGTTGCGTCGACAATAAGCGCGCCAGGCCGTGGCGCGAGCAGCTCGAGCGTTTCGGCCACGAGGACCGGGCGGTGATAGGTGAAGTCTTCCATCTCCTGCGCCTCCTCTTCGATGCTGAGGGGACCGGTCGCGAAGCGCACCGGCCTTTCAAATAACAACGCGTTCATCCGCAGTTTCGTTCGCTAGAGTCCGACCATGTTGGCGATCGCCTGGTAAGTGGGATGCTCGTCGGCGTGGGCGCGCTGGCGGCGAGCATAGTTCCAGATTTCAAAACGGCCGCGGCCGCCGACCAGTGCGACCTCGCCTTTCAAGGCGAGTTGCTTGCAAAAATTGTCCGGAAGCAAGAGCCGACCTTGTTTGTCGAAAGAACCGTGCTGGGCCTGGGCGTGGAGCCGGCGGAGGAAAACCCGCAGGTCGCGCTTCGAGATGCCGTCGATTTTTTCCGCCTCCGCCCCGACCCGATCGAATTCGTTAGGCGGCATGACGAGCAGGCATTGGCCGTTGGGATCGGGAACCATAATCAGCTCTTCGCCCTCGCCGCTGCGGCGCCAGCGGGAAGGCACTGTCACGCGATTCTTGTCGTCGAGCTGGTGACGAAATTCGCCGGCAAAAAAAACTGAATTATCCGAAACTAAAGGCATGTGGCAGGAAAAATGGACCATATCAATCCATTTTCCCCCACTTTTAACCACTCGATTTTTTCCCGGTCAATCAAATAAATGCTGGTTTGCGCAGTTTTTTCTTACCCCCTGAAATTCCCGTTCGGGCCGATGTTGACCATCCCGCGACTTTTTTCGGGTGGTTTGCCGCTGTTTTTGTTGCCGCGGCGTTCGCGCAATTCAGTCGACGTGCGCGTCCCGGGTTATCGTGACGACGACCACCAATCTGGTCATCCCCAGCCGGCAGCGGATCGGATCTCAATCATAGCTTTACTCGTTAGGCCAATTCCCTTGGCGACCCCCGGGCTTCCTCACTTGCCAGAGGGGGGAAAGGGAGTTATGAGGTCTCCGCATGATTGATTACATCCAAAAGGGTGGTCTGCTCATGTGGCCGATTTTGGTCTGCAGCATTGTCGCGATCGGGGTATTTGCCGAGCGGCTTTTCTATTTTCATCGCGCCACCATCCATGTCGGCGAGTTTCTCCAGGGACTCGCCAACCTGGTGCAGCGGCGTAACTTTGCCGAAGCCCTGCATGAATGCGCCGGCACCCCGGGACCGGTGGCGCGGGTGATTCACGCCGCCATTATCCGGCACGATGCGCCGCGCGCGGAACTGCGCGAGATCGTCCAGGAAGCAGGCCAGCTCGAAGTCCCGAAGCTGGAGCGATTTCTGGGTGTTCTCGCCACCCTCGCCTATCTCGCGCCCCTCATTGGATTGTTAGGCACGGTCGCAGGGATGATCGAGGCCTTTGGGATGGTTTCTTCCAACGGCGGTTATGCGACCGTGACGGAGTTAGCCAGCGGAGTGTATAAAAGTCTGCTCACCACCGCGGCCGGGCTAGCGGTGGCCACTCCGACTTTTGTCGGCTACAGCTATCTTTCTGCGCGGGTGAACACCCTGATGCACGACATGGAACGGGCCGGGATCGAGGCCGTGCATATGCTGACCGATCGGGCCCCTTCGGCCGCGATCATCAGTTTCGAGCCGGCAGCGGAAAAGCCGGGCGAGCGGCGGGCGGAACGTTAGGCGAGCCCGCCTTCCTTCTTGCCTAACGAATAATGAAGCTGACCCGAACCAGCCGGATCAACTTTGGCTGGCTTTATGTCTTTCCCCTACTCGACGTGGTCTTTCTTCTCATCTTTTTCTTTCTCCTCAGCTCCAATTTCGTTTTGCAGCCGGGTATCTCGGTCACGGTGCCGTTCTCCCGCTTTACTCTTCCGCCTCAGCCGAACCAGGAAATTGTTAGCATCGTCGGCGGGCCCAACCCAACAATTTACCTGCGCGACCAGAAGGTGACGCTCGATCAGCTGGGGCCGGCCTTGGAAACGACCAAACGCGAAGGTCGCTCGATTGTGATCAAGGCTGATCGCACGGTTTCCTATGACCTGGTAATGGCGGTCACGAACGCTGCCCTCGAGCACGGGATCAGCTCGGTCGCCCTGGCCACGTCTGCGCAGCGGTGAATATTCCCTCTTACGCATCACCACACGAAAGTTTGCTCTTCAAATGGGAACGTCCGCGGCGGCGAAAAGCGGTGATCGCCGGTTTCCTTCTCGGGTCGGTCCTGCTCCATGCCTTCTGCTTTTATCTTTTTCAGGTGGTCTATCCGCCGGTAATCTCGCTATCGCCGCCGCCCGCTCGGGTGAGCTTGATCGCGCCGAACTCCCCGGAGGCGCAAACCTTTCTCAACTGGCTCGAAGCGGAAGATCCGGCGGTCGCTTCGCAAACCCAGCGGCCCGCCGACGCGCGCGCTTTCCAGTTGCCGAAACTGGTGCACATCCCTTCCTACCTCGCGGTTCCACCGCAATTGAAAGAACCGCCGCCGGTAAGTGAACTCCCCGCGACGCCATCGGCGATGCCACCGGGTCCGGTGCCGATGCCGCAGCCTGCCCAGCCCGCGAACGTTCCCGTGGCACCGACCAGGCTCATTTTTTCCAATGAATTGAGCGGCCGGCCGGTCTCGCATCCCGTTTTGAAATTTCACGCCTCTTTGAGGGAGACGCCGCAGAGTGCGCGATTTAGTTTTGCGCTCGATGCGTCAGGGGTGATTCGCTACATCTTGATCGAACAGTCCTCGGGCGACGCCGCGCTTGACGATCAGGCGCGCGGCTATCTCGTTCTCACGCGTTTTGAAATGAGCGAGAGTCCCGCGGAGAAGGGGTTGCTGACCTGGGCAACGGCGACCTTCGAATTCGGGAGCGATCTGCAACTGCCATCCAAGCCGGCGGAGCGCGCGCCGTGATTCGGGTCAGCCTGGCGGCGCTGCTCACGATTTACCTGCTGCTTTTTCTTGCGGTAGTTTTTCTCCTTTGGATAGTGGGCGAGTGGAATCGTCGGCGCCGCGAGCAGCGGGCGCTGCGCTACCGGCTTCGGTGCGTGATTTGCGCCTTCGAGTTTGAGGATCGAACATCGACGCTTCTACCGCGCTGTCCGCGCTGCGGCAGCCTGAATGAACGTTTTAAACTGGACCGACTTTAGATCATGGGAATGTGGATTGGCCGCAACCGCAAGGCGCGGGTGACTTACGGCTTCGATGAGATCGCCCTCGTCCCTGGCCGAATTACGATCAATCCGAACGAAGTCGACATCACCTGGCGTCTTCCTCGCCGGGATGCCGAACCGCTGGTTTTCAAGATTCCCATCCTGGCGAGCGCGATGGATGGCGTGGTCGATGTGAAGTTCGCCGTCGAGATGGGAAAACTCGGCGGGCTCGCGGTCTTGAATCTGGAAGGCGTCCAAACCCGCTACAAGCATCCGCAGGAAGTGCTGCAAAAGGTGGTTGAGGCGGACAAGGCGGAGGTCACGGCGCTGCTCCAGAAGATTTATCAGGAACCGGTGCAGGAGGACCTGATCGCCGCACGGGTGCGCGAGATGAAAGATGGCGGTGTGCCCGTGGCGGTAAGCTCGATTCCGCAACGCGCGGAAATTTTCGGTCGAATCGCGCAGGAGGCCGGGGCTGACATTTTCGTCGTGCAAAGCACCGTCTCGACCGTGCGTCATGTATCCTCCGAGTACAAGTCTCTCGACTTGCAAAAATTTTGTCGCGAGATGCGTATCCCGGTGATCGTTGGCAACACCGTCGGCTTCGACGCCACTTTCGAGATCATGGAATGTGGTCCGGCGGCGGTCCTGATCGGGGTCGGCCCGGGCGCTGCCTGTACTTCGCGCGGGGTGCTCGGTCTTGGGGTGCCGCAGGTCACGGCAACGGTTGATTGCGCTGCGGCGCGGGACGCTTATTTCAAGAAGACCTCGCGGTACGTTCCGATCATTACCGACGGCGGGATGAGCAAGGGCGGCGATGTCTGCAAGGCCTTCGCCTGCGGGGCGGACGCGGTCATGGTCGGGAGCGCCTTTGCTAAGGCGTATGAGGCGCCGGGATGCGGTTACCATTGGGGAATGGCCACGCCGCATGCCAACCTCCCGCGCGGCACGCGGATCAAGGTTGGCGCGACCGGTTCGCTCAAGCAGATTCTTTTCGGGCCGGCCGAAGTCGACGACGGCAGTCAGAATTTGGTCGGCGCGATCACCACCTGCATGGGGAACGTGGGAGCCCGTACAATCGCTGAATTCCAGCAAACTGAGATCATCATCGCCCCCTCGATCAAAACCGAAGGCAAACTTTTCCAAACCGTCCAGAGCGTCGGAATGGGAACAAGATAGGGAGAAGAGACAGGTGACGAGTGATGAGTGATGAGTGACAAGTAGGCCCGCGCCGCCGCGCTCCGCACTAGTCACTCTTCACCCTTCACTTTTCCAAAATGAATCGCCGGGTTGTCATCACTGGAATGGGAGTCGTTACCCCGCTGGGTAACGATCTGGAGACGTTTTGGCAAAATCTGCTCGAAGGCCGCAGCGGCATCGGCCCGATTACCCGCTTCGACACGAGCGCCTACGAGACGCGGATTGCCGGCGAAGTGCGCGACTTCGACCCCAGGACCGCCTTCAACAATCCCAAAGAACACAAACGGACCGATCGTTTCACTCATATGGCGATGGGCGCGGCGAAACAGGCCGTGCGCGATGCCGGACTCGATCTGGAAAAGATCAATCGCGATCGCTTCGGCGTCCTCGTAAGCAGCGGCATCGGCGGTCTGAAAACGCTCGAAGATCAACACACCATTCTCCAAACCAAGGGCCCGTCGCGCGTCTCGGCTTTCACCATTCCGATGCTCATCAGCAACATGGCAAGCGGCCTCATCTCGATGGAGCTCGATCTGCGCGGACCAAACATGTGTATTGTCACGGCCTGCGCTACTTCGAATAACGCCATCGGGGAAGCCTGGCGGATCATCAAATTCGGCGACGCCGACCTCTTTCTCGCCGGGGGCGCGGAATCGTCGATTATTCCGGTTGGCCTGGCCGGCTTTGGCGCAATGAAAGCGCTCAGCACGCGCAACGATGAACCGGAGCGCGCTTCGCGGCCCTTTGATATCGATCGGGACGGCTTCGTCATGGGCGAAGGCGCGGGCGTGGTCGTGGTGGAAGAACTGGAACACGCCAAAGCCCGTGGCGCGAAGATCTACGGCGAACTGGCGGGCTACGGACTTTCCGGCGATGCCTATCACATGACTGCCCCCCCGCCCGACGGCGAAGGCGCGGCGCGGGCGATGAAAATGGCGCTCGACCACGCCGGAGTCGCGCCCGACGAAGTCGATTACATCAATGCCCATGCCACCTCGACCGGCCTCGGCGACATTTGCGAAACGCGCGCGATCAAGACCGTCTTCGGGGAGTACGCGAAGAACGGCCTGGCAATCAGCGCGACCAAATCGATGACCGGTCATTTGTTAGGCGGAGCCGGCGCGGTCGAGATGGCGATTTGTGTGCTTGCGATTCGCGACGGCAAAATTCCGCCCACGATCAACCTCGAAAAACCCGATCCGGAATGCGATCTGGATTACACGCCTAACGTTACCCGGGAAAAGAAGGTCCGAGTCGCGCTCAACAACTCCTTCGGCTTCGGCGGGCACAACGCGACCCTGCTGGCGAAGAAGTTCGAGGAGTAGGTCTTGACGCTCTGCGGACCTTTAGACATCCTCAGGAGATGACGGCAACCGAGGTAAGGAAATTCTGGCACGCGTCGCCGTTTGTTCCCTTCAACCTGGTCCTCGCCAGCTCCGAAAGACTTTACGTTTTTCATCCGGATTTCTTCTCACTCTCTCCGAATGGGCGGACGGCACATGTTTGGCGGTCAGATGGCGATTACACCGTCGTCGATGTGATGCTCATCACCGCCGTGGAAATGGCACGTAACGGCGCGAAGAAAACGCGGCGCCGGCGATCGTAGGCAAGCTTGGACGAGCGGAAGCTGCCTTCCGGAGGGACCTGTTCCCGCATGCTCAGGCTCGAATGCATAACGGATTGCTCAGGTTTGATCCGCATCTAATCTCTCATCTGTCATGCCGGAACTTGGGAAAATGCTGGTCATCTTGGGCGCGATCATCGTGCTCGTTGGACTGGCACTTTGGAGCGGGGTCGGCGCCGGCTGGTTCGGACGTCTGCCGGGAGATATCCGCATCCAGCGAGGTCATTTCGGGTTTTATTTTCCGATCGTGACCTGCATCATCCTGAGCATTGTCCTGAGCCTGCTTTTCGCCCTTTTCTTTCGTCGTTAGGCAAACTGGTTCGCAGGACGCAGCGCGCCATTCCAGGCTTGACTTCGAGCCACCAACTTACTCCAATCGTGCGTCAAAAATCCTCCACAATTGCCGCAAGAAGCGTCCTATGAAAACCCAATCGCTGATTTCCATCCTCACCCTGCTGGTGTCCGGCCTGACCTCGCCGAACAGTTTCGCCGCCCGCCCCATCTTCCTCACTGCAGGCCTGTACTCCACCGGCCAGAATCCGGCGGCGGCAACGGTGCAGGATTTTAACAACGATGGTGAGGCGGACATCGCAACCGCCAACACCGGGGACACTTACCCGACGGGCCAGATCCCTGAATCGGTCGTCGCCGCCGATTTCGACGGTCACGGCAATCTCGATCTCGCGGTTTGGCAATGAGGCCGACTCGACGGTGGGGGTTTATCTTGGGAATGGAGATGGAACCTTCGGGCGCCGCTCACGTTCGACACCCCGTTTCCGATTTTCAGTGCAGCGGGCGACGTTAACCGGGATGGCGACGCGGATCTAGTCATCGGCGGGGGCAACTTGCTCAATCTCTACCTCTCGAATGGCGACGGCACGTTTCAGTCGCCGCAAACCATCTATCCCGGTTACGGGCCGGTGAAAGTGGCGTGCCCGCGAATTCCTTGCGCAGTAGCTTAAGGGCGACGAAGCGGTTCAATACGGTGTCGCGCGCCTTAAAAACCGAGCCCATCCCGCCTGTCCCGAGCGGCTCGACCACCTCGTATTTTCCAAAAACGCGCTCGACCCGCACCTAGGTGCCGCAGTTTGGACAAGTGACTTTGGCAAACGGCTCGAGTCCCGTCGTCCGAGTGCAAGACCACACCCCGGGCAAGGCTGCACCTGCACCCCGCTCCCGCTGATGGCCATCGCCGGGATAGTAGCATTGTGCCGTCATGGGCCAATTATCGGGGGGTTTGACTTGGAGCTTGACCGCTAGCTAGTCGCTTGAGATAACCGATGGTGTCGCGGAAGTCGGCACTGAAGTCCTCTATTATAAAAATGTTCTCTCGGCAGACTGGGTCGCACCGGGTGATTCCCAGCTCGGTAGGTTTGATTGTCGCGTTCGTCACCCTTGCTGCTCAGGGGCAAACACAGCCGTCAGGGAGTGCCGCCGCCACGCGCCCGCAGCGTGGTACTTGGATGCTTGTCGATAACATGGAAACCGCGCGCTCGATTCACACCGAGACGTTGCTCCAAGATGGTACCGTGCTCGTAGCAGGCGGCTACGGGGACAGCGGTAGCGCCATCGCTTCGGCGGAGTTGTACGACCCAAATAGCCAGACGTGGTCGGCCGCGGGAAGTCTTGCGACCGCACGCTATTATCATACGGCCACACTCCTCCCAGACGGCAGGGTGCTGGTCACAGGCGGTTTCAATCTCCAGGATCCGGCGGTCGTCCTGGCAACTGCGGAGTTGTACGCTCCGACCACCAATACGTGGAGTGAAACCAGCCCGCT
>Ga0081539_10002663_pt1 | contig 24313 bp, 28 predicted proteins | sample TabmetS4T2R2_FD_71023 | JGI IMG/M metagenome (GOLD analysis project Ga0081539, IMG submission 71023) | Tabebuia heterophylla rhizosphere microbial communities from the University of Puerto Rico - S4T2R2 | ecosystem: Host-associated > Plants > Roots > Rhizosphere ...
AAGCAACGCACGCTCGGCGAGGAACTGCTGACTCCGACGAAGATCTACACCAAAGACTGTCTGGGTCTCATCGAGGAGACCGACGTCCGCGCGTTCGCCCACGTCACCGGCGGCGGCATCCCGGGCAACCTGGTGCGCATCCTGCCCGACCACGTCGACGCGGTGGTGGATCGCTCCACCTGGCGGCCGCAGTCGATCTTCGATCTCGTCCAGGCCAAGGGCCGGATCGACGACGGCGAGATGGAGGCCACGTTCAACATGGGCGTGGGCATGTTCGCGGTGGTCTCCTCCGACGACGCCGACCGCGCGATGGCGTACCTCACCGGCCGCGGCATCGAGGCGTGGCAGGTCGGCGAGATCATCGAGGGCACCGGACAGGTGCAGATGGTCGGTCAGCACACCCGAGGGTGAGGAATTCTCGCGAGGCACCTAGCCTGACGGAAGCCGGGACATCGGCGGACGGAGGTGGGCAGTGGGTGCGGGGCGGTCGGGCGGGTGGAGCGGGATGCGCGGCATTGCCGCCGTGCCCACCTACGTGGTCATGCAGCCCACAACGCTGTGCAACCTCGACTGCGCATACTGTTACCTGCCGTTCCGGCGGGCTGACCAGCGCATGCCGGTGACGGTGGCCGAGGCGGTCGCCGAGTCGGTGAACGCTTGGGCGCGTTCCGGACGGTTCTCGGTGGTGTGGCACGGCGGCGAACCGCTCGCCGCGGGCCGAGATCACCTGGCGGCGTTGTTGGCGCCGTTCGACGGCATCGTGGAGCATCACGTCCAGACCAACGCCACGCTGATCGACGATGCCTGGTGTGAGTTTTTTGCAGACCGCGATATCCGGGTCAGCGTGAGCGTGGACGGGCCGGCGTGGCGCAACGGCGACCGGGTTAACCGGGCCGGCCGACCCGCGTACGACCGGATTCTGCAGGGCGTCGACGCGTTGCGCCGCCATGGCATCCCGTTCTCCGCTCTGTGTGTCGTCGCTCGGCCCGAACCGGGTCTGGCCGCCGAGCTGTACGACTACTTCCTCGACCTCGGATGTGACGTGCTGGGCATCAACATCGAGGAGCTGGAAGGGGTCAACACGCGTGCCAACCGCCATCCCGCCGAGGAGGTCACGGCGTTCTGGGCCGAGTTGGTCGCGGCGTGGCGCCGGGCGCCGCGGATCCACCTGCGCGAGATCGAATGGTCGCTGCGGTACGTGGGTGCGGTGCTCGACGGAACCGCGGACGAGGTGTTGCCCCGCCGTCTGGACCCGATTCCGACCGTCGCCTCCAACGGCTCGGTCGTCTTGCTCTCACCCGAGTTGGCCGGCTTCCACGATCCGCGGTACGGCGATTTCACCAGCGGTAACGTCCTGTCCACGCCGATGGACGAGATCCTGGCCGGTGCACTGGGTACGCCGTGGATCCGGGAGTTCCTGGACGGGGTTGAGGCCTGTCGGTCCACCTGCCCGTACTTCGGCTTCTGCGGCGGAGCCCACGCGGCGAACCGCTATTTCGAGCGCGGCCGGTTCGACGTCACCGCGACGGACCACTGCCGCAACAGCAAGATCCGATTACTGGAGGGAGTGCTGGATCATGCCCGAGATCACGAACCCACGGCCATCTGACCGCGCGGAGACCGATCCCGTAATGGCACGGGTCGATGACGCTCGCGCTGGTCTGGCGGCGCTGCTCCAAGAGGCGGAGGAGGCGCGCCGGCAGCGAGCCGAGGGCACGTCGGAGGACGGTTCGGCAGTGTGCGCCTGGAATCATTTCGAGAACATCCCGACGTTCTACAACTGGAACAACCGTCCGCGGTGAGAACGATCGGCCGGAGCCCAGCGGGTCAGGCCGTGTGGGCTCCAGCCGATCAGTTCGACCACGGCGCACACTCAGAGCACGCGGGGATGCCGCGTGCTCTGTGCAATACGGGTCAGCGCCTTGTCGGCGACCAGGAATCCTGGTCGTCCTCCGCGTCGTCCTCGTCGTCGTCGACGAACTCGTCGTTGTCGTCGTCGAAGCGATGGTCGGACTTACCGGCACCCGCCAGTTCGCGCTGCAAGGCGGTGAGGTCGGTGTTCGGGGAGTGGTATTTCAGCTCCCGCGCCACCTTCGTCTGCTTGGCCTTCGCACGGCCGCGCCCCATGGCTCGACCCCCTCGCACAGAATTCGGGGCAGCCCGAAGGCGGGCCCCGATGACGTCAGGCATCTCTCGTGGCTATTACGGTACATGCACGATGCCGCCTTCGGCACCTCGGGTTGCGTGTGACACGGCAGCCAGTTGGCTATCTGGCGCTCGCGCGAGATAGCCGAGCGCAGCGAGGCCGTCAAGCTCTGCCATCAGGCGCAGTAGATGGAGCGGAGCCGGCCGACCTCGGCCATCCGGCGCTCGGCGAGCCGGTCCGCGGCCACCGCCGGCGGGACGCCCTCGTCGGCAGCAAGGCGGAGGATCCGACGGGTGGTGTCGAAGATACCGGTCGCGCGCAGCTTGGCCCGCTCGAAGTTGAAGCCCTCGATCTCGTCGGCCACCTGAATCACGCCGCCCGCATTGACGACGTAGTCGGGCGTGTAGAGGATGCCGCGGTCCTCCAGCAGCTTCTCGATGCCGGGGTGCGCGAGCTGGTTGTTGGCGCCGCCGGCGACCACCTTGGCCCGGAGCGCCGGGACGGTGTCGTCGTCCAGCGCGCCGCCGAGCGCGCACGGCGCGTACACGTCGATGTCAGACGTGATCAAGGCGTCGGTGTCGGCGACCAGCTCGATCTGCGGGTAGGTCGCGTGGGCCCACGCGATCGCGGCGGGATCGACGTCGGTCGCCAGCACCGACGCGCCGTCCTCGATGAGGTGTCCGGCCAGATACTTGCCGACCTTTCCCAGGCCGGCGATGCCGACCGCGCGCCCGGCCAGGGTTGGGCTGCCCCAGGCGTGCTCGGCTGCGGCGCGCATGCCCTGGAAGACGCCCCAGGCGGTGAGGATCGAGGAGTCGCCGGCGCCGCCGTGCTCGATGCTGCGTCCGGTCACGAACCGGGTCTCCCTGGCGACCACGTCCATGTCGGCGACGTAGGTGCCCACGTCGCAGGCAGTGTAGTAGCGACCGTTCAGCGACTGCACGAAACGGCCGTACGCACGGAGCAGCGCCTCGGACTTCAGCTGGGCTGGATCACCCCAGATCACCGCCTTGCCTCCGCCGAGATCGAGACCGGCGAGCGCGTTCTTGTACGCCATCGCGCGCGACAGTTGCAGCACGTCGGCGAGCGCCGCCTCCTCTGTCTCGTACGGGTAGAAGCGGGTGCCGCCGAGCGCCGGACCCAGCGCCGTCGAGTAGATGCTGATGATCGCCTTCAGGCCGGTGTGCCGGTCCTGGCAGAAGACGACCTCTTCATGCCCTTCGCCTTCGGTTCCGTCGCCGCTGACGAACACACCCATCGCTGTTCTCCTGATCCGATGCCGCCCTCGTGAGGCTGGTTGTACCCGACTCGGTGTGCCGGATATCCACGAGACTAGTCGCGCTCCGGACCCCTTGATTGCCTCCGCGCGGGGAGTGGGATCACGGCGATTTCGTGAAAGGATCGCGCCGTGCCGTCACTGTTCGCGTCGTACCTGCGGGTTTACGAACCGCTGACCGCCTTCGACCGCGACCGCCAGCTTTTCTGGCGCCGGTACGCCCGGGAGGGTCGCGATCTTGGGCTGGTGGAGGGCCCCGTCCGGCAGCGTGCCGCGGTGTTGGAGGCCCTCGGCGCGGGCTGGACCCGGCTGCCTGACCTGCCCGACGAGGCGTACGTGCTGCAGTGGGGTGAGTCGCTGCTGGTCTGTCCCTGGAACCTGCGCCTGCGCGTGGCCGAGGCGGCCCTCAACGCGCGCGACGGTGTGCCCAGTGTGCTGGCGGACGCGTTCGTGCCGCCGGTGCTCGCCGGCCAGGCGCGGGCCATCGTGGAGGACTGGCGCAGTGGCGCAACGGTCTTGGAACGCGGTGTCCCGCGAGTGCACGAGCAGGTGGCCACGTGGGGAGTACCGCTTCGGTGGTTCGTCTTCGTGGACCTCGACGAGCGGGACTATCTTGACTCCCCCGGGCGCCGGGCGCTGCGCTACCGGACCGAGATCTCCAAGGCCCGCCGCCGGGCCCATCGCGCGGTGTCGGTGTTGCGCAAGACGTTGGGCGACGCCCCGATCACCGAGGCGGTCGAGGAGGGTACCCGGTGGCTCGAAGAGTTCCATCCACGTTCGATCGTGGAGCTCGACTATGGCGGCTTGGTGAACCTGCTGCCGGAGCGTGATCTGGCACAAGACGATTCACCCGGTCTGGTGGCCGCCGGACTCTCGGCGCTGTCCCGAGGCGACGCTGACGCGGCGACCGAGGCGTACGAGCGACTGGTCGCGCGGTGGCGCGCTGTGCAGCTGCTGGAGCGCTGTAACTAGCCCGGACAAATCCGGCTAAACAAGCATGGAACTCCGCGCGCGAGAGCGCTGTCGAGATGAATACTCTTCGTGATCGGCGACCGTCGAAGCGTGATTTTCGGTCCAAACGAGACACTTTCTGGCGTAGAAAACACGCAAAAATCGGGCATGCTTCATCCGTCTATCTAGGGACGTTCGGCCGTTCGGCCCATGTCGGACATCGGGGACTAGCCGGACCATGAGAGACGCACCGGCCGGCGGGACCCCGGCCGTTGTCTTTAGGCACCTGTGGAGGAGTGACCGATGGCATCGCGTACGCACGATCCTGAGCCGCTACTAACGCCGGCCGAGGTGGCGTCGATGTTCCGTGTCGACCCAAAAACCGTGACCCGGTGGGCCAAGGCGGGCAAACTCAGCGCCATTCGAACGCTGGGTGGGCACCGCCGCTATCGGGAATCGGAGGTTCGAGCTCTGCTGCAGGGGCAGATTCCCACGCAGCGTCAGGGCGACTGACCGCAGTCGACGAGGGATCGTTGCAAGGGGCGAGCGCTGGGGAAGGCGACCGCCCCTTCTACGTGCCCAGGCCACCGATAATGTCGGTGGGCGCCTGCCTCGCCCCACCGGTGTAGTCGCTGCCTAGGGTGTGCGTCATGGAGCAGCCCGCGGTCGGTGACGCGTTCGGGGAGATGATCCGCGACGCGTACGCGATCCGCACCGGTATCGGACCGCGACCACTGGCCGGCGGCCGGCGACCGACACCGGTCATCGAGGTCATCGAGCGGGACGACGGCCTGATCAACGGCGCGCCTGCCGACCACTATCTCGGTGAGCCGAACGAGTGGCAGCCGCATGATCACCGAGCGTTGCGACTGGTTCGTGGCGCCGTCCTGGATGTCGGTACCGGTGCCGGACGGACGGCCCTCGAACTCCAGCGCCGGGGCATGGCGGTGACCGGCCTGGACACGTCGCCGGGCGCGATCGAGGTCGCGCGCCAGCGCGGCCTGCGGGATACCGTGCTCGCCACGGTCGACGCGTACGCGGAGCGAGCTTCGGCGCGGTACGACACGTTCCTGCTGCTCGGCAACAACCTCGGCCTGTTCGAGAGCCGGGAACGGGCACCGGCGCTGCTGGCGGCGCTGGACACGCTCGCCCGGCCGCGCGCCCGCATCATCGCCCACGGCACCGACCCATACGGCACCACCGACCCGGTCCACGTGTCGTACCACCGGCGCAATCTGGCCCGTGGCCGGCTGGGCGGACAGTTGCGGCTGCGGTTGCGGTACCGGCTGACGGCCTCCCCCTGGTTCGACTACCTCGTGTGCTCGGTCGCCGAGCTGGAGTCGCTGCTGGCCGGCACGGCATGGCGGCTGGCCAAGGTGGACGACGCCGACAAGCCGTACTACCTCGCGGTGATGGAGCGTCGGTAACTTGGGATAGGTGGTCTACGCCTCGGGTGGCAGGCCGCCGTCGCCGTCGACCACGGTGTCCGGGTTGCCGTCCTGATCGAGGTCCACCATCGTGACGTCGACCTTCCCGTCGCCGTCGGTGTCGAACTGGAACAGGTCGGCCTTCCCGTCGCCGTCGGTGTCGGCGACCCAGACGTCCGGCTTGCCGTCGCTGTTGGCATCCGTGGTCAGCAGGTCGACACGCTCGTCGCCGCGCGTCTCCACGGTCTCCTGTGGCTCAGTCATCTGGGACGTCCCTTCGTAGCGCCGATCGATCCTCAACAACTTAGGGCTCCGGCCGTCCAGTCGCGACCCGTGACGCCCCGGAGATCAGGAAACGCGACCAGCCATCTAACGTGAGCGGCATGGACACGGCCCTACAGCAGCTCTTCCCCTCCGGCCCGAACGGCGGGTTGCTCGGTGAACGGATGGGCGTCGAGATCACCGAAGCGTCCGCCGACCGGGTGGTGGGCACCATGCCGGTCGAGGGCAACACTCAGCCTTATGGGCTGCTGCACGGTGGCGCGTCCTGCGTGCTGGCGGAGACGCTGGGTTCGGTCGGCGCGGTGCTGCACGGGCATACCGTCAACCGGCCGTTCGCGGTCGGCGTGGACATCAACGCCACCCACCACAAGGCGATCCGGTCGGGCACCGTCACCGGCGTCGCCACACCGGTGCACCGTGGCCGTACGGCAGTGACTCACGAGATCGTCATCACCGACGACGCCGGCGACCGGGTGTGCACCGCCCGGCTGACCTGCCTTTTGCGCGGTGTCTGACGAAGCGGTTCAGCGCGCGATACTTGACGGTTCCACGTACGGTTTCTCTCGTGACGGACGTTCCCCAGTACGCCCTGGACGACGCGGCGCAGGTCCTGCAGTGCGCGCTCAGTGGCGACACCGACGCCGTGGTGGGCACGTTCGACGCGGTCGTGGATCGGTCCGGCGTGGTCGGGGCGTACGACGTGGCGTGGTGCCTCGCCGCCACCATGGTCGGCCGGGATGTTCCCCAGGGCGGCGCGTGGACCCTGGACTTTCCCGGCATTGACGACGCGCGGTACGACAAGCGGTGGGTCGCCCGGTTCGTCAGCGCATATGCCAACGCGGACATCCCGACCGGCGAGGCGCTGTTCGGCGCCGCGATCGCAGATGGTCAGCTTCCGGACTGCCTGCTCGCACTGGCCGGCTCCACGGTGGCGACGTTGCGCCACCGTGCGACTTAGAAGTCCTCGCAGTTCTTCAGGTACAGGGCCTTCGCGTACTGCGCCGCGGCGGCCTCGTTGTACATCGACGCCTGCGACATGTACCAGCCGTTGTCGGCCAGTGACTTCTTCGCCACCGACGAGCCCGACCAACGGATGTCAGCGTCCACTTCGGACAGGCCGCGTGACTTGAACTGCCGGCGCATCTGCATCTTCCCGGACCGGAACGTCTCCGCGGCCTCCTCGGCCTGTTTCATGCAGGCGAAACCCTTCTCGCTGAGCGCCTCGGCCAAGGTCCACGCCTCCTTCTCCGCCGCGTTCCTGAACTTCGGCACGTCGTCCTCCCACCGATGCTCGATCTAGAGAACACCCTGGTGGACGGCAGCGGCGCGTTCAAGACCTGAGGCGGGCGGCTCGGGAGTCGAGGTCCCGCTGATCCGCGATGCTCAGCGTCCGGCGCGCCGCGAGCCGGTACTGCCGGCGGGCGCCGGCGAGATCGCAGGCGCCATCTCTCGTAGCGGCATCGACCGGCTGCCCTTTGGTCTCGACCACGAATGCGATTACTCACCGACTACTTGTCGGAGGAGAGTGTTCTCAGCTAGCCGCAAGAGGTGGGAGGGATCATGGAGGTTTGGTGGATCGGCGATAGCGGCCTCAAATCCGTTCCGGAGGATGCGGCCCGCGAGGTGGCGACCGGTGACGAGGGCATCGTGTGGATCCACCTCGACCACACCGACGAGCGAGGGCTGGCCCTGCTGACCGAACTGATCGAGGCGAAGCCGCACGATGTGCAGGACTGTCACGCCCGTACTCCGGTGCCCAAACTCCACGCCTACGCCGACCACTATTTCACCGCTATGAGCGGGTTGACCCCAGGCAGCGACGGACGGCTCCACTTCCTGCCCATGAAGATCTTCCTGGCGCCACGGCTGCTGTTCACGGTTTTCGGACCGCACAACCCGGCTCTCACGCCGGAGGCTCTGCGTCGGGACATCGAAGTAGTGCTACAACGGCTGGAGGATGCCGACCTTTCCCCGGAGACGGCGTACGACATAGTCGCCGCGATCCGGACCGCATTGCTGCATGCCCACGAGAATCTGGTCGCCGCCCGGGCCGCGCGCATCAGCGAACTGGAGCTGAACGTCATGCGCCTGGACGCCATCAAGACCGAGGCATTGCTGGGTGACCTCTTCGGGCTGCGACACGACCTGCAAACAATCCGCACCAACGCGGCACAAACCCATGAGATGTTGGTTCACCTCACCGACCAACTCGGCGAGCAGCACGGGCTCATGCCGCTCGATCCACGGCGGGTGGCCCAGTTGCGCCAGGGCTATCGGCACCTACAGAGCATCACCGACCTGGAACGCGAGTACTTGCAGGAGGTACTCGATCTGTTCCAGACCCGCGTGTCGACCGAGCTCAACCGCTTCGTGCGCAAGATAACGGCGTTCGGCACGATCGGAATCGGGTGGACGGTCATCATCGGGATCTACGGAATGAACTTCGCGAACATGCCGGAGCTGAGTTGGCACTACGGCTATCTATGGGCCATCGGGCTGATGGTGACCACCGGTGCGGTGCTCGGTGTGCTGTTCCGCCGCCACGGCTGGCTCTGAGACTCCCCCGATGACGGCAAGGAGTCGCTGCCGACCGGGGCCGCGGAGACGCCGCCGAGTCGCTTAGGATCAGTCGGCTCGCACCAGCGCCGGGAGGTCGGGATGCTCGTCGTCCACGTGAATGTCCGTGTCAAAGCCGAGGATCTCGAGGCTTTTCTCGTCGAGACTCGGCGTAACGCGGCGGCATCGCTCCAGGAGCCCGGCGTTCGCCGCTTCGATGTGCTGCAGGAAGAGGGCGAATCCACGCACGTGGTTCTGACCGAGGTGTATGTCGACCAGTCCGCGGCGGACGCGCACAAGGCGACTGCTCACTATGCGCGCTGGCGCGATGCGGTGGCCGAGATGATGGCCGAGCCGCGCACCTCGAGGCGGTTCGTCGCCGTCTTCCCCGCGGAGGATGGCTGGTGACGTGTCCACTGAACCACCCGGCAGGTCCGCCGTCCGAACCAGACCGCCACGACGGTCAACGACGGCGGCCCCGGAACTCCCAACGACGGCTGTTACGAATCGACGCCGGCGACAGCGGTTTCCGGGCGGCGAGCCCGCCGGCTCGGCTCAGCGCCGCGCCCAGGACTCCCAGCCCAACGGTGAGGAACACGGCGGCTCCAATCAGGCCGTGGTTGATGTATTCACGCATCGACCCGGCGCCGCTGTGGGCCAGTCCGTCGATCTTCGCCGACTGTTGAGCGACTACGTCGAGCCAGACATTGTCGACGACGGCGAAGGTGGCGGTGGTGAGTGCGCCGATAATCGAACCCGCGATGAGGCCGGCCAGGACCTGACCCTTGCGGCCGGCGCCATTGTGGGCGGCGAGCGTCCCGGTCAGGAACAGCGCCGCGAAAATGAACAAGTACGAGACGAGCACGGGGATCGCATCGTCGTCGGTCTTCGATGGGAAGATCACGTTGACGACGACGATTTCGACGGACAGGCCGAGCCAGACGGTGCCGGCGACCAGCATGCCGCGTTTGATCGCCTTCCAGTCCGATATTTGCACGTCGATTCCTTGCTGAATGTGGGCGCCGAGAGCCGCTCTGACGAGGTCGACGGCGATGGCGGCCCTGGACGTGGACGGTCGCAGGTCGTGTACGAGCTGTTCGAGTTCGCCGCCGTAGCGTTCACGCCATCGGGCCGGGTAGAGGCGGATCAGCCAGGTCATGCGTACGCCTCCAACCGCTTGAGCCCGACGGTCGCCACGCGTTGCACGTGCTGCAGGTATGCGCGGGCCGCGGCGGCGCCTGCCGGAGTGATCCGGTAAGGCCGGCGTCGGTCCTGTGCGGGCAACGCCTCGACCAGGCCGTGCTGCACCAACCGGGTTAACGCGCCGTAGAGCGTGCCGGGGCCGAGTGTCGTATCCGCGATCTGTTCGATGTCCTTGATCAGCGCGTAGCCGTGCTTGGGGCCGCTGGAGAGGCTGGCGAGGATCAGCACGCTGGGCTCGGCGAACCTGGCTTCCACCGCAACACTCCCTACGTCGCGCGATGTATCGTGCCGCGTAATAGTAGGGCATGGCGTCCGGTTCGCAAAGGGCGGCACGCACTCGCTGGAGATCTCCTGGAGCACGTCCAGGGAAGCCGGCCACCCCGGCACCTGTACCGGCCGACCGGGCCGGCCGCGGCTAACCCAGCTCCGATCCGTGTTGATGGCTCCCCATGCGCGTCGAGGTTCAGCGGTTCTCGGTCGGTTTGGCGGGGGCGAAGAAGTCGATGAGTAGTCGTGTGACGCGCTCGGCCTCGTCGTGGTGCACCCAGTGCGACGCGTCGGGTAGGCGTTCGACGCGGTCGAGGTTGGGTACGTCGTTGCGGTCGGGCTCGGCTAGTTCTTCGCCGAGGTAGCGATCGCGTTGCCCCCAGATGATCAGCGTGGGCGCCTGGATGGGGCGCAACGCCTCCTCGGCGCGCTTCTGCGACTGCCGCACCGAAGACCGGTAGTAGTTGATCATCCCGGTGGCCGCGCCCGGCTGCGACCAGGCCTCGACGTAGCGGTCGATCTCCTCGGGCGTATATGCCGGGCTGGCGTCGTGCACGAAGTGCCGGAAGAAATGCCAGTGGTTGGCGTGCACGACGGTTTCGGGCAGGTCCGGGAGAGCAAAGAAGAAGAAGTACCAGGACCTCCGGAGCTGGTCCGGGTGGTGCAGACCCTGCGATAGCTTCCGGGGATGGGCCGCGTTGAGGATGGCCAGCCGGTCCACGACCTCGGGGTGGTTCATCGCGGTGGCCCAGGCGACGGTTCCGCCCCAGTCGTGACCGACCAGAAGCGCGGACTTGGCGCCACGTTCGAGGATGAGACCGCGGATGTCGGCGGCGAGCTTGTCGGACTGGTAAGCCTCGACGTCGCCCGGCCGCGAGGACAGGTTGTAGCCGCGCATGTCGGGTGCGACAACACGGAATCCCGCCGCCGCGAGCGGTTCGAGCTGCAGCCGCCAGCCGAACCAGAACTCGGGGAAACCGTGTAGCAGAACGATCAGCGGCCCCTCACCGGCCTCGACGTAATGCAGCCTGACGTCACCGATCTCGGCGTAGCCGTCACGAAGTTCACCACTCGTCTTCCGCTCGGGTGTATCCATTGCCGCCTCCCTGCCGGTTCGATCAGGGATGACGCTAACGATTCAACCGCTGCGTCGCCCCAGGGAGACACCCTGGTCCGTCGGGCCCGGTCCCCGTGCGCGCCGAGCGGGCCCGTCCACGAAAGGCGCAACGCCGACCCGCGTTTCCGCTGGTCGGCGTGCTCACGGATTCGGGTTTGTCAATCGCTGCTCAGGCACCTGGTTCGGGCCGGAAGTCTGAGGACACCAACATCGAGCCGGCACTGAATCGGTGCGGCTGCGACCCAGCGTGGATTAATGACTCAGCAGATCCCGTCGGACCGGTTCCGCCGGGTCGTGCGGACGGGTGTCCGGATCTCGTGGCCAGGGCGGGGTCGAACCGCCTACCTTCCGGTTTCAGTTCTAAGGTCCGGCAGCTATCAGGGGGCGGGGCAGGTGTGGCGATGTCGTCTTGTCCCTCAGAGACACTGCGGGAGCGGCAGGTCGACGGTGACGTGCTGGCCTGACTCGATTCGAACCGGGATCGGTGCAATCCCCGGTCCCTTCACGTCATATCTGCCCGGTGGCAGTTCGATCTCGTATCTCTGGTGGTCGCGGTCGTTGCGGAAGGCTTGGCGCTTCACCAGCTCTCCGTCCCGGTACACCTCGACCACACGAGTCGGTGTGAGGTTCAGGTCTGGTTTTGGCCCGTAGCACGCAGGCAACAAACCGGTAAGCGAGCCCGGCTTTTCCGGACCACCGCACGCCGCGGACGTCACCAGCGCCAATCCGACAATGGGCATGCCGCCAAGCTGCAGTAGTCGTCTGCGTCGAACCATGTGCGTCCCCGCGTCACCGAGTGAGACCTCTACGATGCATTGACGCCGCCAGGATCGCCAGCGTTGCCTGCCCACCGCGCAATCCCTACACCAGCGCACATGCCCACTGGCAGTCTGCGACGATGGCGCGGTGAACCAGCTCGACGTGCTGCGCCACGAATTCAGAGCCGAAGAGGGGTCATTCCTGCTCACCCTGCGTACCGAGTACGACTGGGATCGAGCCGCCTTCACCCGGCTGGAGCAGGCGATGCGCGCGGTAGCCGCCGAGTACGCCGATCGGGATCAGCTCGACCGCTGGCTCGCCGATGGCTACTACTACGTAGCCACGTACGTTCCGGCCCTCACCCAGCACCCGGACTTTCCACGGCCCAGTCCGGACGACTACTACGAGGCCTGCATCCGGCGACTGGACGTGCTGGCCGCTTGGTTCTTCAGCGGTCAGCCCTACTACCGGGAGCCGCATACCTGGGAACCGCTCTAACCGGGCAGCGGTGGGAGGTCGACCGGCGGGCGGGATGAGCGTCCTTCCCGTGCTCGGCATCCCATCGAGCGCATCTGATTCTTGGCTACGACCGTCGATCTATCCGCAGTTGGATCCGATCGGTCCTCCCGCTGTGGAACCGCTGAGTGCCTGGCGCACGTCAGCCGACAAGAAATCCCTCGTAGTTGTTCGTATTCCCAGTCGAGGGATCGTCATTCGGGACGGTGAACCCGTCGCCGCTGCCCCGAAGGCCTTCGTAGGCGCCTGTTCCACCTTGGACCACCCAGGTGAACGACTCAGTCCCGTCCGTGGCGGCATGGGCCACGAGCTTGACGAAGAACGTTCCACTGCCGTCGCCGCAGGTGAAGGTCTTTCGTACGTTGACTTGGAAGCCGCGGTCGCTCTGGAAACCGCCAATCACCAAACTCGTGTCCAGCACCGTGCCGGCCGCGCAGATCAGGCCGCTGTCGGTTGCTGGTCCTGAGGTGGTGAAGTCTCCGGTGTTCGGGTCAGGGAAATTGAAGGTCATATGGGAGGTAATCGTCACCTGCTCGGTCCGCGCCGCGGCGGCGGGTGCCTGACCTGACACCAGACCTATACCGACCGCCAGTACCGCGGCCACGACACCGCGAACGATGAGCCTCTGCATGGGACACTCCTTTCCCGCCCCGCCGCGACGACGGCTACCCGATAGCATGCGCATACCTTGCACCCTGAGCAAGCTCGTTGGCGACAGCATCCTCACCCTCCCCAAGGCGACGTCGGAGAGCACGTTCAACACTTCCAGTCCAACCAGCAACCGGTCTGGCGGGCGGCTCGAGCTAAGTCCGGCACGATCCCGGGGGAAGGCAGCTGCCGCTCCTGCCTGACGACAGCCGGCGATCCACCCCTGGAAACAGCGCAGCCCTCACCGCGTTTCCGCAGGTGAGGATCGCTGTAGCCCAGCAAAAGGCTGGTGGCCAGGGGCGGGGTCGAACCGCCGACCTTCCGATTTTCAGTCGGACGCTCGTACCAACTGAGCTACCTGGCCGGGATGTTTCTGCGGTCCTGACGGGACTTGAACCCGCGACCTCCGCCTTGACAGGGCGGCGAGCACTCCAACTGCTCCACAGGACCTTGCTGTCGTGCCGTGTTGCGTGCCCCCAACGGGATTCGAACCCGTGCTACCGCCTTGAAAGGGCGGCGTCCTGGGCCACTAGACGATGAGGGCAACCCCGCCATCATCGCACACTGACAACTCCGGCGACGTGGCCGCCCCAACGCGCCCCGTTTGAGGCTTGGAAAGCATACGTGATTGCCGGGCGGCCGACCAAACCGCCCTGACGTCAACCCATGGCCGGCGCGTCGGCAGCCGCGGCGGACACCATCCGGAGCGCCTCCGACAGCGTATTGAGCAGCGGCACGTCCGGTGGCAGGTCCCGTTGTGCCCAGCCGGGCCCGGCGGCCGCGGCCAGTACGGGCGGATGCGGACCGGTCACCAGGCGGCGCAGCTGTTCGGGATCGGCGGTCCGCGGTGTCTGTGACCACACGACCACCGCGGTCGGGCCGGTACGAGCCATGGCGTCGCCGAGCGCTCGCGGCGGCACCCGGGCGCCGAGCAGCCGGCTCGGTATTCCGGCCTCGGCCAGCGCGGCGGCCAGCGCTTCCAGTGCGAGCGTGTGCTGTTCCTCGTCCGCGGCGGCCAGCAGCACGTGCGGGGGCAGGTCGCTTGGTGGTCGTGGCACCGCCCCCAGGACCTCGGTGATCGACCGCGAGATCAGGTGTTCCACCTCGATGAAACGCTGGGTGGACTCGTATCGTTCGCCGATGCCGATCAACACTGGCAGGATCACCTGCTCCCAGGCCGCGACGACGCCGTGGCTCGCCACGGTCATCTCGAGAATGTCGCGTTGGGTGGGTCCGTCCATGCGCATCGCGGCACGGCCCAGACCGCGGGCGGCGGGCCCGGCGCGCCCCGTGGGGATGGCAGAGCCGCCACCGTCGCGGAACGAGCCTCCGTTCGGGCCGCCGTCGAGAGGTACGGGGGTGCGCCGGGCCCAGGCGGCCGCCTCGGCAGGCGGGACGCCCTGGGCGGTAAGCCGGCGCATCACTTGCAGCCGGTCCATGTCCTCGGGTGTGTACCGCCGGTGGTGGCCCGGGACATGCTGGCTCGGGCCCAGGCCGTAGCGCTGGTGCCAGGTCCGCAGAGTGGTCACCGCGACGCCCAGAAGTCGGGCGACCGCGCCGGCCGTCAGCGCGTCATCGGCCACCCGTCCACTCCGCTGCGTCATCCCGTTCCGCGTGATCGGCCAGGCATTCGGTTACGCCGGCGAGCCACGGCGCGTACGACCGCGGGTCAGCCGCGATCGCCCGGCGCAACTCCGCAACCGCCACCCACCGGGTGTCCGTCACCTCGTCAGGATCGGGGAGCAACGGATGGCCAGCCGGGACGTCCCCCATCAGGACGTGGTCGTACTCGTACTCGACTCGGCCGGTCGCGGGGTCCTCGGCGTAATAGGAGTACCGGCCCACCTCGGCCAACTCGACGTCGCCGACGCCGATCTCCTCGAGCAGCCGGCGGCGGGCCGCCACGGCGATGTCCTCACCCGGCTGGGGATGGCCACAGCACGTGTTCGCCCAGCGCAGCGGGAATCGGGTCTTGGCCGCCGCACGCTGCTGGAGCAGCACGCGGCCGTGCGGATCACGGAGGAAGACGGAGAACGCCCGGTGCAGCCGCCCGGGCGCCCGGTGCGCCTCCTCGACGGTCGCCGAGCCCACCGGTACGCCGTCGGCGTCGACGAGTTCGACGAGGTGCGCTTCGCGGGACTCGGTGGTCATGTGTCGGCTCCGACAAGGGGGCGGTCTGTCAAGGCGCCGGTCACCCGCGACGCGGCCAGCTTGCCGGAGATCAGCACCATCGGGACGCCGACACCGGGTTGCGTCCCGGACCCGGTGAACACCACGTTCGGCAGGACCGGGTGCAGGTTGCCGGGACGAAACGGTCCGGTCTGCCAGAACGTGTGCGCGGCCGCGAACGGCGTACCGGCCGCCATGCCCTGGTCGGCCCAGTCCGCCGGGGTGATCACCCGCTGTACCTCGATGCCGTCGGCGAAGCCGACGTAGCCGCGCTGTTCCAGGACGGCCATCAGCTCGCCGGCGTAGTGATGGCCTAGGCCGTTCCGCCAGTCCAGCGGCGCGGCCTCGAGGTTCGGCGTCGGCGCGAGTACGTAGTACGACTGCCGCCCCTCCGGCGCCATCGACGGGTCGGAGTACGTCGGGTTCGTGACCAACAGGGATGGGTCGTCCATCAACTCTCCACGCCGGATCACCTGCTCGAACGTCGAACGCCAGGCACTGCCGAAGTGGATGTTGTGGTGCACCGTCCGGCCGTACTTCTGCCGCGATCCGATGTGCAGGACCACGCAGGAGGGTGAGTACCGCAAGCGACGGCGCCGGACCGGCGGCAACAGATCGCGGTACGCGACCGGCAGGTCCGGATTGAGCACCACGACGTCGGCGGTGAGATGTTCGGCCGCACTGGTGATCACGCCCGTCGCACGACCATTCGCGGTGGCGACCTTCTCGACCGCGGTGTCGTAGCGGAAACGCACGCCATGCTTCTCGGCGGCAGCGGCCAGCGCCTGGGGAACGGCGTGTACGCCGCCGCGCGGGAAGAAGACGCCGGCGACCGAGTCCAGGTAAGGGATCACCGCGTAGATCGCCAGTGCGTCATGCGGCGCGAGTCCGGCGTACATGGCCTGGAAAGAGAAGATCCGTCGGGTCCGCGGATCGCGGAAGAACTGGTTGATCTTGGAGGGGAGCCGCCGAAACCCACCCATCCCGATGAGCCGCAGCAGGTTGAGATTGACCAGATCGGCCGGTCGGTCGAAGTTTCGGTCGATGAAGTCGCTCCGCTCCAGGTGCCACAGCCGGCGGGCGAAGTCGACGAAGCGGAGGTAGCCGTCGGCCTCACGCGGCCCGCACACCCGGGAGATCTCGGCCGCCATCCGGACCGTGTCCGTGCGAACGTCCAGCGTGGAGCCGTCGGGATAGAACGCACGGTACGCCGGGTCCAGCGGTTCCAGTTCGAGCCAGTCGCCGAGGTTCTCTCCTACCGCGGCCAACGGCGAAGCGATCAACTCCGGCATGGTCAGCACGGTCGGACCGGTGTCGAACTCATAGCCGTCCACGGCGAGCCGGCCGGCGCGCCCACCCGGTGCCGGCGCCCGCTCCACCACGGTGACTTCCCGCCCGGCCGCGGCGAGGTGCAGCGCGCACGCCAGTCCGCCCAGTCCGGCGCCGACCACGATCACGCGGTCGGTCGGTCCCGTCACGGTTCGCACGTCATCCGCTCCCAGCGTTCCGGTGTTGCTCCATCATGTCGTGCGGTGAGCGGCTGTCACCGCCAGGTCGGTCAGGGCGTCCCGCGCGTCGCCGGCGATCGGCGCTTGTGCCAGCGCGGCGACACCCTCCGCGACGCGCTCGGAGATGAGGGCTTCCACCCGCGAGGGGGCACCCGTCTCGGCGATGATTTCGGCGAGACGGGCGACCCTGCCGGTGTGCCCGCCGGAGCCGTCGGCGGGGGTGACGGCTCCGGCGGGGTCTTGGTCCAGTTCGGCCCGCTGGGCGGGCGTGGCGAGCTGGCGGGCCAGCATGAGCAGCGTGGTGGGCTTGCCGGTACGGAGATCGTCGCCGGACGGCTTGCCGGTCACGGCCGGATCGCCGTACGCGCCGAGCAGGTCGTCGCGAAGCTGGAACGCCTCCCCCACTGCGGCGCCGTACCGGCGGTAGGCGGCGTCGATCTCGACCGCCTCTGGCCGGGCCGGCACGGCGAGTGCCAACCCGAACTGCAGCGGCCGCTGCACGGTGTAGCTGGCGGTCTTGTGGCGGGCGACCAGCAGCGCGCGGTCGACCGACCAGGCGTCCGGCTGAGCTTCACCCAGGACGTCCAGGTATTGCCCGGCGACCGCCTCGACCCGCATCCGGTCGTAGCAGGCGCGAGCCTCGAACAGCGTGGTGGTAGGCAGCGGCGAACACGCCAGCAGCTGGTCGGCCCAGACCAGGCAGAGGTCGCCGACCAGGATCGCCGACGTGGCGCCGAACGCAGCTGGGTCGCCGTGCCGACTGGTCCGGGTGTGCTGAGCGGCGAAGAGACGGTGCACGGTCGGCCGGCCGCGCCGCGTTGCCGAGCAATCCATCACGTCGTCGTGCACCAGCGCGAACGTGTGCAGCAGCTCGAGTGCGCCGAGCGCCGGCAGCACCGGATCGACCGGGTCGTGCGGCCCGACCACACCGCGCCAGCCCCAGTACGCGAACGTGGGCCGCAGCCGTTTTCCGCCGCTGAGAACCGTGTCGCGGATCGTCCGGGCGAAGCCGCCGAGCGCCGGATCAACCTCGTCGAGGGCGGCGATCTGACTGGCCAGGAAGTCGGCCAAGGTGCCCTCGATCGCGGAGAGCAGCGCATCCTGAGGAACAACCTGGCCGGAAATGCCGCCGGGCCGGTTCTGCTCGAGGGTGTTGGCCACGGACGGAAGAGTACCCTAGAATCGCAAGTTGCGTCGATTGATGAGTCGATAATTTCGGGAGTGACCGTGGACACGGATCTGGCAGCGGCCTACGCACGGTGCCGTGAGCTGCACAAACGCCACGGCCGTACGTACTATCTGGCGACCCGGCTGCTGCCCGCGTGGAAACGACGCCATGTCCATGCGCTGTACGGGTTCACCCGGTACGCGGACGAGATCGTGGACCGCACCGACGCGTTGCCGCCGGCAGAGCGGGCGGCTCGGCTGGCGGATTGGGCGGACCGGTTTCGCGCCGGCGCGACCGACGACCCGCTGCTGCCGGCCGTGCTGCACACCATCGCGGTCTTCGACCTCGATCAAGCCGACTTCGAGGCGTTCCTGAAGAGCATGGCGATGGACCTCACGGTGACCGCCTATCCGACCTACGACGACCTGCTCGAGTACATGGAAGGCTCGGCCGCGGCGATCGGAACGATGATGCTGCCGATCCTCGGGTCCAGCGATCCGGCCGCCGCCCGCGAACCTGCCCGCCAGCTCGGCCTGGCGTTCCAGCTCACCAACTTCATCCGGGATGTCGCGGACGATCTCGACCGGGGACGCGTGTACCTGCCGGAAGAGGATCTGGCCGCCTTCGGTGTGTCCCGCGCGGATCTCCAGCGCCGGGTGGCGACACCGCCGGTCAGGGCACTCATCCGGTACGAGGTGGGCCGGGCGCGCGGGCACTACCAGGCCGCCTCCCCCGGCATCCCGCTGCTCAGCCGCGGCTCTCAGGCATGCATGCGCACCGCGTACCGGCTCTACGGTGGGATTTTGGACGAAGTTGCCGCCGCCGACTACGACGTCTTCGCCCGCCGGGCCAGGGTGCCGAACCGCCGCCGCGCCGCGGCCGCGGTTCGGAGCCTGCTGACCAAGCCGGGCACGCCGATGCCGATGGCGGCCTGATGGGGACCGCCGTCGTCCTCCTCACCAGGGACCTGCGTGTGCACGACAACCCCGCACTGGCCACCGCGTGCGCCAACGCCGAGCGGGTCGTACCGCTCTACGTCCTCGATCCGCACCTGCAGACCATCTCCGCGAACCGGGTCCGGTTCCTGCACCAGGCGCTTGCCGATCTGCGTAACAAGCTTCGCGGCAAGGGCGGCGACCTGGTGATCCGGCGCGGAGATCCGGTGGCCGAGACTATCAAGATCGCGCGAGAGGTCGATGCCGACCGGGTCGCGGTGGCCGCGGACGTCAGCGGGTACGCGCGCCGTCGCGAACGGCGACTCGCCGGCGAGTCCGAACGGCACCGCATCGGGCTGCGGTTGTTTCCCGGCGTGACGGTGGTGGATCCGGGTCAGCTGCGGCCCGGGGGCGGTGCGGATCACTACCGCGTGTTCTCGCCGTATTTTCGGGTCTGGGAGGCTGCGACCTGGCGCGCGGAGCTGGCGACGCCGCGGGTGATCAGATTGCCGGACGGCCTCGACACCGGCCAGCTGCCGCCCGTTCCGCCAGGCGATTCGCCGGATGCCGTGCCGGGCGGCGAGACCGCCGGGCGAAGCCGCGTCCGCGCCTGGCTGCAGCGCGCCGACGGGTACGACGACGTGCACAACGACATCGCGGCCGACGCGACCTCGCGGCTCAGCCCGTACCTCCGCTTCGGGTGTGTCTCGCCGCTCGCGGTGGCCAACGCGGTCCGCAAGCTCGACGGCGCCGGCCCGGCGTCGTTCCTCCGCCAGCTCTGCTGGCGGGACTTCTACCACCAGGTGACGTCCGCCTTCCCGGCCATCTCCACCGCGGCCTACCGCCCGGCGGGCGAGCCGGACTGGCGCTACCACCAGGATGCGCTCCGGCACTGGCAGGACGGCCTGACCGGGGTGCCGATCGTGGACGCTGGGATGCGCCAACTGCGCGCCGAGGGCTGGATGCACAACCGGGCTCGCCTCATCACCGCCGCGTTCCTCACCAAGCACCTCGGTCTGGACTGGCGACTGGGCGTGCTGTGGTTCTTCCGCTGGCTTCTGGACGGGGATGTGGCGAATAATTCCGGTAACTGGCAGTGGGTCGCGGGCACCGGCAACGACACGCGGCCCTATCGCCGGTTCAACCCCATCCGCCAGGCCGAACGGTTCGACCCCGACGGCGTGTACGTTCGTCGGTACATTCCCGAACTCAAGACCGTCGAGGGCAACGCCGTTCACCAGCCGTGGCGGCTGAACCTCGACCTCGACTATCCGAAACCGCTCGAATCGCACCGCGACGAGGCGGTCTGGCTACGGGATTAGAGTTCTCGCCCGGTCCGCCGGGCGGGTTGTGGAAAGCGGACCCTGCCGACCCGTTGCGTTCGTCCGTTGGCCGGCGGGGCCCGCGAACCAGTGCCCACCGATGGACGCCGGCAAACGACGCGCGTTGCGGCGTCCCGCATCGCTTCGAAGCCCGCCGCTACCCGGCCGCCGATCTCAGGCATCTGCGCGGCCCTACGCTGATCCCCATGGGCGCAGCGGAGCAAGTTGATGTGGTGGTCGTCGGCGTCGGCGTCGGCGGCGAGGAGGTCGCCGGCCGGCTGGCCGAGGCGGGACTCTCGGTGGTCGGCATCGAACATACGCTGGTCGGCGGCGAGTGCCCGTACTGGGGCTGCATCCCGACCAAGATGATGATCCGTGCCGGGAATGCGATCGCGGAGGCCCGGCGCATCCCCGGCCTGGCCGGTACGTCAACGGCACGTCCCGACTGGACTCCGGTCGCCAAGCGGATCCGCGAGGAGGCCACCGACACCTGGGACGACAAGGTCGCCGTCGACCGGTTCACCGGCAAGGGCGGCCGGTTCGTCCGCGGCCGGGCCACCATCGTCGGTCCCGGCCGGGTCCGGGTCGAGGACCAGGAGTACGTGGCATCGCGCGGCCTGGTGATCGCCACCGGCACGGTGGCGGTGATTCCGCCGGTCGACGGTCTCGCGGGCACGCCCTACTGGACCAACCGTGACGCAGTGGAGGCCGAGTCACTGCCATCCACGCTGCTGGTCCTCGGCGGCGGCGCGATCGGACTCGAACTGTCCCAGGTGATGGCCCGATTCGGCGCTTCGGTCACGGTGATCGAAGGCAGTGAACGATTGCTGTCGATGGAGGAGCCGGAGAGCTCCGAACAGGCAGGCGCGGCGCTGACGCGCGATGGCGTCAAGGCGGTCACCGGCGTCCGGGCGCAGCATGTCGCGTACGCAGCCGGCGGCTTCTCCGTCACGCTGTCCGACGGCTCCACGCTCAGCGGCGAGAAGCTGCTCGTCGCCACCGGTCGCGCGGCCCGCCTCGGCGACCTGGGCCTGGAGACGATCGGGCTGGACCCGTCCGTGCGGTTCCTCACCACCGACGACCGGATGCGCGCCGGCGACGGTATTTGGGCCGTTGGCGATGTGACCGGCAACGGTGCCTTCACGCACATGGCGTTTTATGAGGCCGACGTGGCGGTCCGCGACATCCTCGGGCAGGGCGGTCCGGGCGCCGACTACCGGGCGCGACCACGCGTGACGTTCACCGATCCGGAGATCGGCGCGGTGGGGCTGACCGAGAAGCAGGCCCGTGACTCGGGCATCGATGTGCTGGTCGGCATCGTTGCGGGCTCGGCGGTGTCGCGTGGCTTCATTCACGGTCCGGGCAGCGAGGGCTTCATCAAGGTCATCGCCGATCGGGCGCGTGGCGTCCTGGTCGGCGCAACGTCGGTGGGCCCGGCCGGCGGGGAGGTGCTGGGCGCGCTGTCGCTGGCGGTGCATGCCGAGATCCCGATCTCGACGCTGCTGAGCACGATCTGGGCGTACCCCACGTTCCACCGCGGCATAGGCCAGGCCCTCCAGGCCTTGAGTTGAGCGTCCCGTCCCCTCTCGGCCGGCTCCCATCCGCGATCTTGGAGTTGTGGTTGGCCTTTCGCGCCTTTGCGCCCGGTTTGGTCCAACCACAACTCCAAGATCGCGAGGGGTGGAAACGGGTCTATCGGATCGTGATCGCGGCGGTCACCGTCGTACCGTGCGGGCCGGTGTCGATGTAGACGTCGGCCAAGCGTCGAACGATCCATAAACCGCGGCCGCCGATCGCGTTCGGTGGCGGCGGCTCGAGCCCACCATCGGTCCGGTCGGCCATGCCGGGTCCTAGGTCGATGACACGGCACAGGATCCGGTCGTCCTCGCGCCACATGCGGAGCCGACCCGAGCCGCCGCCGTGCTTCACCGCGTTGCCGCAGAGCTCGTGCGCCGCGAGGACGATGTCGTCGATTGCGGAGCCGGCGCCGACCGTGTTCAGGTACGCCGCCACGGCCGCCCTCAGCCGGACCAGCGTGTCGGCGTCGAAGGCTTCATCCAGCGTCGGCGGTTGGCGGCGGCGCACCGGCCGTACGTTTCGGGCCGCGTGCGGCGTCGCGTTCGGGCGTCGCGGCCGAGTACCGGCGGCCAACGGATCACTGATCGGCATGGCGGCCCGACTCGCCGGTCGGCTCGTGTCCGTGGTGAGGCTCACGTCCACGGAGAATCCCAGGCAACGTCGCTTTCGCCGCCCGCCGGCGGGCCGCCCACCGATCGCCACGGCTCCCGGACCGCCGTCGTGTTCGTCATGATCATCCCCCTCGTGCGCTCCGTTATGTACCCGGTACGGTCCGCGCCATGCCGGTTTAGCGGCCAACCGTCTGGGAATCGGCCAGGCATGTTGCGGGAACTTCTCAAGCGCGTCGAACGGGCTCGCGTTCTGGACGGCATCAGTGACCGGCTGCAGGCAGCGGTTCAGGCCGTGGCGCAGCCGCAGGCGGTACAAGACGCCCTGCATGGCGTGTGGCTTGGCCACCCGCTGCATCCCGCACTCGTGCAGGTGCCCGTCGGCGCGTTTCTCTCGGCCGCTGTGCTGGATCTGCTGCCGGGGCGCCGGAAGGCTGCGACCACGCTGATCGCGGTCGGCACCGCCAGCGCCCCGCCGGCAATCGCGGCCGGGCTGCTGGACTGGTCGCAGATGACCAAGGACCGGCGCCGGGTAGGACTGGTGCACGCCACCGCCAACGCCATCGCCCTGAGCCTGTACGTCGGTTCCCTGTCGGCCCGCCTCAACGGACGATTCGGTCGGGGCCGGGCGCTGGCATTCGCCGGCCTGTCGGCCGCGAGTGCGGGTGCGTACCTCGGCGGACACCTTGCGTACGCCCAAGGCGGCGGTGTGAACCAGGCCGCGCCCGACATTTCCCGGGTGCCGGAGGATTGGACGGCGATCGGCCCGCTCTACGAGTTGCCGAGCGGGAAGCCCGCCAAGCGGGTTATCGACGACGTACCGGTCCTGCTCTACCGCATGGGTGACCACGTCACCGCCATGATCGAGCGGTGCGGCCATGAGACCGGTCCGCTGAGCGAGGGCGAAGTCGTCGGCACGGGTGCGGAGGCGTGCGTGGTCTGCCCCTGGCATGGCAGTACCTTCCGGCTCCGGGACGGGCGTGTGGTGCATGGTCCGGCCGGGAACGATCAGCCGTTGCTGCGCAGCCGGGTCCGTGACGGGATCGTCGAGGTCGCCCAGCCGTAGCGGAGCTTAGCCCGCGTCGACCTTGTTCGACTCCGATGTGTACGGCGGTTGAGCTGCGCTTATCGCCCGGCTCGGGTGCCGGTTTGGACGTGGCGTAACCACCGGGTAATGTTGTCTGTCGGCAGGGAAACGGGCGAGCTAGCGGCGCGGCCGCGGCGGCCGTCCTGCCAGGTCCGTCGGCTTCGGAGCTCAGCGTTGCTGTGCTCGGGTAGTCGGGCGTACTGGTCAGACTGGCATCAACCGGGAGGTACCGGTTGACAGAGCTGGTACGACTCAGTAAAGTGGAACGAGTGCCCCGGGGGCTGGCCTGTTTGTGGGTTGGTTTTTGGTGTGTGGTTGTTCTTTGAGAACTCAACAGGGTGCTTGATATGCCAGTGCCAATTTTGTTTGGTTGTTGTTTTTTGTTTTGCCAGGGTTTTTGTTGGAGAGTTTGATCCTGGCTCAGGACGAACGCTGGCGGCGTGCTTAACACATGCAAGTCGAGCGGAAAGGCCCTTTTGGGGGTGCTCGAGCGGCGAACGGGTGAGTAACACGTGAGTAACCTGCCCTGTGCTTGGGGATAACCCTCGGAAACGGGGGCTAATACCCGATATTCACGCCTGGCCCGCATGGGTTGGTGTGGAAAGATTTTTTGGCGTGGGATGGGCTCGCGGCCTATCAGCTTGTTGGTGGGGTGATGGCCTACCAAGGCGAGGACGGGTAGCCGGCCTGAGAGGGCGACCGGCCACACTGGGACTGAGACACGGCCCAGACTCCTACGGGAGGCAGCAGTGGGGAATATTGCACAATGGGCGCAAGCCTGATGCAGCGA
>Ga0081539_10002664_pt1 | contig 24310 bp, 19 predicted proteins | sample TabmetS4T2R2_FD_71023 | JGI IMG/M metagenome (GOLD analysis project Ga0081539, IMG submission 71023) | Tabebuia heterophylla rhizosphere microbial communities from the University of Puerto Rico - S4T2R2 | ecosystem: Host-associated > Plants > Roots > Rhizosphere ...
CGGCGGGGGCGGCGGCGGGATCGAGGCCGAGGCGGCGAGGCTCGGCCAGCCGATCTCGATGCTGCTGCCGCAGGTGGTCGGGTTCAAGCTCGACGGGACCCTGCCCGAGGGCGCGACCGCGACCGACCTCGTGCTGACCGTGACCGAGATGCTGCGCGAGCGCGGCGTCGTCTCCAAGTTCGTCGAGTTCTTCGGCCCCGGCCTGGCGAAGCTGCCGCTGGCCGACCGCGCCACGCTCGGCAACATGTCGCCGGAGTTCGGCTCGACCTGCGCGATCTTCCCGGTCGACGCCGAGACCCTGCGCTACATGGACCTGACCGGCCGCCCGACCCAGACGATCGAGCTGGTCGACGCCTACGCGCGCGAGCAGGGGATGTTCGTCGACGAGTCGAGCGAGGACCCGGTCTTCTCCGACCTCTTGGAGCTCGAGCTCGGCAGCGTCGTCCCCAGCCTGGCCGGGCCGAAACGGCCCCAGGACCGGGTGCCGCTGAGCGAGGCGAAGGAGTCCTTCCTCGAGGCGATGGGGGAGTTCGACCCCGAGGCGGCCGAGCAGATGGGCGACCAGGTCGACGAGGCGCTGGAGGAGTCGTTCCCGGCCTCCGACCCGCCGGCCGAGGACCACGACGACACCAACGGCAAGCCGCGCCCCGCGGTCACCGGCGCCTCCACCGCCGCGGCCCAGGAGCGGATGACCGACGACGCGATCGGTGTCACCCTGGTCGAGGACGGCTCCGAATTCGAACTCGACCACGGCCGCGTGGTGATCGCCGCGATCACCAGCTGCACCAACACCTCGAACCCGAGCGTGATGATCGGCGCCGGCCTGCTCGCCCGCAACGCGGTCGAAAAGGGCCTTGCCCGCAAGCCCTGGGTGAAGACCTCGCTGGCGCCGGGATCGACCGTGGTCACCGACTACCTCGACCGCGCCGGCCTCACCGAGTACCTCGACGCGCTGCAGTTCAACCTGGTCGGCTACGGCTGCACCACCTGCATCGGCAACTCCGGCCCGCTGGCCGAGGAGATCTCCGCCGCGGTCGCCGAGAAGGACCTCGCGGTCGTCTCGGTGCTCTCCGGCAACCGCAACTTCGAGGGCCGGATCAACCAGGACGTGAAGGCCAACTACCTGGCCAGCCCGCCGCTGGTCGTCGCCTACGCGCTGGCCGGGCGAATGGACATCGACCTCGCCAACGAGCCGCTCGGCGAGGGCAGCGACGGCCCCGTCTACCTGCGGGACATCTGGCCCGACGCGAACGAGATCAAGGAGGTCGTCGGCAACTCGGTCGCCGCCGACATGTTCTCCGACAACTACGCCAGCGTCTTCTCCGGCGACGACGAATGGAACGCGGTCGAGGTCCCGTCCGGCGATCGCTACACCTGGCCCGACTCGACCTACGTGCGCCAGCCGAGCTTCTTCCAGGCGATGCCGGCCGACCCGCCCGGGGTGCAGCCGATCGCCGGCGCCCGCGTGCTGGCCAAGCTCGGCGACTCGATCACCACCGACCACATCTCGCCCGCCGGGGCGATCAAACGCGACAGCCCGGCCGGCCAGTGGCTGCAGGAGCAGGGCGTCGAGGTCGCCGACTTCAACTCCTACGGCGCCCGCCGCGGCAACCACGAGGTGATGATCCGCGGGACCTTCGCCAACATCCGCCTGCGCAACCAGCTGGTCGAGAAGGCCGGCGGCCACACCCGCCACTTCCCCGACGGCGAGGAAGCCTTCATCTACGACGCGGCGATGCGGTACGCCGAGGAAGGCGTGCCGCTGATCGTCCTCGCCGGCAAGGAGTACGGCTCCGGCAGCTCCCGCGACTGGGCGGCGAAGGGGACGAAGCTGCTCGGCGTCCGCGCCGTGATCGCCGAGAGCTTCGAGCGGATCCACCGCTCCAACCTGATCGGGATGGGCGTGCTCCCCCTCCAGTTCGCCGACGGCGAGAACATCGAGAGCCTCGGCCTGACCGGCGCCGAGAGCTTCGACTTCGGCGAGCTCGAGGAAGGCAAGGCCAAAACCGTCACCGTCACCGCCACCAGCGACGACGGCGCCAGCACCGAGTTCACCGCCACCGTCCGCCTCGACACCCCGAACGAGATCACCTACTTCCAAAACGGCGGCATCCTGCAGACCGTTCTGCGCAAGCTCAAAGACTGAGCGGGCCGGGGCCAGCCCGCACACCGCCAAGGGCAGGTAGGTGTGCAGGCTGGCCCCGTCCCTCGTGAACCCGTCCTAGTGCACGCTATGCGCACACAATCACGGGTTCACGGATCGGAAGCTTTTCGGACCTTCGGCGAGGCTTCGTAGGGAGGGGTCGGGGGACCCTCTGAACGTTTTCCGCGGGAGGAGGCGAGCTCGAGCGGGGCATCAGCCGTCCTTCTCTCCGACGACGAGGAGCGAGAGAAGAGGGTCCCCCGACCCCTCCCCCGCAAACCCCCCGAAGCACGACCGGTTTTTTCCACGGGGCAGCGAGGGCCGCGGGAGGCAGGGGGGTCCGCGCGACCCTCACTGCACCTAGCGCGTCGGTAGCCAGGGAGGGATGCCGACGCCTCGCCGTTCCCCCGGACGGGACTGCCCGGAGGAACAGTCGGCATTTAGCTATACCGCTTGAATTGCGCTCGGTCAAGCGCGTCAGAACGGTTTAGGAACGTTCCAGTGCAGTGTGCGGACGCGTTATGGGCGTCCGACCCCCCGAGCGTCGGGGGCGGCGACGCCCCAACCCTTGCGTTCGATCAGCTCGATCCCGATCACGCTGCCGACCGGGCCGACCGGGGTGAGGGTGGCGGCGAGCAGGGTGTAGGGGGACTCGCGGCGCACGCAGGCGATCCAGATGACGATGCAGAGGACGATGAAGCCGAGCCCGTGGGCCCAGCCGAAGATCATCGTCTCGGTGTCGAACCCTGGAGCCAGCCAGAAGACCATCAGGCCGGCGAAGACCGCCAGCTCGATCCAGGAGAGCCACTTGACCCAGACGAAGAGCTTGCCCGGCACGGGCTTTTCCAGCGGGCGCCCCGCCATCGCGACCTAGGCCCCGGGGGTGAGCGCCGTGAGCACGATCCGCTCCTGCTCGCGCGCGTGTGCGCCCGAGTAGCCCTCGCCCGGGCTGGCCCGGCCCGGCCGGCCGATGTAGGTGAGGTCGACGCCCTCGGGCAGGACCTCGGGGAAGCGGCGGGACATCACCTTCCAGGCGCCCATGTTGCGCGGCTCCTCCTGGACCCAGGCGATCTCCTTCAGGTTCGGGTATTCGCCGATGATCCGCTTCAGCTGTTCCTTCGCGAACGGGTAGAGCATCTCGACCCGGACGACCGCCACGCTCTCGGCCGCCTCGCGGCGCTCGGAGCCGTCGATGTCGTAGTAGATCTTGCCGGTGCAGAGGACCAGCCGCTCGACCTTCTCGCGCCGCCCCGCGGCGGTCGGGTCGTCGAGCGTGTAGAGGAACTCGCCGCCGGTCAGCTCCTCGAGCTTCGAGGTCGCGCGGTCGAGCCGCAGCAGCCCCTTCGGGGTGAAGACGATCAGCGGCCGCGGCTTGCGAATCAGCGCCTGGCGGCGCAGCAGGTGGAAGTACTGGGCGGCGGTGGTCGGGTTGGCGATGCGGATGTTGCCCTCGGCGCCGAGCGCCAGGAAGCGCTCGATCCGGGCGCTGGAGTGCTCGGGGCCGGAGCCCTCGTAGCCGTGCGGCAGCAGCAGCGTCAGGCGGCTGGTCTGCCCCCACTTCGCCTCGCCGGAGACGATGAAGCTGTCGATGATCACCTGCGCGGCGTTGGCGAAGTCGCCGAACTGGGCCTCCCAGAGGATCAGCGCGTTCGGGTTGGCGGCCGAGTAGCCGTACTCGAAGCCGAGGCAGGCGATCTCCGAGAGCGGGCTGTTGTGCAGCTCGAACGGCGCTTTCGCGTCTTTCAGGTTCTGGATCGGCGTGTACTCGAGGCCGGTGTTCTCGTCGTGGAGGACGAGGTGGCGGTGGGAGAAGGTGCCGCGCTCGGAGTCCTGGCCGGTGAGGCGGATGTGGACGCCCTCGGTCAAGAGCGAGGAGAAGGCCAGCGCCTCGGCCTGGCCGAAGTCGATCCCGCCGGCCTCCGGCGCCAGCGCGTCGGGGCGGCGCGAGAGCGGGCGGCGGAGCTTGCGGTGGATCGTGAAGCTCTCCGGCACCCGCAGCAGTTCCTCGTTCAGCCCGGCGAGCTTTTCGGCCGGCAGCGCGGTGTCGACCGGCGGGCTCGCGGTGCGGTCGAGTTCGCCGGTGCCGGTGGCGACCGTCGGGTCCTCGAACTCGCCCGAGTCCATCTTCTCGCGCAGCCCTTTCAGCGCCGCCGCCATCTCCGTTTTGCGCTCTTCGGAGTCCTTGGCCACCTGCTCGGCGCTGACCGTGCCCTCCTCGATCAGCTTCTGCGCGTAGAGCTCGGAGACCGGCAGGTGGGCCTTGATTTTCGCCGCCATCGTCGGCTGCGTGTAGGCCGGCTCGTCGGTCTCGTTGTGGCCGAAGCGGCGGTATCCGATCACGTCGATCACGACATCGCGCCCCCAGCGCGTGCGATAGGCCATCGCCAGCCGCATCGCCGCTGTACAGGCCTCGACGTCGTCGGCGTTGACGTGGATGATCGGGACGTTGAATCCCTTCGCCATGTCGGCCGCGTAGGGGGTGGAGCGGGAGTCGTGGGGATCGGTGGTGAACCCGACCTGGTTGTTCTGGATCACGTGGATCGTGCCGCCGACCCCGTAGCCGAGCAGGCCCTGCAGGTTGAGCGTCTCCGCGACCACGCCCTGGGCGGGGAAGGCGGCGTCGCCGTGCAGCAGCACCGGCACCGCCAGCTTCGGGTCCTGCTCGATCTTCGGCCCGTCGATCCGCGCCTGCAGGTAACGGGTGCCGCCGGTCACCACCGGGTCGACGAACTCGAGGTGGCTCGGGTTCGGGTAGAGGCGGACGGCGATCTGCTCGCCCTCGCTGGTCTCGTACATGCCGCGGTGGCCGTAGTGGTACTTGACGTCGCCGGTGCCGCCGTGGGGGATCCCGGCGACCGCCTTGACCGCGTCGAGCCGCTTGCCGCCCTCGAACTCGGCCAGGATCGACTCGACCGAGCGACCCATGTTGTGGGCCAGCACGCTGAGCCGGCCGCGGTGGGCCATCCCGAAGACGACCTCTTCGGCCCCGTTGCGGTGGGCGAGGGTGACCGCCTCGTCGAGCATCGGCACGACCACGTCGAGTCCCTCGATCGAGAACATCTTCTGACCCAAATACGTTTTCTCGAGGAAGCGCTCGAACTCGAAGACGTCGATCAACCGGGCCAGCAGGCGCTTTTTCTCCTCCTCGGAGAGCGGCTGGCGGTGGGCGCCGGTCTCGATCATCTCGCGCAGCCAGATCCGCTGCTGGTGCGAGGAGAGGTGCTCGAACTGGTAGCCGATCGTCCCGCAGTAGGCGGTCCGCATCCGCGGCAGCGCCTCCAGCAGCGTTTCACCCGGGACCCCGATTCGCAGGATGTGGGCGGGGATCCGCGCCATCAGCTCCGGGGTCAGGTTGACGTTCTCCGGCTGCAGCGCCGGGTCGCCTTTCGGCTCGGAGCCGAGCGGGTCGAGGGTGGCGGCGAGGTGGCCGTGGGTGCGGTAGGCCTTGAGGATCGAGGTCGCCGCCTGGACCGCCTGCAGCAGCTCCTCGTCGACCTCGCCACTCGGGGCGGCGGTTTCGGCGGTGGCCGGGGCGGTCGCCGTGGCGGCGGCGAGCGGCGGCGCCGAGGCGGAGGCGGGGTGGGCGGCGGTGATCGGCGAGGCTTCGATTCCGAGGTCGGCGGCTACTTCCTCGTAGAAGCCGTCCTCGCCCTGCAGCAGCTGCTCGAGCCGGCGCAGGAAGGCGCCCGACTCGGCCCCCTGGATCACCCGGTGGTCGTAGGTCGAGGTCAGCGTCATCACCTTCGAGACGCCGAGCTGGCGCAGCCGCTCCGGGGTCGCGTGCGACCACTCCGGCGGGTAGGCGATCGAGCCGGTGGCGATGATCGCGCTCTGGCCGGAGAGCAGCCGCGGCACCGAGGCGACGGTGCCGATCCCGCCCGGGTTGGTCAGCGAGATGTTGGTCCCGAGGAAGTCGTCCGCGGTCAGCTTGTTCTCGCGGGTCTTGGTGATCAGCTCCTCGTAATAGGAGTGGAAGCCGGCGAAGTCGAGATCCTGGGAGCCCTTGATCGCCGGGACCATGAGGCTGTGGGAGCCGTCTTTCTTTTCCACGTCGACCGCGATCCCGAGGTTGATCGGGGCGCCTTCGATCGCGAAGACCTTGCCGTCGCGCTGTTCGAAGGAGCGGACCATCACCGGGTGGTCCTTGACCGCCCGCACGATCGCCCAGGCGACCAGGTGGGTGAAGGAGACCTTCTGGCCGCGCTCCTTGAGCAGGACGTTGATCGCCTTGCGTTTGGCGTCGAGGGTGTCGACGGCGATCGTGCGGAACGAGGTCGCGGTCGGGACCGCGCGGCTCTCGTCCATCGCTTTGGCCAGCATCGCGGCTGGGCCGCGCAGCTGTTTCGGCTCGCCGGCGGCGGCCGGGGCGGCGCCGTTGCCGCCCTCGCCAGCCGCCAACACGTCGTCCTTAGTTACCTTCGCGCCAGGGCCGGTGCCGGTGACGCCGCTGAGATCGACTCCGTTCGCCGCAGCGACGCGGCGGGCGACGGGGGTGGCGCGAACGTCGGCGCCGTTCCCCGGCGCGCCGGCGGCGGGTCCTGCCGCCGCAGTGCCCCCATGGCCTGCGGTAGCTAAAGCTTCCTCGGCCATGGGACCCCCTACGGCGTCACCCCCCGCCGGCGCGCCGGCGCTTGCGGCACTTCCAGATTCCATCTCCGCGAGGGGGGCGCCGACCTTGACCTCGTCGTCGACCGTCACTAGGAGCTTGGTGATGACGCCGTCGGCGGGGGCGGGGACCTCGGCGTCGACCTTGTCGGTCGAAACCGTGATCACGGGGTCGCCCTCGGAGATCGAGTCGCCTTCGGAGACGTGCCACTCGAGCACGACGCCCTCGGTGACCGACTCGCCCATCTCGGGCATCGCGATCGTGAGCGTCTCGCCCGGCGCCTCTGGAGCTTCGCCGCTGGACTCGGGGGCGAGGGCCGTGTCGGCCTGGTCGCCGTCGCTTGCCGGGGCGGCGCCATTGCCGGCCAGGGCCGGGGAATCCGGATCGACTTCGCCGGTGGCGTCCATTTCCGCCAGCACGGCGCCGACCTTGACCTCGTCGTCGACCTGGGCCAGCAGCTTGGTGATCACGCCGTCGGCCGGGGCCGGGACTTCGGCGTCGACCTTGTCGGTGGAGACGGTGACGACGGGATCGTTGACCTCGACGGTGTCGCCCTCGCCGACGTGCCACTCGAGAACGATGCCCTCGGTCACCGACTCGCCCATCTCGGGCATCGCAATCTGCACAGTGGCCGTGTCTGGCATTTCTCGACTGAGTTTATGAAAAAGGGCTGGCCGGCATGAAGTCGAGATACTCTGGTACCCGATGAGCTATTTCGTCACCGGCGCCACCGGATTTATCGGCCGCCATCTGGTCGAGCGGCTGCTGCAGCGCGAGGGCACGATCTACGCGCTGGTGCGGGCCGGCTCGCGCGGCCGCCTGGAGGAGCTGCGGACCAGCTGGGGAGCCGACGGCGCCCGCGTCGTCCCGGTCTCCGGCGACCTCACCCAGGTCGGGCTCGCGGTCTCCGAGGAGGACCTGGTGCAGATGCGGGGGGAGATCGACCACTTCTTCCACCTCGCCGCGATCTACGACATCACCGCCGACGCGGAAACGCAGGAGATCGCCAACGTCGAGGGGACCAGGCACGCGTTGGAGCTGGCCGGAGCGCTCGACGCCGGCTGCTTCCACCAGGTCAGCTCGATCGCCGCCGCCGGCCTCTACCGCGGCGAGTGGCGCGAGGACATGTTCGAGGAGGCCGAAAAGCTCGACAACAACCCCTACTTCCGGACCAAGCACGAGTCCGAGCGGCTGGTCCGCGAATCGGCCCGGCCCTGGCGCGTCTACCGGCCGGGAATCGTGGTCGGCGACTCGCGCACCGGCGAGATCGACAAGATCGACGGGCCCTACTACTTCTTCAAGGCGCTGCAGCGGGCGCGGCGGGTGCTGCCCTCCTGGCTGCCGATCGCCGGGATCGAAGGCGGCGAGATCAACATCGTCCCGGTCGACTTCGTCGCCTCGGCGATCGATCACATCGCCCACGAGCCGAAGCTCGACGGCCGCGCTTTCCACCTCACCGACCCGAACCCGAAGACCGCGGGCGAGGTGATCAACCTCTTCGCCAAGGCGGCAGACGCGCCGCAGATGGCCTTCCGCGCCGGCACCGATTTGACCGAGCCGGCGACCAACGTGGTCCGCGGGGCGCTCAAGTTCCTGCCGCCGGCCAAGCGCGCGGTCAAGGTCGGGATCGGCCAGCTCGGGCTGCCGCCGGAGACGCTCTCCTACATCGATTACCCGACCCAATTCGACTGCAGCCAGACGCTGCGGGTGCTGGAGGGCTCGGGGATCGAGGTGCCGCCGCTGGAGAGCTACGCCAGCCGGGTCTGGGACTACTGGGAGCGCAACCTCGACCCGGACCTGTTCAAGGACCGCTCGCTCTCGGGCGCGGTCCGGGGCAAGATCATCCTCATCACCGGCGCCTCCTCGGGGATCGGCAAAGCGACCGCGGTCAAGGTCGCCGACGCCGGCGCCACCGTGCTGCTGGTCGCCCGCAGCGTCGAGAAGCTGGAAGAGACGAAGGCCGAGATCGTCGCCGCCGGCGGCACCGCCCACATCCACCGCTGCGACCTCGCCGACATCGAGGACATCGAACGGATGGCCGAAGAGGTGCTCGCCTACCACGGCCACGTCGACATCCTCGTCAACAACGCCGGCCGCTCGATCCGCCGCTCGGTCGCGCTCTCCTACGACCGCTTCCACGACTTCGAGCGCACGATCCAGCTCAACTACCTCGGCGCCCTGAAGCTGATCCTGATGCTGCTGCCGACGATGCGGGCGCGCAAGTCGGGCCAGATCATCAACATCAGCTCGATCGGCGTGCAGACCAACCCGCCGCGCTTCTCTGCCTACGTCGCCTCGAAGGCCGCGCTCGACGCCTTCAGCCGGGTGATCGCCTCCGAGGTCAAAGGCGACAAAGTCCACCTGACGACGATCAACATGCCGCTGGTGCGGACGCCGATGATCGCGCCGACCCGGATGTACGACATGTTCCCGGCGATCACCCCCGAGGAGGCCGCCGAGATGATCGCCGGGGCGATGGTGAGGAAACCGAAGAAGGTGGCGACCAAACTCGGCAACTTCGGCGAGCTGCTCTACGCGGTGGCGCCGAAAGCCAGCGACTCGATCCTCAGCATCGCCTACGGCCTCTTCCCGGATAGCCAGGCGGCAAAGGGCAAAGAGAGCGAGGGGCGGGACAAGGCGCCCTCGACCGAGGCGGTCGCGTTTGCGCATCTGATGAAAGGCGTGCACTGGTAGGGGCGCCGGCCGGCGGGTCCTGTCGCGGCAGGAACCCCCACGGCCTGCGGTAGCTAAAGCTTCCTCGGCCGCGGGTCCTCCTACCGCGCCACCCGCCGGAGGAACGCCGGAGTGCGCTCAGTCACAACTGCGCTCGCGTCGGCTGGAGATGATCCGGCAGTTGACGCCCTATGAGGGCGCAAAGTGACGGATCGATTCCGGTGTAGGTTGATTCGATGGCTGAGCGGAGGCTCAAGCATTGGGGGTGGGGGTTCGAGGATCAGACGCCGACGGCGACGCAGATGCGCGAGGCGGCGGAAGGGATCCGCGAGCGCTTCGGGTTCGGCGGCGAGGTCGAGCAGCCTGTTCCGCTCGAAGCGGTCGAGCTGCGGGCGCCGCGGCTGAAGCGGCCGGAGGCGTTCGGGGATCTGTTCAGCGACGACCGCTACGACCGCGTCTCCCGCGCGCTCGGCAAGGCCTACCGCGACGTCGTCCGCGGCTTCCGCGGCCAGTTCGAGGAGCCGCCGGACCTGGTCGCGCTGCCGCGCGAGGAGGCCGAGATCGAGACCGTGCTGAGCTGGGCCGAGGCCGAGGGGGCGGCTGTGATCCCGTTCGGCGGCGGCACCAGCGTCTGCGGCGGGGTCGAGGCGCGGCTCGGCGAACGGCCGGTGGTGACGCTGGACCTGCGCCGACTCGACCGCGTGCTCGAGGTCGACCCGGCCTCGTTGGCGGCGCGGATCCAGGCCGGCGCGACCGGGCCGCGGCTGGAGGAGCAGCTGCGCGAGCACGGGCTCACCCTGCGCCACTTCCCGCAGTCCTTCGAGTACGCGACGCTCGGCGGCTGGATCGCGACCCGGGCCGGCGGCCACTTCGCGACCCTGGAGACCCACATCGACGACCTGGTCGAGTCGGCGCGCGCGATCACCCCACGCGGGGACTGGGAGAGCCGGCGGCTGCCGGGCTCGGGCGCCGGCCCCTCGCCGGACCGGATGCTGATCGGCTCCGAGGGAATCCTCGGGGCGATCTCCGAGGCCTGGGTGCGGGTGCGCCCGCGGCCCCGTTTCAAGTCCTCATGCGGGGTCGGCTTCGCCGACTTCTACGCGGCGGCCGCGGCGGTGCGGCAGATCGCCCAGTCGGGCCTGCACCCGGCCAACTGCCGCCTGCTCGACGCCTCCGAGGCGGAGCTGACTGGGGCCGGCGACGGCGCGGCGAACCTGCTGATCCTCGGCTTCGAGTCGGCTCAGGTGCCGGTCGAGCCCGACATCGAGGCGGCGCTGGCGATCGCCCGCGAGCACGGCGGCGCGCCCGGCGAGGTCCGCAGCCAGCGGGCGGGCGAGAGCAGCGAGAGCGAGGACGCGGTCGGCGCCTGGCGCGGCGCCTTCCTCCTGGCGCCCTACCTGCGCGACACGTTCGTCGCCTGCGGGGTTCTCTCGGAGACCTTCGAGACGGCGATCACCTGGGACCGGCTGGAGGAGTTTCACGCCACGGTGATGGAGACGACCCGCCGGGCGGTCGCCGAGGTCAGCGGCGTCGCCGCCGAGGGGCCGGGCGCGCCGCGGGTCAGCTGCCGCTTCACCCACGTCTATCCGGACGGGGCCGCGCCCTACTTCACGGTGCTGGCGCCGGCCGTCCGTGGTGGCGAGGTCGAGCAGTGGGACGAGATCAAGGCCGCGGTCTCCGAGGCGTTGATCGAGGGGGGCGGGACGATCACCCATCACCACGCGGTCGGCCGCGATCACCGCCCCTGGTATGACCGCCAGCGCCCGGTCCCGTTCGCCGCCGCCCTGCGCGCCGCCAAGGCGGAGCTCGACCCGGCGGCGGTGCTGAACCCCGGCGTCCTGATCGACCCCTGATGGCGCGGAAGTCGCCACGAAGCTGGCCCCAAATTGTTAAGTCCCGGTCTTGTCCCGTTGCAGACAACTCATTACGGTGCAACCATGCAGACGATGCGGGACAAGTGGACCGACGAGCGCCTCGACGACCTCAACGCGAAGGTGGATCGCGGCTTCGAGGAACTGCGGGCGGAGATGCGCGCGATGCGGGCGGAAATGAATGCCCGTTTCGAAGAGATAAACGGACGCCTCGACGCGCAGGCCGCTCGCATCGACACTCTGACTCGCACGATGCTCTGGTTCGCCGGCACCCTTATCGTCGCGATGGTCGCCTGCGTCCTCGCCGCGAGCCTGGCTTCCTGAGCGGGGCGGCGCGTTTCGTCCCCCCGCCTCCCGAGGCGGGTTGACGGGTGCCGGCGGTACGCTGTCGCGTCCCGATCGATGGAAACGATTACCTCCGAACAACCCACCGTGCCGGCCGACCACGACCCCGTTCACGGCAACGTCGACGAGAACGGCAACGTCGTGCCGCGCCGCTCGCCGCTGCGCGCCGCGATCAAGACCGGCCGGCCGAAGGAGTGGATCAAAAACGTCTTCGTCTTCGCCGGCCTGCTGTTCTCCGGCGCCTTCAACCAGCCGCACGAGATCCTGCTCTCGGTCCTCACCTTCATCTCCTTCTGCCTGATCTCCAGCGCCGGCTACTTCGTCAACGACCTGATCGACGTCGAGCTCGACCGCAAACACCCGAAGAAGCGCTTCCGGCCCCTGGCCGCCGGCGAGCTCTCGGAGAGCACCGCCAAACTGATCGCCCCCGCCCTGGCGGTCGTCGCGATCGCCCTCGCCTTCGCCACCGTCAACTGGGAGGTCGGCCTGATGGTGGTCGGCTACGGCGTCGCCCAGATGGCCTACAGCCTCGGCCTCAAGCAGATCGTGATCATCGACGTGATGACCCTCGCGGGTCTGTTCATCCTCCGCGTCGCCGCCGGCGCCAGCGCGGTCGACGCCCACGCCTCGGAGTGGCTGATCCTCTGCACCGGCATGCTCGCCGCCTTCCTCGGCTTCACCAAGCGCCGCCAAGAGGCCGTCTCCGAGCTGCACGAGGGCACCGCCACCCGCCCCGTGCTCGAGCACTACTCGCTGCCCTTCCTCGACCAGATGGTCTCCCTGGTCACCACCGGCACCGTGATCAGCTACTCGATCTACACCGTCAACTCGCCGCTGATCGGCAGCGAGATGATGTTCACGATCCCGCCGGTGATCTACGGCATCTTCCGCTACCTCTACCTGATCTACGACCGCTCCGACGACCGCTCGATGGCCCAGATCGTCGCCGGCGACCGCGGCATCCAGGCCGCCGGCGCCAGCTACGCGATCATCGCCTTCCTGCTGCTCTACGTCTTCAACTGAGCGCGGAGCTCAGGCCAGCTCTTCGCCCTCGCCGCCCGCGTCCATCAGGTAGAAGCGGGCGCGGCCGAGCTCTTCGCCGTCGACTTGGACGACGGCGGCGTGGGGGCCGGCGGTGGTGAAGCTGGCGGTGGCGCCGATTGACATCACCAGGCGCTGCTCCTGGCCGGGGGGCATGCCGGGGGGGCGGCCGGTCTCGAAGTTGGCGGTGAAGCCCTCGCCGAGCTCGATCCCGTCGGGGTCCTGGACGGTGATGCTGAGCTCGTGGGGGTCGTTGGTCTCGTGCCAGGCGACGTCGATTCCGAAGCTGATGTGGAAGGCGAGCTCGTGCGGGAGCTCGGGCAGGCGGACGACGTTCCAGCCGCCGCCGACCAGGTAGAGCTTGCCGTTGACGTCCTCGGAGTAGTCGGAGAGGAGGATGAAGCCGAGGTTCACTGGGCCTCGCCCTCGGCGTCCGGGTAGGGGACCAGGGGGAGGTCGGGGATCAGCTCGACCTTGCCGTTGCGGGTGAACTGGAGGTCGACCTTCTCGTCCTTGCGGTAGGTGCCGAAGAGCCCCAGGTACATCGCCAGCCAGCGGCCGGTGTTCATCTGCTCCTTGATGATCGGGCGGGTGAAGACGACCTCGGTTCCCTCGAGGTCGTAGTCCTCGCCCTGCTTCTGCTCGACGCCGTTGATGAAGACGGTGAAGGGCGGCTCGGCGCCGGCCGGGATCTTGATTCGCTCGCCGGCGGCGTAGCTGCCCTTCGGGATGTCGGTCGTCTTGCTCACCTTGCCTCCGCTTCCAGAGTCTCGCGCACGAGCTCGAACGGCGTCTCGTGGTTCGTCGGGTCAAGCTCCGCGCGGCCAAGGCTGCCGCCGCTGTAGGGCATGAAGCCCCCGTCGCCGCGGACATCCACGCCGGCGACCGGCTTGCGCAGGAAGCCGCGGCCGCTGATCTCCAGGCGGGCGTGGACCTGGTCCTCCGGTTTGAATTCGCGCAGCAGGTTCGCGGTCTTGCGCGGACCCTCGGAGCGGATCGCCAGCGCCCGCTCGCGCATCGCCGCGACCGCGTCGCCGAGCTCGTCGAACCCCTCGTGGGAGACCTCCGAGCCGTGGCGCACCGTCAACTTCCAAGCTGAACGGGACACGTCCTCACCCTAGGCGATCGCTCTCCCTGCCCTGTACGGCCCATAGCCCGTGCAAAGCACGGATCGCGCCAGGGCTAGGCCCCGCGGCGCGGGCGTTTCGGGCGCCTTGCCGGCGGGCCGAGGATTTTCTCCGGGCCCTCGCGTTCGTCGATCCCGACGTACTCGAGCTCACGGGCGCCGGTGTAGATCTGCCGCGGCCGGGCGATTTTGGTCGCCGGGTCTTCGTGCATCTCCATCCACTGCGCCACCCAGCCGGCGGTGCGGGGGATCGAGAAGAGGACCGTGAACATGTTGGTCGGGATCCCCATCGCCTCGTAGATGATCCCCGAGTAGAAGTCGACGTTCGGGTAGAGCTTGCGCTCGGTGAAGTACTCGTCGTCGAGCGCCCGCTTCTCCAGCTCGCGGGCGATCTCGACCAGCGGGCTGTACTCGGTCGCGGCGAAGACGTCGTCCATGTGCTGCTGGATGATCCGCGCCCGCGGGTCGTAGTTCTTGTAGACCCGGTGGCCGAAGCCCATCAGTTTGGCTTCGCGCGCTTTCACCTTCTCGAGGAAGCCGGGGATGTTCTCGACTTTGTCGATCTCCCGCAGCATCTTCAGCACCGCCTCGTTGGCGCCGCCGTGCAGCGGGCCGTAGAGCGCCGCCACACCCGCCGCGACCGCCGAGTACGGGTCGACGTCGGAGGAGCCGACCCCGCGCACGGCGTTGGTCGAGCAGTTCTGTTCGTGGTCGGCGTGGAGGATGAAGAGCACGTCGAGGGCGCGCGAGAGCGCCTTCTTGGGGATGTGCTTCTGTTCGGTTTTCTTGAACATCATCGAGAGGAAGTTCTCGGCGTAGTTCAGCTCGTTGTCCGGGTAGACGTAGGGGAAGCCCATGTTGTGCCGGTAGGAGAAGGCGGCCAGGGTCGGGACCTTGGCGATCAGCCGCACCGCCGACATGTAGCGCTCTTCCGGATCGTCGATCTGCTTCGCGTCCGGGTAGAAGGTCGAGAGCGCGCCGACGCCGGCCAGCAGCATCCCCATCGGGTGCGCGTCGTAGCGGAAGCCCTTGAAGAACTCCTTCAGGTCCTCGTGCACGTAGGTGTGGTGGGTGATGTCGAAGGTCCAGCGGTCGAGCTGGGGGCCGGTCGGCAGCTCGCCGAAGATCAACAGGTAGGCGACCTCGAGGAAGGTCGACTTCTCACAGAGCTGCTCGATCGAGTAGCCGCGGTGTTCGAGGATGCCGGCGTCGCCGTCGATGAAGGTGACCGAGGAGCGACAGGAAGCGGTGTTGGTGAACGCCGGGTCAAACGACATCAACCCGAATTCGTCCTCGTCGACTTTGATCTGGCGGAGGTCCATCCCACGGATGGTTCCGTCCTCGATCGGCAGCTCGTAGCTCTTGCCGGTGCGGTTATCGGTGACGGTAAGCGACTCCGCGCCCGTGGCGCCGGGAGCGTTCGCGTCCTGGGTCTGCTGCTCGGTGGCCATCGCCCTCCTCGGGGTGCGGTCTCTCTTGGGGGGAAGGGCCAGTATCGCAGTTCGCAGCGTGTGCCCGTTACTAAGCGGGTAGCGACTCGAACTGCGTCATCCGGCGCAGCGCCTCGAAGCGCTCGTCGATCTCCTCGCGGGTCAGGCGCGAGACCCGCTCGGTCCCGAACTCCTCGACGTTGAAGGAGGCGAGCACGGTCCCGTAGCCCATCGCCCGCCGCAGCTCGCCGTCGTCGACCTCGCCCTCGAGCCCGTCGAGATAGCCGAAGAAGCCGCCGGCGAAGCTGTCGCCGGCCCCGGTCGGGTCGCGCACGTCCTCGAGCGGGAAGCCGGGAAGCGCGAAGTAGCCCTCCTCGGTGAACAGGGCCGCGCCGTACTCGCCCTGCTTGGCGACGACCGCGCGCGGTCCCAGCTCCATCACCGCGCGGGCGGCCCGGGCGAGGTTCGACTCGCCGGTCAGCATCCGAATCTCGGCGTCGTTGACGACCAGGCAGTCGACCTCGGCGATCGCCGCCAGCAGCGAGTCCTTGGCGGTTTCGATCCAGAGGTTCATCGAGTCGAGGCCGGAAAAGCTCGCCGCCCCGCACTGGGCGCGAACCTGGCGCTGCAGGTCGGGCTGGATGTTGGCGAGGAAGAGGGTGTCGGCGCAGCGGGCGGCCTCGGAGAGCTTCGGCTCGAACTCGCCGAAGACGCCGAGCTGGGTGTCCTCGGTGTGGGCGACGTTGAGGTCGTACTCGTAGCGGCCGCGCCAGAAGAAGGACTGGCCGCCCGGGACCCGCTCGACGTCGTCGGTGAGCACACCGCGGTTCTCGAGCACCGCGAACTGCTCGGCGCCGAAGTCCTCGCCGACCGGGCCAACCGGCCGCACCTCGGTGAAAAAGCTGGCCGCGAGGGAAAAGTGCACGGCGGCGCCGCCGAGCATCCGCTCGCGCTCCCCGAACGGGGTCTTGACCGCATCGAAAGCGATTGATCCGACGACCGTCAGCGCCATCGCACGGCAGCGTAACGGTCCACCCTGCGAGACTGCCTCCCGCAAGATGACCGCCTTCAAAGATCTCGGCCTCTCGCCGAACATTCAGCAGGCCCTCGACGAGCTCGGTTTCGAGGAGCCGACGCCGATCCAGGAGCAGGCGATTCCGGAGCTGCTCGCCGGCCACGACGTGATCGGCCAGGCGCAGACCGGGACCGGCAAGACGGCCGCCTTCGGGCTGCCGCTGCTCCAGTACCTCGATCCCGAGAACGACGAGGTGCAGGCGATCGTCCTCACCCCGACGCGCGAGCTCTGCATCCAGGTGACGCAGGCCCTGCGGACCTTCGCCGAGCACCTGCCGATCGAGATCGTCGCCGTCTTCGGCGGCGCCCCGATTCGCTCCCAGCAGTCGCAGCTGCGCTCCGGCGCCCACGTCGTCGTCGCCACGGTGGGGCGGATGATGGACCTGATGTCGCGGCGCTCGCTGGTTCTCACCGCGGCCCGCTACGTGGTCCTCGACGAGGCCGACGAGATGCTCGACCTCGGCTTCATCGAGGACGTCGAGAAAATCCTCCGGATGTGCCCGAGCGGGCGCCAGACGGCGCTCTTCTCGGCGACGATGCCGCCGCCGATCAAGAAGCTGGCCGAGGGTTACATGTACGACCCGGTGACGATCAAAATCACCCCGAAACAGTTGACGGTCGACAAGATCTCCCAGGCTTTCGTCGAGGTCCCGGCGAAGGAGAAGGCCCAGCGCCTGGTCGAGCTGCTGAAGACCGAAGAACCCGAGCAGGCGATCATCTTCACCCGGACCAAAATTGGCGCCTCGAAGCTGGAGAAGACGCTGAAGGACAAGGGGCTCGACGTGAAGGCGCTGCACGGCGACCTCAGCCAGGGCGTCCGCGACGGGGTGATGATCTCCTTCAAGGACCACCGCGTGAAGCTGCTGGTGGCGACCGACATCGCCGCCCGCGGGCTCGACGTCGAGCACGTCACCCACGTGATCAACTACGACGTGCCGAACTCCTCGGAGACCTACGTGCACCGGATCGGCAGAACCGGCCGGGTCGGGCGCACCGGCCGCGCGATCACCTTCGTCACCCCCGACCAGCGCGACGAGATCAGCCGCATCGAGCGTGACGTGAAGACGACGATCGGCGAGTGGGAGACCCCCGAGGAGCGGCTCGAACACGCGCCGCGCCCGCGCCGCCGCGAGCGCGAGCCGGCGAAGGTGCCGAACGCGAACGTCGAGGCGGAGGAGGACGGCGCCGAGGAGAACGGGGCGAAGACCGTGAAGCTCTTCGTCAACCGCGGCGAACGCAGTGGGATCGAGGAGGAGGACCTGCGCTGGGCGCTGCGCGAGGGCGCGGTGCTCGCCGACGAGGCGATCCACGACGTCCGCGTCCTGCACCGCTTCTCGTTCGTCGAGGTCGACCCGGATCAGGCCGAGCGCACCGTCGAGTTCCTCGACGGGACCAAGCTCAAAGGCAAGGAGATCCGGCTCGAGATCGCCAAGAGCTGACGCGCTGCGTGGGTTTTACCCCCTATAGGGCGTGAAACCCACGGCTCACGAGGTCAGCGCCGCGACTTCTTCGAGCAGCGCGTCGAAGTCGATCGGCTTGGTGACGTAGCCGGAGATCTCGACGTTGGAGGCGGCGTCGGCGTCGCCCGGGTCCTGGTGGGCGCTGACGATCAGGGCCGGGGTTTCGATCCCGGCGGCGCGCAGCTCGCGCAGGGCGTCGATCCCCGACTTGCGCGGCATCATCGCGTCGAGCAGCAGCAGGTCGGGCGGGCCGGAGCCGGCGACCAGGTCGGTCACCTCCTGGCCGTCGGCGGCGGTCTGCACCTCGTACCCGGCGAGCTCCAGCCGCGTCCGCATCAGCAGCAGGATCGTCTCCGAGTCGTCGGCGACCAGGACGCGCGCCATCAGGCCTGCTCCGCCGTGGCCGGGCTCGGGGCGGGGGCCGGCGCCGCCGCGACCGGCAGCCGGAAGCTGAAGGCCGAACCCTGACCGACCGTCGATTCGGCCCGCATGGTGCCGCCGTGCAGCTCGACCAGCGATTTCGAGATCGCCAGCCCGAGCCCGGTGCCGCCGACGCGCTGGGTGAGGCCGGCGTCGCCGCGCACGAAGCGCTCGAAGATGTGTTCCAACTGGGTCTCGGGGATGCCCGGTCCGTTGTCGCTCACGGTTATCTCGACATCGTTTCCGGCTCGGCGCGCCGAAACCTCTACAGACGCTCGTTCGGGCGAGTACTCATGAGCGTTGGTAAGCAGGTTCACCAATATTTGGCGAATCCGCCCCGGCTCGACGTCGATCAGCGGCAACCCGGGCTCGATCCGCTCGCTCAAGGTTTGCCCGGCGGCGTCGGTCTGGGCCCGCATCGTCCGCACCACCTCGTCGATTAGCGGCGCCACCTCGGTCGGCGCCCGCTGCAGCGCCAGGCGTCCGGCATCGGCGCGGGCGATGTCGAGCAGGTCGTTGAGCAGGCGCCCGAGGTGGCGGCAGTTGTCGAGGATGATCTCGACCGTCTCCACTTGCTTGGGCGACATCTTGTCCCGTTCCAGCATCAGCAGCTCCGCGAAGCCCTGGACCGAGGTCAGCGGGCTGCGCAGCTCGTGCGAGGCGGTCAGCACGAACTCGTCTTTGAGCCGGTCGAGCCGTTCGCGTTCGGCCGCGTCGCGCTCCAGCTGGGTCGCCATCTCGTTGAAGGCTTTGCCGAGGGTCGCGGTCTCCGAGAGGCCGCCGATCTCCACCCGGGTGCCGAGGTCGCCGCCGGCCAGCCGCTGGGAGGCGTCGACCAGGTCCTCGAGCGGCCGCCGCAGCGAGGCGATCAGGCCGCTGAACAGCAGCAGGGCGCCGGTCAGGCCGGCGATCAGCCCGGCGGCGACGAGGATCGCGGTGTCGCGGGTGTCACCGGAGATCCGGTCCTGCAGTTCCTCGCGCCGGGCGGCCTCGGTGGCGACCGTCTCCCGCGCCACCCCCGGGTTGCCGCTTTCGGCCGCTTTCACCCGCGCCTCCATCTCCACCTGGTAGGAGCGGGCGATCTGGTCCTCGAAGTCCTGGCGCTGCTCGAGGAAGCGGCCGACCCCGATCACCGCCATCGCGGTGAGCACGGCGAAGCCGATCGCGAAGCCGATTCGCAGCCTGTTGGCGAGCGATGGGCTCAGCCTTCGCCCCCGTCGTGAATATGCTTGAGCGGCGATGGGGGACGAGGCTACAGGCCGCGGGGAGGACGGCATCGATGCCGGCGCGCTCGAATCCTGGTTTGCCGCGAACCTCGCCGACGTCGCTCTGCCGCTGAGCTTCGAGCGGATCGCCGGCGGCCACTCCAACCTCACCTTCCGGGTCACCGACGGCGCCGGCCGCAGCTGGGCGCTGCGGCGGCCGCCGCTCGGCAAGCGGCTCGGCTCCGCCCACGACATGGCGCGCGAGCACCGGGTCGTCTCCGCGCTCGGGCCGACCCCGGTTCCGGTCGCCCCGGTCGCCGGGCTCTGCGAGGACGAGAGCGTCAACGGCGCCCCCTTCTACGTGATGGAGTTCGTCGAGGGCCCGGTCCTGCGCGGCCTCGCCGAGGCCGAGGCCTTCGCCGGCGAGGACGACCGCCGGGCGATCGGCGAGCGGGTCGCCGACACTCTCGTCGCGATCCACGCCGTTGACCCCGATCAGGTGGGGCTCGGCGACCTCGGGCGCAAGGAGGACTACGTCGCCCGCCAGCTGCGCCGCTGGCAGGGCCAGTGGGAGAAGTCGAAGACCCGCGAGCTGCCGGTCGTCGACCGGGTCCACGAGCGCCTGGCGGCGCGGATCCCCGAGCAGGGGCCGGCGACCCTCGTGCACGGCGACTACCGGCTCGACAACATGATCCTCACCGAGTCCGGCGAGGTCGCCGCGGTGCTCGACTGGGAGCTCTGCACGCTTGGCGACCCGCTCGCCGACGTCGGCCAGCTGGTCGTCTACTGGGCCGACCGCGGCGACGCCGAGAGCCCGATCGCCCTCGGCCAGCCCCCCAACCTGGCGCCCGGCTTCCCGACCCGCGAGGAGCTGATCGCCCGCTACGCCGAGCGCTCCGGCCGCGACCTCTCCGAACTCAACTTTTTCATCGCCCTCGGCTACTGGAAGCTGGCGATCATCATCGAGGGCGTCTACGCCCGCTACACCGCCGGCGGCTACGGCAAATTCGAGGTCGACGACGGCATCGAGTACTTCGCCCGGCTGACCGAGCGCCTGGCCGAGGAGGCCGAGCGGGTCGAGGCGCGGTAGCCGCGTCCCTTCAGGGGGCCGCTCGCAGATTCGTCGAGTTTGCGCAAATCCGTCGATCTCGTTTGAGAGGGTTCGCGGCAACCCGGCGCTGCCACCAGGGCTGCCGGATCCCCAAGGAGAGAGTCTTGAAGAAAGCTCGTAACCGGCTCACGTACGCGAACGTGATGTCGTCACTCGCCATCTTCCTCGCCCTCGCCGGCGGCACCGCCTTTGCGGCCAGCCAGCTCGGCAAGAACAGCGTCGGCGCCAAGCAGCTGAAGAAGAACGCCGTGACCGCGGCGAAGATCAAGAAGAACGCGGTCACGGCCGCGAAGATCAAGCCCAACGCGGTGACCGGGGCGAAGATCAAGGACGGCGCGATCACCGGCGCCAAGGTCAACCTCGGCACGCTCGGCACGGTGCCGAACTCGGCGACCACCGACGTCGTCAAAGCCAGCAAGGTCGTGCTCACCCTGAATCAGGAAGCCACCCTGCTCGAACGCGGCCCGCTGAAGCTGATCGCCAAGTGCGAGACCCCGGAAGAGAGCGCCAGCTACATCTCCCCGCGCGTCTACATCTCCTCCAGCACCGCGAACAGCGTCTTCGTCAGCTGGGAAGACGGCAGCAAAGAACTCGGTCCGACGACCCCGGCCAGCGAACGGCATATCAACGGCTACAGCGATGGCGGCAGCACCGGCGCCTGGAACTACGAATCGCCCAGCGAAGGTGGCGTCAGCGCCGGCGCCGCGGACGGGTCCGCGTTCAACGCCTGGGTGGGCGTGGCCTCCGAGAAAGACACCAACACCTGTTGGTTCTGGGCCAGCGGAACGATCCTCGGCTAGCGAGGGAGACGACTCCCGGAAAGGAGAATTGACGTGAAGCAGATACGCAAGCAGCTAACGCTCGCGAACGTGCTTTCCACCGTCGCCGTCTTCCTCGTGCTTGGAGGTGCGACCGCGGTCGCCGCCAACCAGCTCGGCAAGAACAGCGTCGGCACGAAGCAGTTGAAAGCGAACGCCGTAACGGCGGCGAAGGTCAAGAAGAACGCGGTCACGACCGCGAAGATCAAAGCCAACGCGGTGACCACGGCGAAGATCAAGGACGGCGCGATCACCGGCGCCGAGGTCAACCTCGCCACGCTCGGCACGGTGCCGAGCTCGGCGACCACCGAAACCGTGAAAGGCGGCAGGGGGGTGCTGACCGTCGGGCAGGAGGCCACGGTGCTCGAACGGGGGCCGTTGAAGCTGACGGTCACGTGTCAAGTGCCGGAAGTCGCACCGACCTACCTCGCGCCGATCGCACGCATCTCCTCCAGCGCTGCCGGCAGCTCGTTTACGAGTTGGGACTACGGCAGCAAGGACCTTGGACCGACGACGCCCGAGGAAGAAAGGCGCCTGAACGAGTACTACTGGGGCGCGGGTAGTGACGGCGGGTTCGCCTATGACTCGCCGAGCAATGTCGGCGTCAGCGCCAGCGCCGCCAACGGCGCCGCGTTCAACGCCTTCATCGGCCTTGCCGCCGAGAAAGACTCCAACACCTGTTGGTGGTGGATGAACGCGACGATCCTCGGCTAGCCCCGAGACCCATTCGCGACGGAGGGGCCGGGCCGGAGATCCCGGTCCCTCCGGAGTGGAGGGTTCGTCTGTTCTTGCTCGGCGTCCAAGCGGTCTGAGAGGCTGCGGCCCGCGCGCGGCGCCACCACAACCCCGTCGCGCCGGCTATTCCACTACGGAGGGAGTTCCTTTGAAGCGTGTAACCAAACAGTTGACGTATGCCAACGTGATGGCGTCGCTGGCTGTCTTTCTCGTCCTCGCCGGCGGCACCGCCTTCGCGGCCAGTCAGCTCGGCAAGAACAGCGTCGGCAGCAAGCAGATCAAGAAGAACGCCGTGACCGCGGCAAAGATCAAGAAGAACGCGGTGACGACGGCCAAGGTGAAGAACAACGCGATCACCACCGCGAAGATCAAGGACGGTGCGATCACCGGCCCCAAGGTCAACCTCGGTTCGCTCGGCACGGTTCCTAACGCCGCGAAATCCGAAAAAACCGACCAGATCGTGAACATCTTCGTGCCGCTGAAAAAAGGCGCGCCGAAAACGACGATCCTCAGCCTCGGAGGGCTGACGATCACCGGCACCTGCCTCGCCGACGGTACCGAGAACGAAATCGAGGCGACGACCACGGTCGCGCATTCGGTGATCACCGTGGTCACCGGTCAGGACGGCGACAACAACGCCAACCTCGATTTCAACCCGGGAGAACCGTTCGAATTCGACCTCGCGCACAGCGAAGGCGACACCGAGATGTACACGGGCCAGTATACGACGCCCGCCGGCGTCAACGTCGTCGTCACGGTCTACGACGTCGACCCCGAAGAAGGCGGTGTCTTCCCGACCACGCCGCAGGCATCCGACTGCCTGTACGCGGGGTCCGCGGTCATCAGCTAGTCATCTCGTCCTCAGCGGAGCGCGCCGGGCCCGGCGCGCTCCGCCGCGGCGGCTACGCTCCGGCCGCTCGCTCTCCATATCTCGATCAAAGGAGCACCTCTTGAAGCAACTCGGTCGACGGCTCACGTACGCGAACGTGATGTCGTCCCTCGCGGTCTTCCTCGTCCTCGCCGGCGGCAGCGCCTTCGCGGCCACGCAGCTGGGCAAGAACACGGTTGGGACCAAGCAGCTGAAGAACGGCGCGGTGATCACCGCGAAGCTGAAGAACGGCGCCGTCACCGCCGCCAAGCTTGGCAACGGCTCGGTCGACAGCGCCAAACTGGGCGCCGGCGCGGTGATCAGCGAAAAGATCCCGAACGGCGCGGTGACCGGGGCGAAGCTCGCCGACAACTCCGTCTCCGCCGCCAAGCTCGGCGCCGGTGCGGTCACGGCCGGCAAGATCGCCGCCGGAGCGGTCACCTCCGAGAAGCTGCTGAACAGCGCCGTCGGCACGGACAAGCTGGCCGGCGAAGCGGTGACGAACGGCAAGCTCGCGAACGACGCGGTGACCGCCAGCAAACTCGCCGACGACGCGGTCCGGGCCTCCAACCTCGGCCCGGTCCTGATCACCACCGGGGCCTTCGAGAACGTCACCGCCGGCTCCACCGCGGAAGCTTCGCTGAGCTGCCCCGCCGGGACCAGGATGCTGAACGGGGGCATGCTGAACCCGGGCAACACCAAAGAGGTGGTGCTGATCGCCTCCTACCCGAACAGCGCCAACGAGTGGCACGTCGCCGTCTTCAACAGCGCCGGCACCGTCTCCGACTACCGGGTCGTCGTCTCCTGCCTGCAGGAGGTCGCGCTTCCCTAACTAGACCATCCGCGTGGCGTGCCGGGGCTCGAGGGTCCCGGCACTCTCCGCCTCCGCCCGCTTCGCCCAGCGGTTCAGCTCGCGCCGCGCGAGCACCATTTTGTGGACCTCGTCGGGGCCGTCGGCGATCCGCAGCATGCGGCTGAAGCGCCAGAGCGCGGCCAGCGGGGTGTCGTCGGTCATCCCCAGGCTGCCGTGGATTTGGATCGCCCGGTCGAGCACCTCCATGACCATGTTCGCGGTGACGATCTTGATCGCCGAGATCTGTTGGCGGGCGGCGCGCTTGCCCTCGGTGTCCATCTTCCAGGCGGCGAACAGGGTCAGCAGCCGGGCCTGGTCGATTTCCATCCGCGAGGTCGCGATCGCCTCCTGGACGAACTGCTTGTCGGCCAGCGGGCCGCCGAAGGCGACGCGCTCGTTGGCCCGGCGGCACATCATCTCGTGCGCCCGCTCGGCGGTCCCGATCGCCCGCATGCAGTGGTGGATGCGGCCCGGGCCAAGCCGGTCCTGGGCGATCGCGAAGCCGGCGCCGCGCTCGCCGAGCAGGTTGGC
>Ga0081539_10002665_pt1 | contig 24294 bp, 24 predicted proteins | sample TabmetS4T2R2_FD_71023 | JGI IMG/M metagenome (GOLD analysis project Ga0081539, IMG submission 71023) | Tabebuia heterophylla rhizosphere microbial communities from the University of Puerto Rico - S4T2R2 | ecosystem: Host-associated > Plants > Roots > Rhizosphere ...
CCATCCGCGAGTCTGGAACTCGTTGCAGCGCCCTCTCCCCTTGTGGGAGAGGGCTACTCAGACATTCAGCGCAGAATGTTGGGTGAGGGGTAAGCAACCCCTCACCCAACCGAATGCGTTGAACCTCCTGCGAGGTGCCGTCGCGGGATTGGTTGGAATTGGGGGTGGCGTAGTCTCCGGGTTGATCAAACCTCGAATCATCCGGCGTTGGAGCGCCGGAGCGGAGACCACGCCATGACGAGCAGTACCACGCCTTCTGCGGTTGCGGATACGCCGGCCGAGAGCTTGAGCAACCTTTTCGACAACTGGCTTGACCCCATCGAGACAGCAGTGCGCGCTCGCGCGCGCGAGTTCATCCAGGCGCTGATCGAGGACGAACTCGAGACGGCACTGGCACGGCCGCGATATGCGCGGCGGCCGAAGGCCGATGCGGCACAAGCGGACGCTCCGGGCGTGGTCGGTCATCGTCATGGCCATCGAACCCGTTCGCTGACCGGCAGCTTCGGCCAGGTTGAGCTCGAAGTGCCGCGCGCCAGGCTTGCCGGGCCGGACGGCAAGACCAGCGAATGGCACAGCCAAGTACTGCCGGCCTACCAGCGACGGACGCAAGCAGTGGATGCGATGATCGCCGGCGCTTACCTTGCTGGCACGAATACCCGTCGGGTGCGCCGCGCGCTCGGGGCGCTGTTCGGCGGGGCGATCGGGAAGGACGTCGTGAGCCGGGTGTGGCGCAAGGTCCAGGCCGATTGGCAAGGCTGGAACACGCGTTCGCTGCGCGAAGAGCCGATCGTACGCCTGATTCTGGACGGGACGGTCGTGCGCGTGCGGCTTGACCGCAAGGCAACGTCGATCTCGCTGCTCGTGGTGATCGGCGTTCGCTGCGATGGACAGAAGGTGCTGCTCGCGATCCGCAGCATGGGCGGGGAGAGTGCGGAAGCCTGGCGCGCCGTCCTCGACGATCTGATCCAGCGAGGCTTGCGACGGCCGCAGTTTCTGATCGTCGACGGCGCACCCGGCCTGGAGAAGGCGATTGCCGCGGTTTGGGACGGCGTGCCGGTCCAGCGCTGCACGGTGCATAAGCTGCGCAACCTGCTGGCCCATGCGCCCGAACGGCTCCGTGACGAAGTTGCCGCCGACTACAATGTGATCATGTACGCTGCCAGCCGCGACGAGATCCTGCAGCGGCGCAAGGCGTTTCTGCGCAAATGGCGGCTGAAGCATTGGGCCGTCGCCAACAGCCTGGAGGAAGCCGGCGATCGGCTCTTCACGTTCACCGCTCTGCCGCCGATGCAATGGCGCAGCGCGCGGACCACCAATGCCATCGAGCGGCTGCACGAGGAGTTCAAACGCCGGATCAAGACCCAGACTGTGCTGCCATCGGCCGAGACAGCCGCGATGTTGTTTTGGTCTCTCCTTGCCTCGGGCCAGATCACGATGCGCAAGGTCGATGGTTGGCAAACGCTCGCCCTCAATCTCATCGATCAACCAATTGACCTCGCCGCCTGACCCGATACCCTCATGCGACCGAAGCCTGCGCCATTTCGAATTCCAACACGATCCGCGACGGCACCTCGCAGGAAGCTCAACGCACTCGGTTGGGTGAGGGGTTGCTTACCCCTCACCCAACATTCTGCGCTGAATGTCCGAGTAGCCCTCTCCCACAAGGGGAGAGGGCGCAGCGACGAACTCTGCGCTCGCGGCTGGGGAAGTACGCGGGCTCGCGCAAACCTAAACTCATCCCACTCTAGCGCGCGGCGATCCCTCCCCTCGCAATGCGCTGCGGGCGGCCGCTGCGCCGCCCGCTCTCATTCATGTCGAACAACTTGCGCCCGCCCCAGTCAGCCGCGCTAGCGCTGCCTGGCGGCTTGCTGCGCGTAGGCCTTCTTCACGCAGGATGCCATCATCGACTGGCGCTGCTGGTCACCGCCAACAGGAATGCGCTTCGACACATAGGCCTGACATTTGGATGTGATCTCCGGCGTGGTCCAGACGCCCGGCGCGAGTTGCACCGAGCCCGGAAGCGATTGCGCGAGAGCGGCGGAACTCCACGCGCCGGCACCCGCGATAAGAGCGATCGAGACGAATTTGGTGATGATCATGACGGTTCTACCCCTTGTTGAGCTGCGCTGACTTTGGCTGTCGGTGCAGCGTCCCGCGCGCGTGCGCGCGCCTGCGGCGAGTGCTGGCCGGAGCCGCCGTCATTGTGGCGCGCGCGTCGACGCGTTGAATTGTCTTGAGGGAACCGGCCGCTATCAAAGCAGATCGCGCCAGCATACTTTCGGATAGCGGCGCGTTGACGCGCGCGCTGCGACTCGGAACCGCGCGGATCAGCCGGTCCGGCTTCCGGGCGAATCGCTTCCCTGGCGGTCGCGCCGGCCCCAGCGCATGCCACGCGCGCGCGGCGCGCGTGCAAGACCGGGATGCAGGAAGTCGAGCACGAGGAAAACGATCGGCAGCATCCACAGCAGGTGCAGCTTGTTCAGATGCTCAACGATGATGAACCAGCTCGCGAGCCAGGTCAGCACGACCGCGCTCGCCGCGGTCATGAAGCGCACGCGCCGCCCCTCCAGCAATGTCACCAGCACATTGTGCCAGGCAAAGAGCGCAAGCAGCGCGACCAGGCTCCAGAGCGCCCAGCCAAGAACGTAAAGACCGAAGGTCATGCCTACCCCCATGATACGCAGAGGGAAAATGGGCCGATGCCTCCCGCCCGATCTTGCGGAGGCCGGCTCCCTGCCGCATTCACATGAGTTAGTCTCGCGCGGGACCGCACCGGGTCCCGCCATCTGCGTGGTGCTATCGCACCTTTGCGGCAGTTCCGCCCGCTAGCGCGGGATGACTTTTCTTCGAATCGTCATCCGCTCTAGGTTTTTCGTGGAGCGTGATCCTTTCCGAAAACCGCTGCACACTTTTCGGGATCATGCTCTACGATCGCAGCGCATGAGCACCGCGAATGAGTTGCATGTCACCGCGGCGGGCGCCTACGAGCACGTGCTTAACGAGCTGGCGCCAATTTTCACCCGTGATGCCGGCAGTCCGATCCGGTTGGCGGTCGCGAACGCGGCCGGCGTGATCAAGCGCCTCGAAGCCAGGGAACCATGCGACGTCGTCCTGACGTCCGCGGCCGGGATTGCGCAGCTCATCGCGGCGGATCTTGCGGACCCGCGCATGCAGGCCGAGATCGGACGCGTGCGCCTCGGCATCGCGGCGGGTCCGGAGCTGCCGCTGCCCGATCTCTCCAGCGCCGCGGCGGTGCGCGCGGCCTTGTTGGGGGCGCGCCGTGTCGCCTTCATCGACCCGCAGGGCGGCGGCACGTCCGGGCCGTTCATCGCGAAGCTGTTCGAACAGCTCGGCATCAGCCGCGGGATGAACGAAACCGGCGTACTGGCGAAAACCGGCAAGGAGGTCGTCCGCGCCGTCGCGTCTGGAGAAGCAACACTGGGTCTGACGCAAGCGACCGAGCTGATCGGCGCGACGGGTGTGCAGTTCGCCGGTTATCTCGCGTCCGAGGTGCAGGTGGTGAGCGTGTATGCGGCGGCGGTCACGACCTTCGCCGGCGCGCCCGACGTGGCGCGCAGCTTCATTCAATTTCTCAAGAGCCCGGTCGGCCGCGAACGCTTCGTACACGCCGGATGGGATGCCGATCAGACCGGTTGAACGGTCCCGCCTTTTCGCACCACGCCGGCTTTCTTTGATTCGAATCAATGCCGCTCAGTTTTGAGACGTCATCCTCAATCCGGGGTGCGTGCCGGCCGAAGTCGGGACGTGCTGCACCAATATACCATGCGGGGAGACGCCAGATGACGCCGGACATCTTCGACAAGGTGAAGCGCGATCGCCGTTTTCAGGAGCTGGTCGCCACGCGCGCCCGCTTCGCCTGGATGCTGTCGGGCGCAATGCTCGTCATCTATTTCGGCTTCATCTTCATCATCGCGTTTGCGCCCAAGAGTCTCGGCACGCCGATCGGCGCGAGCGTGATCACGGCCGGCATCCCGCTCGGCCTGTTCGTCATCGTGTCGGCCTTCGTGCTCACCGGCATCTATGTGCGGCGCGCGAACTCGGAGTTCGACGCGATCACGCGCGAGATCATCGAGGAGGTGAAGTGATGCGCACGCGCTGCATTCTCCCGGCGCTCGGCGCCCTCACGCTCCTCGCCGCCATCGTCTCTCCGGCAGACGCGGCCGGCGCCATTGAAGGCGGCGGACGCCAGGCGCTCAACATGCCGGCCATCGTGATGTTCTTCGCGTTCGTCGCCGCCACGCTCGGCATCACCTATTGGGCGGCGCGGCGCACCCGTTCGGCCGCGGACTTTTACGCCGCCGGCGGCGGCATCACCGGCATGCAGAACGGGCTTGCGATCGCGGGCGACTATATGTCGGCTGCCTCGTTCCTCGGAATCTCGGGACTCGTTTTCGCGAGCGGCTTCGACGGCCTCATCTACTCGGTCGGCTGGCTGGTCGGCTGGCCGATCATCCTGTTCCTGATCGCGGAGCGGCTGCGCAATCTCGGCAAGTACACCTTCGCCGACGTCGCCTCGTTCCGCCTCGAACAGACGCCGATCCGCAGCCTCTCCGCCGTCGGCACGCTCACGGTGGTCGCCTTCTACCTGATCGCCCAGATGGTGGGCGCCGGCAAGCTGATCGAGCTGCTGTTCGGCCTGCCGTATCTCTACGCCGTCATCCTGGTCGGCGCGCTGATGATCATCTACGTCGCCTTCGGCGGAATGGTCGCGACCACCTGGGTGCAGATCATCAAGGCCTGCCTGCTCCTCGGCGGCGCAACCTTCATGGCGCTGATGGTGCTGGTGCACTTCGGCTTCTCGCCCGAAGCCATGTTCCGCGCCGCGGTCGACATCCATCCGAAGCAGATCTCGATCATGGCGCCGGGCAATCTGGTGACCGATCCGGTGTCGGCGGTCTCGCTCGGGCTTGCGCTGATGTTCGGGACCGCCGGCCTGCCGCACATCCTGATGCGGTTCTTCACCGTCGCCGACGCCAAGGCGGCGCGCAAGTCGGTGTTCTACGCGACCGGCTTCATCGGCTACTTCTACATCCTGACCTTCATCATCGGCTTCGGCGCGATCACGCTGCTGATGAACGATCCCGAGTACTTCAAGGTCGCGGCGAGCGGCGCCTACAACAAGATCACCGACCTGCTCGGCGGCACCAACATGGCGGCGATCCATCTCGCCAAGGCGGTCGGCGGCTCGCTGTTCCTCGGCTTCATCTCGGCGGTCGCGTTCGCCACGATCCTGGCGGTGGTCGCGGGCCTGACGCTGGCGGGCGCCTCGGCGGTCAGTCATGACCTCTACGCGTCGGTCATCGCCAAGGGCCGCGTTGCCGAGGACCGCGAGGTGCGGCTCTCCAAGCTCTCCGCGCTCGTCATCGGCGTCGTCGCGATCATGCTCGGCTACATCTTCGAGAATCAGAATGTCGCCTTCATGGTCGGGCTCGCCTTCGCGGTCGCGGCGAGCTGCAATTTCCCGGTGCTGTTGATGTCGGTGTTCTGGAAGGGCACGACCTCGCGCGGCGTACTGATCGGCGGCTTCCTCGGTCTCGTGAGCGCCGTGACCATGGTGGTGCTGAGCCCGGCCGTGTGGGTGAAGACCTTCGGCTTCAAGGCGGCCTATTTCCCCTATGACAATCCGGCGCTGTTCTCGATGACGATCGCATTCGCCGGCATCTGGCTGTTCTCCAAGCTCGACGTCAGCGAGCGAGCGCGCAAGGAGCAGGCCGCCTATGAGCCGCAATACGTGCGCTCGGAAACCGGGATCGGCGCGGCGGGCGCCATGGCGCACTGAGCCTCGCCGACGGCACGCGCGACGGAGCGGCGAGGCTTGGGCCTCGCCGCTCTCACATGCCGGTTCACCGAACCCGGCGGACGGGACTGGTCATGCCGCAAGCCTTCGATGCGCATAATCCGCCTTTCGACCGGCTGAGCCATCAGGAAACCGAGGACCTGCGCGCTGCGCTCGACATCGGCTATTTCCGACCCGGCGAGACGATCATCGAAAAAGGCAAGCCCTCGGAAAGCCTGCACGTCATCATCAAGGGCACGGTCGAGGAGCGCGACGGCGAGGAGCTCGAAGCCGTGCTCGGCGCCAAGGAAAGCTTCGACGCGCGCGCGCTCGTGCACGGCGCCGCCGGGGCAAGCTTCGTCGCCGCCGAGGAAACGCTCTGCTACCTGCTGCCGAAGCAGTTTGTGCTCGATCTCATCCGCCGCAACGCCGGCTTCGCGGCGTTCTTCTATTCGGAGGTCTCGCGCAAGCTCGCCTCCTTCATCCGCATCCAGGAGAACGAGAGCGTCGACTCCGTGCTGCGCGCGCGGGTGCGCGACGCACGGCTGCACGGCGCGGTCTTCGTCGATGGCGCGACCACGGTCGTGGCCGCCGGCGCGACGATGCGCGAGCACGACACCAATGCGCTCTACGTCCGCGACGGCGAGCGCATCGGCGTCATTACCGGCATGAATCTGTCGAAGGCCGTCGTGCTGGACCGCGCTCCGCTCGACACGAGCGTGCGCGAGCTCACCCACTTCGACGTGGTGGCGGTCGACCTCGACGACTTCATCTTCGAGGCGCTCATCAAGATGACGCGTCACAACAAGCGGCGGCTCGCCGTGCGCCAGAACGGCGCCTATGTGGGAATGCTCGAGGACATCGACATTCTCGGCCTCGTCGCCGGCAACTCGCAGCTGATCCCGGGGCGGATCGACCGCGCGCGCAGCGCGGATGATCTTGGCGCCGCGGCCGACGACATCCAGGCCCAAGTCGAGCGCCTCGACCGCCAGGGCGTCAAGGTCGAGGTCATCACCGAGATCACCTCCGACCTGAACCGCCGCCTGCTCAACAAGCTGTTCCACCTGACCGCCTCACCGGCGATCCGTACCGCCGGATGCCTGATGGTGATGGGCTCGGAGGGGCGCGGCGAGCAGACCGTGCGCACCGACCAGGACAACGGGCTGCTGCTCGCCGCTGCAGTGCCGCAGGGTGAATTGCAGGCGTTCCGCGAGGCGTTTTCCGGGGCGCTCGCGCGCTTCGGCTTTCCGCCCTGCCCCGGCAACGTGATGGTGCAGAACCCGCAATGGTCGCTGCCGGTCGACGACTTCATCCGCCAGATCAGGGCATGGGTGATGACGCCGGACGAGCACAGCGCGATGAACCTCGGTATCTTTTTCGATGCCGTCGCGGTCGCCGGTCGCGCCGAGCTGGTCACGCGCGCAAAGTCCGCGCTGATCGAGATGATGCACGGCGAGAGCGCGTATCTCTCCCGCTTCGCACGCGCCATCGACCTGTTCGAGGGCGCGAGCGCCGGCATGCTCTCTTCGCTCATGGCCTCGGTCGGCGTCGCCTCCGGCCTCATTCACATCAAGAAGTCGGGCACATTCCCGATCGTGCACGGCATCCGCACCCTCGCCATCGACTGCGGCCTCTCGGAGACCTCGACGGCCAAACGCATCGAGGCGCTGGTGCGCCAGGGCGTGCTCGGCGCGGAGCTTGGCAGCGAGCTCATCGGATCGCTCTCCTTCTTCACGCTGCTGCGCATGCGCTCGCAGCTGCGCGCGATCAAGACCGGCGCGCACGAGACGGAAGCGATCGTGCGGATCGGCGAGTTGTCGACGCGTGACCGCGACCTGTTGCGCGACGCGCTGCGTGTCGTGAAGCAGTTTCGCGAGACAATCCGCAACCGCTATCACCTCAGTCTGTTTCCGTAGTGCGTGATCAACAAGGGGCCTTCCGTGCTGCGCGCGTTGCGGAGACTGGTGGACCGGATCGCGTTGCGCGATCGGCAGTATCGCTTTCTGTTCCGCGACCAGGAGACCGACGAGGCGGTCTCGCTCGATTGTGAGACCACCGGCTTCGACCCCTGGGTCGACGAGATCGTCAGCATTGCGGCGATCCCGATCCGCGGCACGCGCATTCTCATGAGCGAAGCCTATTGCGCGCTGGTGCGCCCCGAGGCGGCGATGAAGACCCGCTCGATCCGGGTGCATCGGTTGCGCGAGAAGGATGTCGAGCACGGCAGGCCGATGCAGGAGGTGCTGCCGGAGCTGTTGCGCTTCATCGGCGCGCGTCCGCTGGTCGGCTACTGGATCGACTTCGACATGCGCATGCTCGACAAATATCTGATCGACTGGCTCAACATCCATCTGCCGAACCGGCGCTACGACGTGTCCGAGCTCTACTATGACCGCAAGTACCGCCATGCCCCGCCCGGCACGCGCGTCGACCTGTCGCTCGCGAGCATCCAGCGCGACCTCGGCCTGCCCCTGCTGCCGCAGCACGACGCCTTCAACGACGCGCTGAGCGCGGCGCAGATGTACGTCGTTCTCAAGGACATGGCGGCGCGCGGCGCCCGCATCCGCCGCGCGCGCAACGACAACGAAGGCATTCCGTTCGCGGCGGGATGACGGCGGCCGGTCGCACCGCGTCGCCGATCAGCGCAACCGCCAATGCCGACGCGGCCTGGATCCCGACTGTTGGCCTCTCCATGATTGCGCGTACAATGCGGCAAAGAGCGATCGCGGAGGGTTGCGGTGGCGGAAGGGAGCTTGAATTTTGTCTCCTTGCTGTTTCTCGGATTTTTCCTCGGGATGCGACATGCGACCGATGCGGACCACGTCGTCGCCATCGCAACCATCGTCAGTCGTGAGCGCTCCCTACGCAGCTCCGCGTTGATCGGCGCCGCCTGGGGCATTGGCCACACGATGACTGTGATGGCGGTCGGCACCGCGATCATTGCCGGCGGCATCATCATCCCTCCGCGGCTCGGTCTTTCGATGGAACTGGCCGTGGGTGTCATGCTGGTTCTGCTCGGCGTCTTCACGCTGACGGGGATGGGCCGCGTGTTCGGCTCCGGCCGCAGCTCGCAACGGCACGATCACGTTCACGCTCATGGTGACTACGTCCATCGTCATCCGCACGGCCACGGCCCGGATGATCACGGCCACGCCAGTGACCGCACGCCCCTGGCGCGGGTCGACCGCAGCTGGCTTGGTGGCCTGCCGCCTTATCAATGGCTGCGGCCGTTCGTGGTGGGACTCGTGCACGGTCTTGCCGGGTCGGCAGCAATCGCCTTGATGGTCCTGACAATCATCCGCGACCCCGGTCTGGCGATCGGGTATCTCCTTCTGTTTGGTGTCGGCACCGTCGGAGGCATGGTGCTGATCACCATCGTGCTGGCAGCACCCTTTGCCTTTACGTCGATCAATCTACCCCGGATCAACTGGCAGCTCGGCGTGGCCTCGGGACTGATCAGTTTCGTCTTCGGAATATTCCTCATCTACGACATCGGCTTCGCCGATGGCGGCTTGTTCACGGCCAATCCCACATGGCAGCCGCACTGAGGTGGATCATGCTCTCGCCGCGATGCTATGCGGATATGGCCGATCTGATCCGGCAATGCGGTTCGTTGACCCTGCGGCGAACCAAAGGGTAAATACGCAAAACAACACACTCCAGGGAGGCACCGATCCAGAAGATCGGCATCCCCCGTGCGTCGTCGTTGCTGCTGGCGAGTGCCGTCGCGGCGCTCGCCGGGGTGGTCATGATATTTGCCGTCCAGCACGAAATGGGATCGCGGCTGGGACAACAGGTTGTGATTGCGACGAGCCCGCGGCCCGAGCCCCGCGCGTTGACCGCAGACGAGGATCGCTACGCAGCGGCGCTGTGGGAAGTCCATCGCGAGGTCACGCCATCAGCCGTGGCCATGAGTTTCGCGGGCATCGCTTACAAGACCGAAATGCAGGATGTGCAGGAGCTCGAGCGAAGGATTGCGCCGCTCGCGATGTTCTTCACGCGAGCCGAGGCGCGGGTACAATCCTTGGCCGTCCCCGAGTCGCTCTCGAAGGTGCACGGCCAGTACGCCGAAGCCATGACGCTCTATGCAAATGCCAGCGGCGAGATGCTGAAGTTCGTGCGGGACGGACAAGCACAGCATCTCCTCGACGCACAAGGCATGGGACTGAAGGCATCCGAGAACATGCTGCGTGTCGGCGAGGTGCTTTGGCCGGGACAATACAAACCGCACTAGTTGGCGGATAGAAGAAACTTGACTCTGCGAGAGGTGCGCTCAGCCTGAGAACTCGAACAGGAGGGAGGAAGGCAATGACAACACTTGTGACGACAAGGCTTGGAACGACAAGACTTGGAACGACAAGACTTGGAACGACAGGACTTGGATTGCGCGTTCGTCTGTTCGCTTCAATTCTCGTCGGGTTGGTCGTGCTGGCGGTCGCGGCCGGCACATCCGCCCTTGCGCAAGCGCCGGTCTGCTCCGTCTGGCTGATCGAGAGCAGCCGCTTCATGAAGGTGCCGTTCGGGTCGTTCATGCCAGACCGCACCTTCGTGCCCGGCAGCAACAAACCGGAGAGCAACATCCCGACAGTCGACCTGCCGGTCAATGTCGGTGTGATCAAGTGCGGCAATGAGTTGATCCTGTACGACACCGGGTGGAAGCAGCAGGAATATCTCAAGATGACCGGCTCGGAGCACTGGGCTCCGATTGGTGAGCAGCTGAAGGTATTGGGCTTCAATGCTGCCGACGTCACCAAGGTCGTCATCGGCCATGCGCATTGGGATCACGCGGGCCAGCTTTCCGATCTCCCGAACGCGGTGCTCTACGTGCAGCGCGAGGAGCTCAAAGCGATCGAGTGGGCGCTGAACTATCCGGAGAAGCACATCCGGGCGATCAACTCCGATCCGGGCGGCTGCTACCGGACTCCGGCTTGTGGGTACATGCCGCTCACCATGGAGGAGGTCTACGGCAAGGTTCTGAAGGGCAAGGCGGTCATTGTCGACGGCGAAATGGAGATCCTGCCCGGCGTGCGGATTCATCCGGCATTCCGTGCCCACACGGGAGGCTCGCAGCTGCTCGAAGTGCCGACCAGCATCGGCAAGCTGGTCTTCGGCTCCGACGCCTTCTCGTCATACGAGGCCATCCGCGACTGGATGGTGGCAAATGTGCAGCAGACCGACTCTGTCCAGCAGTTCCTCGCCTACGAAAAGTGCTACAAGATCACGGGCGGCTACGAAAACTGCGTCGCTGCGCACGAGCCTTTGAGCTATACGGACAAGTACCCGATCACGAAAAATTCCTGGGTGGCGCTGAACGGCGGGCGCATGGCGGAAGTGGCGCTGGCCCCGGGCGAAAAGTCGCGCAAGCCCTAGTGCGTGATGAAGTTGGGTTTGCGTAAGCCGGCGCATGTCCCGTCCGCAAGCACGGAGTTCGTCGCTGCGCCCTCTCCCCTTGTGGGAGAGGGCCACTCAGACATTCAGCGCAGAATGTTGGGTGAGGGGTAAGCGACCCCTCACCCAACCGAATACGTTGAACGTCTGCGACGCCCTCTCCCACAAGGGGAGAGGGCAAACATGGCTGGCGCCGTTGATTCAATCTCAATTCACCCTAGTGCGGCGAAGCAGGCAAGATCGAGCTGCGAGGGATATTGCCCCCTCGCAACTGTGGTGCGGTCACCGCGCTGAGCCGAAGTGGCGCGGGCTGGCATCGATACTCCGCCTCGCGTGTCTGTTGTTGGCGCTGATCGGCGGCAACGCGTGGGCGCACGATCCAAGCTCGTATGGCGGCGTGTTTCGATCGCGCAATCTCGGCGGCACCTGGCTCAACGCCGATGTGGGACTGTTCCTGAACGCGGCGCTGGCGGTTGCGGCTGATCCGAAAGAGCCGACCCGCCTGCTGGTCGGCACCGATCTCGGCCTCATCGGCTCGCGCAACGGTGGGCGGAGCTGGAGTCCGGAAGCGCCCGACCTCGTTTTCGGTGCCGTGTTCGCGGTCGCATTCTCGGCAGACGGCGAGCGCGCGCACTGCGCGGGGCAAAGTGGCGTCTTCCGTTTCGCCGGCGGCAGATGGGCGCCGGCGCAGGCCCCTGACGCCGCGCTGCCGGCGCGGGCGATCGTTGCCGGCACGTCGAGCGACCGCGTCTATCTGCTCGGCAGAAGTCGTCTGTTCGTCAGCGAGGATGGCGGGCAGACCTATGTTCTCCTGCCCGCGCCGGCGCAGGCCCGGGAAATGACCGCGCTCGCAGTCATCAAAACCGAGCCGGAGACCCTGGTTGCGGTCATCGACGGCAGAGTCATGACGAGCCGGGATGGCGGCCGCTTGTGGCACGGCGGCGGGCTTAGAAGCGATGTCGACGTCGTGGACGCGGTCGCGCCCGACGCCTATGCGCCTGGCCGCATCTGGGCCGCGTCCGCGGGTCGGCTTCACATCAGTGCGGATCTCGGGGCTACGTGGCGTGCCGTCGGCGGCCCGCTGCCCGAGCCTGGGACGAAGGTGCGGGGCATCGCGGCGGACGAATCCGCAACCACACTGGTCGTGACCACGCAACGCGGCACCTATCGGAGCGACAACGGCGGACGGACCTGGGTTCTCAAGGAGGACAACCTGCCGGTCCACCTGGAGGCAGGACCGCTCGCCCGCGACCCGGGTGACCCACGGCTCATCTACGCCGTGTATTCGCTCATGCCCTATTCCGAGGTTTGGCGCTTCGCCACTGAGGGTGGCAACCTGCTCGCGCGAATTGATCCGATCAGCCTCGCCGGCGGCATCTCGTTCTGTCTGCTCGTCCTGCTCGGCGGCGGCTTCGTCGCGTTCAGGCTGGCATCCTGGCGAACGGCGCGAACCGCCGCACCCTCGGCGCCGCAATGACGGCCGCAAAGCCATCGTGGCCGCGCCGGCGCAGAGTGGCGATTGCTGTCGCGGTCGGCCTCGTCGCGCTCGCCGGCGCCGCGCTGTTGCGCACTTCGACACCGCACACTTGGACATCCGCTGCCCGGTTCGTTGAATACCGCATGACCGACGCGCAGGACGCACCGATTGCGATTGCGGCTGCGGCGGATGGCACGGTCTGGTTCACGATCGATCATGCCGACGCGATCGGCCGCGTGCAGGGCGGCCGGATCGAGCGGTTGCCGACCGGGGGACGCAACATCGAGCCAGTGGGCTTGGCGGTCGCGGTCGACGGAAGCGCCTGGTACACCGACATCGCGGCGCGCGCGGTGGCGCGCGTCAGCAGTTCCGGTGAGATTTCGCGTTTCACTGTAGCGACGCCGATTGCCCGGCTCGGACGATTAACGACCGCTCCTGACGGCGCGGTGTGGTTCGCCGATTCCACGGGCTTCAGCGTCACCCGACTGAAGGATGGCGTCTTCACGCGTCACGGGATCGAATCGCCGCGCGGCGGACCGTATGGCGTGGCGACGGGTCCGGACGGGCTTGTCTGGGCGACACTGCAAGGCGGCAACCAGCTCCTTCGCATCGCGCCCGACGGAGCGATCACGGCGATCGACCTCCCGCGTCCGGGTGCCGTTCCAAGCGATGTGGCCGTCGGAGCCGACGGCTCGGTCTGGTTTCTCCAATTTCGCGCCAATCGAATCGGGCAGTTGAAGGACGGCAAGTTCGCGGACTTCGAGGTCGCGAAGGAAAACGCCGGCTTGAGCGGGCTCGCGGTTGCCGACGACGGTGCCGTCTGGTTTGGAATGATGCGACGGGCAAGCCTCGGCCGCCTGCGCGGCGGCAGGATCGACATGTTCCCCCTCCCGCGCGAGAACGCCCGCCCGTACAGCCTCGCCGTCGACCGCGAAGGCAACGTCTGGTACGCCGACATCACCGGCTATGTCGGCATGCTGCCGGCCCGGCACGCGCGAAATTGACGTGGCAGAGCATGATCCGGACTTGATCCGGGCATCGCGCCTAGAGCGGGATGAATTGAGATCGAATCGAGGGCGCTAGCCATGTTTGCCCTCTCCCCTTGTGGGAGAGGGCATCGCAGGAGGTTCAACGCATTCGGTTGGGTGAGGGGTTGCTTACCCCTCACCCAACATTCTGCGCTGAATGTCTGAGTAGCCCTCTCCCACAAGGGGAGAGGGCGCTGCAACGAGCTCCAGACTCGCGGATGGGAAATACGCGGCTTGCGCAAGCTTAAATTCATCACGCTCTACGAGCGCAAGGCCGCGAGCTCAGACATTGCCTTGATGGTCAGGACGGCGCCCATCCCGACGATGAGCAGGCTGGTCAAGATCTGCACGCGCACCATCCAGATGCTGCTGAGCCAGGTCAGCACCTTCTCGCCAACCTTCGCGGCGATAATGCCGACCACGACGAGCGTGGCCGCGAAGCCGAGGCTGAACACCACCACGGTCATCAATCCGAGCAGGACTTTGCCGCTCGAAAGTGCGGCGAGCAGCAGCGCGAGCGCGGCTGGATCCGGAAGCAGCCCACCCGCGACCCCGAGCGCCAACAGCACGGGCAGCTTTGGTCGATTCTCCGCCACGAGATCGACTCGATGGGCGTGAGCCGTGCCCCAGCCGTGGCTGTGCCAGCCGAGCTCATCGCCGTGACCATGCGCGGCGTGCGCGTGGTCGTGTCCATGATCGATCCCTGAGCCGTGATCATGTCCACTCTCATCGTGGACGCGGTGGACATCGGCCTTGGCGATTCCACGCCGGCGCGCCTCCGCGCCGGGCTCACCCATGGCGAGTGCGAGGAGATCCCGCTGGGTCCACAGCATCCACAAGCCGAGCGCAATCACCAAAATGCCCACCGCAACCGCCAGGTAAGCTTCGACCCGTTGCGGACGCAGCCAACTCGAGCCGAGAGACGCCAGCACGCCAACAAGCACGATACCGCTGGTATGCGAGAGCGTGACGAAGATCCCGAGAATCACCGCATCGATCGGCTTGCCGCGGGCGCCGACAATGTAGGCGGCGGCGATCGTCTTGCCGTGGCCGGGCGTTGCCGCATGCGCGGCACCGGCCCAGAAGCTGGAGGCGATGAAGAAGAGGATCTCGCGCACGTCCGGTTCTTTCGGCAACCCGACGGGATCATCGCTCAACGAGGCGACCGTATCCAGAGTCATCGCGCAGGCCCGCTGCACGGCACGCGCCGTGTCAGCCGTTGACCGGCCATGCGGCCGCAAGCCCGAACGCCGCCGTGACGGCAAACAGCGTCGTCGAGGGAAAGCGCCATGGCGCGATGTGCCCTTTCAACGCGACCGCGATGCTGAGCAGGCTGCAGGCTGCGCAGAAGGCTGACAGGCCGAGCGCCGCCTCGCGCGCGAGCGCACCGGCGGCCGCTGCGCCGAACGCAAGCGCCAGGCCGAGGAGCAGCAGCGTCACGATGTGCCAGCAATAGTAAGCGAGCCACTTCGCGGCCTTCGGCAGGCCTTGGTCGGCCAGCAGCGGTCGCGCGACGAATATCCCGCCAATGAACGTGTGAACCGCAAAGGTCACGAGCGCGGACGCCGAGGCCGCCCACAACAGACCGGATTGCATTTTGCACGCTCCCATTCTAGAGAAAATTTTCTAGAATGGTGGAGACACGTGGGCCGCGAGTCAAGGCATGGGCCGAAAATCAAGCTATGACGAGCAGGATGTGTTCAGCTGCGTGGCGCACGAGCTTGCGGCGCATGGCCGCCTGACCGTTGAGGCGCTCGCGGCCGCGACCGGGCTTTCGATGGGCTCGATCTATCACCGCTTCGGCTCGCGCGAGGGGCTGCTGGCCGAGGCCTGGCTGAATGCGATCGAACGGTTTCAGACGGTGTTCCTTGTCGCGTTGGCCCCCGGCACACTCGCGGCCGGGCTCGATGCGGCGCTCGCGACACCGCGCTTCTGCCGCTCGAATCCGGACGAAGCCGTGCTGCTGGCGTGTTGCCGGCAGAGCGAGTTTCTTGTGGCTGCAACGCCCGCGCCGCTGCGATCGCGGATCGAGCAGGCGAATGACGGCGTGTCACGCGCCATGCGCAGATTTGCCGCCGCGGTCGACCGTCCGCTCGTGGCCTGCAGCCTGGCTCTCGTCGCCTATCCGCTCGGCGCCGTGCGCCTCTATCTGCCGGCCCGCCCGGTCCCGCGCGAGCTCGATGCTGAGCTCGCGAAAGCGGTGCGCGCCGCATTACGGGGCGAAGGCGATCGATAGCGCGAGCACGGCGCTAACGTCGCGCTGATGCAGGTGTGAACCGCGTGCGTAAGCGGCGACAGACGAAAAATCCGCCGTGTCGCGCAGAATGGCGCTTGACTTTGACGCCGCGTCAAACCGCCATAACGCGGGAGGGCTGCTCCGAGGTTCAGCGAAGAAGGATGGGAGGGGGACCTTCCGCGAGCCTATCGAGAGCCTCCCACCCGACCGAATACGTTGAGCTGCCTGCGATGCCCTCCCCCCAAAAGGGCGTTCACGCCCGTCTTCGACCGGCGATGCAGGGCGAGGGCCCAATAACCGATGCCGCGCTCGCGGCACTTGCGGCGACCGACGCCCCGCGCGCGACATCAGCCATTTGGCTGATGCGTCCGGCGCGAACACGCGATACCGACGATACCAAGCTCCCCGCCCGCGACATCGTAGGAATACGCAGACCGGTTATCCTCTCACTTGCTGGGGAGCATCATGCGGCGAACGAGGGGTCTCGACATGCTCATCGTCTCAACAGCCATGGCGTCGCCGGGAATCGCCGGCGCCCCTCTCGCGGCCACGGATGCAGCTGAGAGCCGGCAAGGCCCGGCTCATTAGAGCTTTTCGTTGAGCACGATCTTTTCCGAAAACCGCTGCACACTTTTCGGGATCATGCTCTAGCGCTTTTCGCACCGTCCCAAACCGAAGCCCCCGGAGTTGCGTCATGGACGAGTTTCTCGGACTGTTGGCGTTCGCGCTGCTGATTGGCGGACAGTTCCTGGCTGCGATCGTGCTGATCTCGAAACGAGACATCATTTACGCCGACCCGCGTGAGCAGGTGCGCGAGCCCGCGCGCCCAACCGGCGGGCATGCGCAGCCATCAACGCTGCAACCCCGCGCAAGCTGGCCGATCGCGCTCGCGCGACTTGGGCTTGCCGGACGCGCGGATGGACTCAAGCTCCAGCGCACGCGCGACAAGGAGCAAGATCCATCACATCGTCAGCTTCACGGCTCGACGCCGGCCTGAGCGGTGGCGCGGCGGACGCGTCTGTCCAGGAACATCGCCAGCCGAATACGCACGAGGGCGTTTCACTGATCGCTTCAAGGGCGGTGCTCGTCCCACCATTTAAGCACGCGCATTGCACGGAGGGTCAGCCACTTGGACGGCTTGCCCGGCCCGGCATCCACCTCGAACCATACCTGCCCGCTGGGAGTCCAATCGAGAGGCCAAGTGCCGTCTGGGAGACGCCTGGAGCGAACGTGGTCGACAGCCTCGGCAAGTCGCGGATCGGGTTCGGCGCCGGCAATCTTGGACGCGGAACGGAAATAGTCCAGCGCCCGCAGTACGTCGTAGTGCCAGCGGTTGGGGTGATGGAGACGCAGAAACTGGTCGTCTGCCGGCTCTCTCGTGGTCAAGCGTCGGAACAGGCTGCGTTCCAGCAGGTACAACTCTCCAGATTTGCGAGCTGCTCTGGAGAGCGATGTGCCGCCGGTCGCTTTCTCATACTCCAACAGCCCTTCCAGCACATTGATCGTGGTGTGGAATGACGAGCGGACGGATCCCTTAGCGCGCGCGCAATTCCAACCGCCGTCATCGAGACGCTCGCCAAGCAGCCGAACAACAATGGATGAAACATCGACCCCAAAATAGGCACCATCGGCAACCGTTCGCCCGTTGATGCACTCTTCGACTTCCCCCTCCCAATAGCGCTGACCACCCTCATCCCAGCGCGCGTTCAGGCCGATGAGCTCAACGATCTGCTTCGCACGGTTCGACGCGGGATCGAGACCGAACTCGCGAAGCTGCGAAAGCGAAAAACTCGTCGCCGTCCACGGCTGGCCGAACCGCTTCCAGTCTTGAGGCGTGAAGCCGCGCGGGACGAATGAGCCTCCCGCCCATTGGCCGTCCTGATCCTGCAGCGCCAGAAGTTTGGCTCCCCAACCCACGGACTCGATCTTGGCGCGTTCCGCCGCCCAATCCGATTCGCGAGCGCCAAGCAGGTCCCGCATCGCCTGCCAGCGGATCGATGGGTCGGAGTCGAGAAGCCAATCAATCACATCGCCTGGGGCAGTCATTTTGCTACCTCGTTGGCAGCCAAAGATACTCCCGCTCCAAGCAAGTTCGAGCCCCATGAGATTCGGGAAACTCCCTGAGGTAGATGGCCATGGCGATTGAGCACCACTTCTACATGGATACTGGAGCCGACACGGCTGCGGTGAAGGACGTGATCATGCACCTCGGCCGCCTCGAGGATCTAGCGGATTGGGAGCACATCAAACAGGCGCGGAATGAGGCGACACTCCTGACGATCGTGGAGCTTCCCGACCCGCAGTGGCCGGGGGGCCCGAAGGCAAGGGTCCTGAGTTTTGATGTCAGACCGACCCGCAGCATTTCTTTTCGTTGTCGCAACACCGCCATCTCCAACCGATTTCACGCGGACACGATCGCGTCCGTGGTGGCCTTGCTGAAGGCCTTCCCGGGAGAAGCGCTGCTGCAGGCCTATTCCGGCTACGAAGCGCTGCTGCGTAAGCACGCGCGATTGGTGCTCGCCCAGGAGTACACGAAGGACGGCGAGTTGTGGGATGCGTCGCGCCAGCCCTACCTCGCTTTGATTGATCTGCCTTATGCGTTTGAGCGGCTTCAGCTCTGGCGAAAATCATAGCGCAGGTGCAGCGAGCCATGTCTCGTCCTGAAGCCACGACGCGGTTCCAATTTGGCGTCGAGTAGCGGAAAGTTGACGCGCCCCGGCCGATGAAGATGGGCACTACGCGTTCGCTGTTCCCCTGTGATGACGCAGCGCGCTACGCGTCCCATCAAGCCGGTCCCGTTTCAGCCGTAACCAATTGTCCGAATCCCGAAATCAGTCCGTAACCTGATCTGCTGAGATTTGAAGCTGCGAACTAACCGTCAACACTGAGGCATGCGCCATGCGCAACCATCTCCAGCGCGCTGCTGCGCGCACCACAACGCTTGCCCGCAAGCCCGGTTCGATCTCGGGCGAGACAAAGCTGCGGGCGGTCGATCAGCCGATTGCCGCGACGCCGGAGCTTCCTTCCGCGGTCCCGCTGATGGCGCTTTCGACCGGTTTCTGGGCCTTCAAGACTCTGGCCGCTGCGCACGAGCTGGGCCTCTTCAGCCGCCTTGCGGGCGGCGCCGGCATCACGGTTGCCGGGCTGGCGGAAGCGTTCGGTCTGCATCCACGCCCGGCCGAGATGCTGCTGACCGGCTGCGCTGCACTCGGGCTTCTGGAGAAAACGGACGGCCGTTATCGCAATACGCCCTTGAGCGAAGCCTATCTGGTGCGCGGGAAGCCGTATTACTTCGGTGGCTTCGTGCAGATGGCCGACAAGCGGCTCTACGCGGGCTGGGGCAAACTTACCGAAGCGCTGCGCACGAACCGGCCAACCACGTGGGACCCGGCAGTGCAATCCTCGATGTTCGAGGGCGAGGATCCGACGATGCTGGCACTCTTCTGGGAGGCGATGAATTCGCTTTCCACGATGACCGCGCGCAAGCTCGGCGAAGCGGTGGATTTCGGACATTTCCGCTGCCTCCTGGACATCGGCGGCGGATCGGGCGCGTACGACATCGAGCTTTGCAAACAGTATGGGGAGCTGCGCGCGACCGTGTTTGATCTGCTGCATGTGGCCGCGATCGCCGCGGGCAAGATTGCCGAGGCCGGCTTGACCGACCGGATCAAGACCGCAGGTGGCAGCTTCTTCGAGCAGCTTCCGAAGGATCACGACGTACATCTCCTGTCGATGATCCTGCACGATTGGGACGAGGCGAAGAACCGCGCCCTGCTGCGCCGGTCCTTCGAGGCTTTGCCGAGCGGCGGCGCCGTCGTCATCAGCGAGCTTCTCGTCAATGACGAAAAGACCGGACCAGCGCCGGCCGCGCTGATGAGCCTCAACATGCTGATCGAGACGGAAGGACGAAACTACACGCCGGCCGAATATTCGGCGTGGCTCGAGGAAGCCGGATTTCAGCACGTCGAGACGGTCTGGTTCGACGCACCCGCCGCGAGCGGCGCCGTGATCGGCCGCAAGCCGTAAGGCGCGTGGAGGTCCCTTTACGAGCCGGTGAGACGTGCCTCGGCAGCGTTGACGACCTCGTCCACACCCTCTCCTTGATCGGCCCGTGTCATCAGCACGGTCGGATCATCTCCGTCTCCAGATCTGAGCTGAAGCATGGTTTGGATCTGGAGCTGCGTCTCCGCTGCACCGGCGCGGTCGGCCTTGTTGACGACGAAGACGTCACCGATCTCCATGACGCCGGCTTTCAGAGCCTGAACAACATCGCCCGCCCCTGGCATCAGCACCACAATTGTGCAGTCCGCCGCGCTTGCGACGGCGACCTCGCTCTGTCCGACGCCAACCGTCTCAACGATGATGCGGTCAAAGCCCATCGCGTCGAGCACGCGAATGGCGGCCGGCGTCGCGGTCGCAATCCCGCCCAGGTTGCCGCGACTTGCCATCGATCGAATGAACACGCCCTGGTCCAGCCCATGCGCGCCCATGCGGATGCGATCCCCGAGCAATGCGCCCTTGCTGAACGGACTCGAGGGATCGACGGCGAGCACGCCAACGCTGAGATCCCGTTTCCGGTAGCAGGCAATCAACCCGCGCACGAGGGTCGACTTGCCAACGCCCGGCGGCCCGGTGACGCCGAGAACCCGTGCACGGCCCGCTCCGGGCGCGAGCCGCAACGCCGCCCGCGCCGCGATGCTGTCGTCGGCCTCGATCAGCGAGATCATTCTCGAGGCCGCCCGCACGTCGCCTAAGAGCACGCGCTCGGCAAGCCGGTCCGGATCGATGTCGGCTCCCAAGTTCGCCACTGGGCTTTCTCCTCGGCGCCGGCCGCAGTCCTGCGGGTGCCGCGAAATACCGCTCGCTTGACACACATCATGACAAGATCTGATATTGCGAGCAAGCGCTCGCTCGCATTTGTCGACCGCATCTAAGTGTTTGGAGCCGTTGGCCATGGACGCTTCTATGGGCGCCCCTCAGGACGCCACGACCGATAGCGGAATCCGTGTTCCGGCCTGCGCCGGGCCGGAGCACATCCGGCCCGGCGTTGATCAGCGAACCGGACGGCCTGGCGAGTTCCCGTATACGCGCGGCATCCGCCCCGGGATGTACCGCGAGCGAGCCTGGACCATTCGCCAGCTCGCGGGATTCGGGACGGCAGCGGACACCAACGCGCGGTATCGAAAGCTGCTGCAGGGCGGCGCGACCGGGATCAACGGCGTCTTCGACTATCCAAGCCTGCGGGCATTCGATTCAGACGATCCCCGCGCGCGCTCGGACGTCGGCCGCGGTGGTGTCGCCGTCGACGTCCGCGACGACTTCGATGACTTGTTCGCGGGAATTCCGCTCGACCGCGTGAGCGTCTCGCTCGTCTCGTCGCAGCCGATCGGCGCCGTCCCTCATTTTGCGATGTTCGCGCGCGCGGCCGAGCGTCGCGGCGTTGCGCGCGAGATGCTGTCCGGCACCAGCCAGAACGACTTCCTGATGGAGACCGCGATCACGATCGCGCCCGAAGCGCTGCCGCCCGCAGGCTCGTTTCGACTCGAATGCGATCTCGCCGAATTCACGTTGCGCTCCGTGCCGCGATGGAATCCGGTGAGCGTGAGCGGATATAACTACCGAGAGGCCGGAGCCGACGCGCCGCTCGAGATGGCCCTCACGCTGGCACACGGTCAGGCGGTGGTGCGCGAGCTCCTCAATCGCGGGCTCGAGCCGGAACGGATTCTTCGGCGCGTTTCCTTCTTTCTCGACGCGCACAATGATTTCTTCGAAGAGGTCGCGAAATTTCGCGCGACGCGCCGCATGTGGGCGCATTGGGTGCGCGACGAGCTCGGCGTCAAGGACGCGGCATCGCAACGGTTCCGCTTTCACGTGCAGACATCCGGGGTCACGAACACGGCGCGTTGCGCGCAGGTGAACATCGCGCGCAGCATGACCCAGGCCCTCTCCGCCATCCTCGGCGGCGCGCAGTCGCTTCATGTGAACGGCTATGACGAGGCGGTGTCGATCCCCACGGAACAAGCCGCACTGACGGCCCTGCGCAGCCAGCTCGTGCTGCTCCACGAAACCGGAGTAGCCCGCAGCGCCGACCCGCTCGGCGGCAGTTATCTCGTCGAATATCTCACTGACGCCATCGAGGATCGGGCACAAGCCATCATCCGACAGATTGATGCATTCGGCGGAATCGTCGCGGCGACGGAGCAGGCCTGGGTCCACGGCGAGCTCGCACGCATCGCCTTCGCGACCCAAAAAGCGTTGGAGAACGGCGACGCGCTGGTGGTTGGCATCAATCTCCACGCCGAGGACGATGCCCAGCCGATCGAGGCGTTCGAAATTCCGGCCGGCGCTTGCGAGCGGCAAGTCGAACGGCTTGCGGCCGTCCGCAAGCGCCGCAACGGCGCGGGTGTTGCACGCGCTCTCGACCGCGTGGCGTCCGCCTGCCGCGAAGGCGTGAATGTCGTACCTGCGGTCATCGAGGCGGTCGACGCAGATGCGACGCTCGGCGAGCTGGGGCTGGTCTTCCGCGACACGCTTGGGCGTTGGGAGTTTCCATTGTGGTGAACGCGCTCGTCGGCCGCAAGGCGATCGTGGCCAAGCTCGGCATGGATGCCCACTGGCGTGGCGCCATTGTTGTGGCCAATGCGCTGCGCGATGCCGGCATGGAGGTCGTGTATCTCGGTCACGCACTTCCGCACGAGATCGTGGCCGCGATGCTGCAGGAAGATGCGATCCTGCTGGGTCTCTCCAGCCTCTCCGGCAACCACATGACGGAATGTCCTCCCGTCCTTGCTGGACTGCGCAAGGCCGGCATCGAGGACGTTGCCGTCGTCCTGGGCGGCGCGATCCCCGCGCAGGATGAGCCGGCGCTGCGCAAGGCGGGAATTGCCGCAGTGTTTGGAACGGGGACTTCGCTCAAGGTCACCATTGAGCGGATTGGTGAGCTTGTCGGCGAGGCCGAGCTCAAGCGCCAGAGGCAGCACACATGACGACGCGCCGAAATGTTCAAGTCGCGGTCCGACCACGCCGCCCACGGAGCAGTACCGAAATGCGTCGGCGCAAGCTTGCCGACGTGGCAAGCCGGCTCATATTCGAGCGCGGTTTTGACAGCATCTCGGTCAACGACCTGGCTGAGCTCGTCGGCATGAGCGTTGGCGGCATGTACCGCTACATCAAGACGAAAGCAGACCTTCTTGTTATGGCCTGCGAGGGGATCTACGGCGATCTGCGTGAGCGCATCGTCGCGGTGGCGGCAAGTCAGGCAACGGTTCCCGACAAGCTGCGCGACGGTATGCGACTCTATTTCGAGGCCTGCGTCGAGAACCGCAACCTGATCCTCGTGACGTACCGAGAGTACCGCGCCCTTCCAGCAGATGCGCAGCGACGATACCAAGACCGCGAAGAGGCGATTGCCAAGCTATTCGCGGATCTGATCCGGTCGGGCCAACATCAGGGCGTGTTCAACGGCGTCAATGCCGAGATCATCGCGCGCGACATCATCATGCTCGGCCACATGCCAGCTCTGAAAGGATGGTCGCTGCGCGCGCATGCCGATCATGGCGGCGTCACGACAGAACACATCGACCTCATTCTCGGCCGGCTCGCGATGCAGGGAGTTAGAGCGAGATGAGTTGACTTGAATCGCTTGTAAATTCCGCTCGTCCCATAGCCCGCCGAAGACGGGCGTAAACGCCCTTACGGAAGCGCGTTTGCAATTTCACGCGTGCGATTTGGTGACGAAACCGCGGATGCCCGCCATCGATGCGGCGCATGCGCGGCAACACTCTGTTGGAGCCTCGCCGCATTCGCCGATTGCGACCGCAGCAAGTTCGCAGTTCCCGGCGAATCGAACGGGAGCCTTGCGGAGAGAGCGCAGTACCCCGGTGTGGCAACCGAGTACGTTGCTTTGGTTGCATCATCACGGGGGAGACTTTGTATGCGTACTCTCGCCATGCTTGGCGTTCTCGCGGCGACACCCATCCATCCGGTGCTCGCCGCCGATCAGAAGCTACCGCCGCTCACCAAGGCGCCACCTGACATCTGGACCGGCTTCTACATCGGCGGCCACGTCGGCGCCGGCTGGGCAGGTCGCGGCGATCTGACGTTCCTGGCGCGCGGCCTCGGCGACATCAATCCGATCACGCTCAGCGCCGGCCGCGATCTCGGCTTCGTCGGCGGCGGACAGGCCGGATATATCCGGCAGTTCACGCCGAATTTGGTGCTCGGCATCGAGGGCGACATTTCGGGAGCCGACATCGGCTCGTCCCGCGTTGGGGCGATCACCGGCTCCGGGGCCCCCGCCCCCCCCCCCCCGCCCCCGGCGCCCCCCCCCCCCGCCCCCCCCCCCCCCCCCCCCCCCCCCCCCCCCCCC
>Ga0081539_10002666_pt1 | contig 24293 bp, 18 predicted proteins | sample TabmetS4T2R2_FD_71023 | JGI IMG/M metagenome (GOLD analysis project Ga0081539, IMG submission 71023) | Tabebuia heterophylla rhizosphere microbial communities from the University of Puerto Rico - S4T2R2 | ecosystem: Host-associated > Plants > Roots > Rhizosphere ...
AGCTGGAGAAATGAAGAGCGCCGCTTTGCTTCCTTTCAGCGAGAAGGATCTAACCAAAACGCCGACCGAAAAGCCTCATCAATGCAGACACTAACAGCCAATCGAGCTGAGTTTGCAGCGGGGAGGGGCTAAGGCGTGTAACGCACGATCAATTGCGGCGGCGTCGAGGGGTTACTGTTAACGGTCCCGCCCGAGTTCCATCGCTCTTGCGTGTTGTTCGTAGTCCCCTCGTTAAAGTAGAGCCTGAACTGAGTGCGACCGTCGAAGTCGGTGGAATTGTTGATGTCCAGGAGATACAAGGGACTTACTTCCGCTTCGACCCAATCGGAGGGAGCACCGCCCAACGGCTGCACCCGGGCCACATCGCTATGGGTGGGATTCGCACCAAAATCGTTCGGTTCCAGATTTGCGCTGCCATTGAAATACCCTTTCCTGATGTCCACCTTGCATGGCCCAAGCGCGGTCGTGTCGTTGCTCGTCTGGAAGAGACGCAGCTTGGCCCCGATCACGGTTGTCCCATCGAGCGCAGAGGTGTCAAAGGAGAGAAAGCCTCTTAGCTCCACGTTGGTGTTCCCTCGACCGGCACGGATGCCCGGCTCGTTGGCACTAGGGAACGCGGTTTTGGTGCCGTTACTGTTCTGGACGTAACCGTCCTCGTCTCCGTCGGAAAGGAACACGGCCACATGCGCCCATGGAGTGCTGTGATCGTCGTTTTTGGCTCGAACTTGGTAAGCGTACTGCGACCCTCGATCGGTGTCATCGTCGCACGTCGTTCCAGGAGGACAGGTGATCTCAAGCCACTCTGTGGATTCGGTGCCAAGGGTTCTCCCTTCCACGTCGTAGCCAGTGGCGCCAAAAACTCCATCCCAACTGATCGTATTTACGACCTGCCCCCCGACACTGTGGCGGTCCACTGTCAGCCCGGCCGGTGCCTCAAGCGGAGCCTTGCCACGCAGATAAGCCGTATAGTCATGCCAGGACTGGAGCTGGCCAGCCCAGAGCTCTGCATTCAGCGTAGGATCATCTCCGCCATTTAATGGGTTAGCTTGGTCGAGATCCGGAATATACACCTCCAGATATTCGCTCAGGAGATTGTTGAAGGCGGCTTCCAAGGCGTCATTGGGCGAACCATTGAGAGTATGAATCAGCTTTAAGCCATGATCCTCCATTGAGGGGTTGGAAAACGTTGTGTTCGACTGAAAAGTGATCCCATTGTTATACCGATCATTTAGATCGTCTTCGCTCGGAGGATCAGGGTAATAGGCGAAGGAGGGAATAAAGGACAGGCCGGGGGTAAAGGTATAGGCGGTTGTGTCTGGCGGAGTAATGTAATTCGGCGCGCTGCTTGCCCGGGTCGCCGCCAGAGTTTCCTGGAAGAAACTGACGCGGGGCCGCTTGACCCCGTCGAATTCGTCAAACAATGCAACGACGTGCACTCCATCATCGTCAAACGCATTCTCGTCCGTTGTTGCATCCCGATACAACCATTTCCAAACCTGTCCCTCCTCACACTCGGGATCGCAACTAGGCTGACAGGCTGGCGGACAATCTATGACTTGGAAGAACCCAATCTGCACCGGTATGCCGGGGAAATAAAGTTGGATGGTGCGCAATTCATCCTGGATCGCGCCCAGCAGACGCTCGCGCGTATATCCCTCCATCTCGTTGAAGTGCACGATTGGATTGCGAATCCCTGTCTCGCCGCCAGGCAGATTAACATTGATGACGGATATTTTATCTATATAGCCACTGGTATAAAGATACTCTGCCAGGCCTTGAAGGAAACCATCTCGCCTTTCGCGAAGGTAACTGTCCCATGGCACAGCTCGTAATACTCCGTCACCGTTTGCGCATGAGCTGTCAAGACCAAAGCAATCGCCATATTGGCCGCCTTCTTTATTTGTGTCGCACCAGGGTGTGAAGTCGAGACAAGGTTGCTGACCATTTGTTTCCTCGCAGGTGTCTGTTGTACCGATGTCGCACGGTTCCTCCTGCAGGTTGAGGGAGAGTGACTGGCCGAGTGGGAATGACGCAAAGAAAGTCGGAAAAAAGGTCTCATAGTCCGCCGAGTCCAGGGTCACCCAGGTGAGATCATCGCCGTGCATCTCTCCTGTTAGAAATGTATCATCTGGACGATGATCATCACTGCCGGCGTTGACTGAATAGACGCCGCTAGGCCGCGTAAACGAGGTCGCCACGCCGCCGTTTTCTGGAGCGCCATCTCCTGGCGCGAGAACGTATAGAAACGTGGTTTGCCGGGTATAGGCATCATCGATGACGGAAAGGGTAATAGTCGAAGCCTGTGGCACCCCCGGAGAAGGAGAAGGCAAGGGCGTTACCGGCACAATTTCAATCGAGCCGTCTCCGCTCGAATTAGGCTGGGTTATCTTGAGATTGTTAACCAAGTCGTTCGGCACAAGGTTTGTGTTAGACGAGCTTGCCGTGATTTTTAGGTCGTTCATATTGGCCGCGCCAGTAACGGTAAAACTATGCACCTTGCTGGTCTCCGAGGTAAACTGCTCGAGAAACGTCTCCGCGACCGGTTCGTTCTTGATTGTGGGTTCCTCGTTTGTATTGACGACTGTTCTAATAACAAATGATGTGGTCGTGACATTGCCCTCCTTGTCCGTCACATAGACCGTTACCGTGGCCCGGCCTGGAGGTGCAGTAGACTCCGTGGTTGCCGTGAGCAAAAAACTGCGCGGGCCTTCGTGTGCTTCGAACCCCTCAGGCTGCACTAAGTCAACAAATATTTTCTCGGGATCAAGAAGACTCTCATTGCTGGAATCGGCGTCGAAGTCGACTGACGATTGCTCACAATCGTCGGGGCCATTCGGAATTTCTTCACAGAGGTCTTCCATGCCAGCGGAGTCTAAATCGCCGATCACAAACATGGTCTTGTATTCGGCCGTGCCATCCGATTTTCGTTGGACTGCTCGGTTTGGCAAATTGCTTATGCTTGGTGGATTGATTGCCGAATCCTCCCATAAGGTGAAAGAGGTATAAGCCATCGACCCCGTCGATCCGGCCTTTGCCTTGATCGTCACCGTTGTGCCGGGAGGATCCGCTGAAGGGTTCGGAGTGTCAAAAGTGACCTTATAGTTATTGCCTCCCACACAATTTGGGTCACTCTGTGGCGTGCAGGGCGTGGCCGTCGGGGTAGGAAGAAAGGCCGCGTTCGACGTGTCCACCGTCACAGTGAGAGGCACAGCGCTATCGAAGTTTTCAATCTTGAAATACTGGGTTGCAAAATTTCCACTGGAAATTCTCTGATCGGGAATCCAGGAAATAAATGGCGGATGGCTCAGCGCGGCTGCCAGAGTTGCGACCAACGTACAGCCGGCGAGGGTGAGGCAAGACACGAAAATGGATCGGCCGCTTGGACTGATCGGAAGAGAGACTAATCTGCGGGACAGGGATACGGGCGTTTTCATGGGATGATGTGATTTGAGGTCTTCCCCACTTTATGGGAGGCCAGTTTGTTTTTGCTACTATGGAAAAGTGCGAAAACTGGGCTGTTTACGGGCTGGTCCCGCGAATCTCTGCGGCTAACCACAGCCCGTTAAGGCTGGTCCAATTAATAAAATTCTCTGGCTCCTGATAGGCAGTAACGGCAAAAACGGATGTCTGCCACGCTCCTCCAAAAGTGGGGGCCCGTGTATTATCAGGACTCACGACCAACCAGTACTGAACTCCGGCCGAAAGCGGAACTCCAGCGCCCGATAGCCGGACCTTGGTCAGTTCGCAGCAATCTCCGAGTTCTGGGATTTCCGTTGTACTGCCCTGGCCTCCCGGCAGCGGCGCTCCCACGCTGCCAGCGTCATCACTGTAGATCCCCAAGTTAATCAGTTTTGTCCCGCTAATCCATGCGATGGCCGCAGCCAACGTTTTGGCGTGAAAGTCAGCTTTCGGCGTGAAAGGAAGAGCCTCCCAAATCTCCGGTTCAAAGGGTACCTCGTTTCCGTAAATGGGAAGCCCGCTGCCAAATAAGTATAGCAGGTCGGAACCTCTATCTAGATTAGTAAAGACAATCGCGTTGGATGCGGCTGTTCCAGTACTGGGAGCAGATACTTTGTTATCACTCCCGCCGAGCATTTGCAGCTGCGTACCACGTATTTCTGCTGCCGGCCAAGCCCCCGGAGCGTTCTGCCATGGGGCAGGCGGGGCAAGTCCGGCATAGGCTGCGAGATTCGATAATTGCCAGCCACCCAGGAAATCTGCGCCCTCGTCATTATCAGGGCCTATCACGAGCCAAAAGAGTTCGTTGGCGGCCAAAAATACCCCGTCCCCTGGGAGTGTCACTTTGGTGAGTTGGCAGCATTGCCCGAGGTCCGGAATTCGGGTCGTGCTCGCCTGTCCTCCCGGCAGCGGATCGCCGACGCTTCCCGTGGCTTCATTATTGCTATAAATCCCCAAGGTTACCAGCTTGGTTCCGGAAGTATAACCGACCGCTGCCGCCAAAATCTTGGCTTGGACATCCACTTTTGGACTAAAACGAATCGCTTCCCACCTCTCCGTCTCGTTCCCAGACGCACTCTTTCCCGCGATTGTAAAGGCAAAGAACGGTTCGCTGTTGAATCGCTCATGCGGATTTGAACCCAGATTGGAAAAAATAACGTAGGATGCGTCGACCGCTTCAGTAACATCCGGTTTGTCATCAGAGGCGGCAGGAATGGGCTGGGCCAAAAGCGCGCCGCAGAGCAAAAATTCCACCAAAATTGTGCATGCGATTTTCATAGTCGTTTTCCCTCCGTCGACCATCGATCCCGTTCTAAGTGCATTCGCACTGGCGACTGCCAGTGCTATCTCTCGGACACTTAAAATCTTCCGCGGCGGAAGCTGGGAAGAGAGCGGGTTCACAGCCCCGCTCTTTTGAGATTTCAGTAAACGGATGTCAAGCAAAATTTCCAAAAACTACGGATCGAGGTTGGTCGCTGGAAATTTTCGTGTCGACAATCCACGAAATCGGTCACCTCGATTGTGGTGGCCGGAGTGAATGCCTTCAAACAACAGGCCGATTTTACCCTCCTCGAGGACGCCACGGTGCGACCCGACCCGCGCGGTCGCTAGGCGAAAAATTTTTCTTCCCTTTCCTGCGGCGGGCGCCTAACATCCGCGCCGGTCAAATGGATAGCATTATCGAAACAAGAGAGTTGCAAATCGAGCGGAAGCTTTTTTCGATCGATCTGCGCGAGAACGGCCGGGGCCGATTTCTGCGTATCACCGAAGACAGCCAGGGTCACCGCAACGTCATCATCGTCCCGATATCGGGAGTGGATGATTTCGCGGACGCGATCGACGACGTGCTCGCATCGGAAGCGGCGGCGGAAGGCTAGGCGCTCCGATCCCGAGTCGTTAGGCAACGCCGGCTAACTGCCCGGCGGCGGTGGACTGCCACCCGGCGCCGGCGCACTGCCTCCAGCCGGCGGCGGCGCTGCTCCTTCACCGGGAAGCCCGGTATCGGCCGGGACCGCGAGAATGTCGGGCTCGGTGTAGGATTCGGCGCGGCCCGCCAGCTCCTTGCGCAACGCGCCAACACCCTGGGCGGTGATTTCGGTTCCCTTGTTGCTCCAGGCTGTGCGCTCGTAATTGACCACGTCGGCGATTTTCTGATCGGTCAATGTTTTCTCCCACGGCTGCATGACGGCGCTGCCATAACGCTGGCCTTTCACCGTGACCGGGCCCTGCAACCCTTTGAGAACAATCATGACGTGGCGGCGCGCGCCGCCGTTGACGACGTCGGAACCATCCAGCGGCGGGTATTGCCCGGCCACGCCGAGGCCGTTGGCCTGATGGCAGGTGGCGCAGTTGGCCGAGTAAATCTTGGCCCCTTTTTGAGCTGAAGTCAGTTCGGGGCCCTGCTCGGCCCCGCCGCCGCCGGCCGGACCGCGAGTCGCGACCCGGGGAGCGCCGCCAAGGTAGTCGAGTCCGTCGCCGCTAAAGTTGCCGCCATAACGGCCCAGATAGGCGCCGCCAAAAAAAACGGCGAGGCCGTAAACCGCGATCAGCCAGAGCGGCAACGGCTCACGACCAACCCGAGGCTCAACTTTTTCCCTAACGATGGCGGCATGAGCATCGCGCACCTGCTGAGTCTCGTCGTAATCCATCCCCTGACGACGCGCGTGCCGATGTGGCTGGTCGTTCATTTCTGCGCCTCCTTGGCCGGCGAAGGCGAGGCCGCGGCCACGGCGGGGGGCGCGGTCACCGGCGATTTTGCTTCCTTCAAGGGATGCGATTGATTCCGCGACATGAGGTAGGCGACAAGGCATTTCGCGTCGTAACTGGGAACGATCTCCCAGCCGGCTTCCGAGTCAGATGCGTTCGCGCCCGCGAAATTGATTGCATCCGGGGAAACACCGCCGCCGAGGCGCTGCTTTTTGTAGAGGTAACGATAGGAAGGCATGTTTGAGTCGATCACAACGCTGCGCGGATCATAAAGGTGCCGGTGATGCCAGGCCGCGCTGTAGGGAACCGGCTCTCCGCCGGAGGTCAACGCGGCGACATTCTCGACCAGGACGGGCGCGCTTGTTGCGCCAGTGGTAGGCGATGCGCTCGGGCCCGAAGGTGAGGCAGCAGGCGAAGCCGCTCCGGTTGCTCCTGGGCTGGCGGACGCAATTGGACTCGCTCCTGCGGCCGGACTTGGGCTCGCGGTCGGGCCAGTTGCTGCGGCCGGGCTGCTTGCTGCACCAGGGCTTTCTCCTGTAGTTGGCTCAGTTACTGCGACCGGGCTTGCCGATGCAGCGGGACTGCCGGACGCGGCCGGGCTGGATTGAGCCGCAGGCGAGGCGCTTCCCACCGGGGCGGGCGAAGCTGCCGCACCACCCGTCGGCGCAGCCGCGCCGCTCTCCTGCATCGCGGGCCGGTGACCAGCGTTCGCCAGGTCAGGTCCGTTTCTCATCTTTCCAAGAAAAACGACCGGCTCGAAGATGTAATCGCGCGGAGCGCTCCGGCGATCGCCCCATTTGCGTTCGATGTCGGCTCCGCCGTATTCGGGACGCACCTGCTGGGAATGGCAATAGAAACATCCATTTGCGGCATAAACCTGCGCGCCGCGAGTCACCATTCCGGCGGGCGGTTGCGGATAAATATCGGTGCCTTCTTCATCGCTCTGGGGGTTCAAGCTGCCGATCTGCAGATTCGGCACCACTGTCATTCCAAGCCACGAAAAGGCGAAGACGCCAAAAATTCCAAAGAAAAGCGGCTGGAGACTTTTCATATTGCCGGCTCGCGTTTCTCGTTCTGCACCGGGTTGAGAAAGGTGGGAACACTGGCGGTGCGGCCAAAGCCCAAAATCATAAGGCCAAAATGGAAGGCGAAAATCAGATGCGCCACGGTCAACAAAATCCAGGCTAGGGTCGCGCCGCGCAGATACGGCAGAATGGTCTGGACGGTTTCCTCGAAAGGCAAAGTGGGGTCATCGAAATAGAGGCCCTGGACGAAACCGCCCACCAAAAGGAGCAGCACCAGGAGCCCGATGCCGTAGGCGGCGCCCCAAAAATGCAGTTTAATGAGCGTCGCATAACGCCATTCTCGCCCGACGAGGCGGGGCACGATGTAATACATCGAACCGAAAAGGACCATTGTGAAAAAGCCGTAAAGTCCCATGTAGGTCCAGCCCGTGCTCGCCTCGCTGAAATGGACATAGCGCGCCATTGAGCGCAGGGAAATGATCACCCCGACGATGCTGAACGCGGTGTAGGTAATCGCGCCGAAGACCGTGAAGCGGAGGGTGGGGCTGTAACGCATAAGCGGGAAATGATCGCGCGTCGTCAGGTGGTGATTGATCCCGACGGTCGCCACTGGAATGATCGTCAGGATCATGGCGGCGATGCTCGCCGTGATCAGCCAAGCCGGGAACGGCCCGTCGATCAGCCGCATCATTCCTGTCCAGCTGGAGAAAAGAGCAAAGGTCCAAAAACCAATCGTCGCCAGGTAATAGCTGTGCACCGGGCGGCCGATAACCTTTGGGATCATATAATAGGCAACGCCCAGCGCGATGGAACCAAACCAGAGGAAAAGGAGATTATTGGCAAACCACCAGTTCACCACCCCCTGCATCACTCCCTGGACCGGGAAAACAAAGAGCATGATTTGCGCGGCGGCGTACATCCACGGGAACCAAAGGAATGCGCCTAACAAATACCATTGCGTAATGTAGATGTGTCCCCGGCGCCGGTAACGGAACATGATCAGCGCCCAGGTCATGATGAGCAGATAGGAAACAAAAAGCGTGATCGCGGAGTAACCCGGGAATTCGAGCCAGTGATAGCCGGTGTTATCACCGATCATGATGCCGACCACGCCCATGAGCACACCCACATTCCAAAAAACTGCGCCCGTAATGAGAATGAGCGGATGACGCAGCGTCGTGCGGCAAAGCCGGGCCATCAGCCAGGTGGCGGTGCCCATTCCGACCATGCAACCCCAGCCATAAATCAGCGTGTCGAAATGAATCGGATGCACCCGGCCCCAGGTGAGCGGAGCCAAACCGGCGAAGAATCCCGGGGCATACATCTGGATCGAGCCGAAGATGCCGAAGAAGGTCGAGATCAGCAGCCAGACAATGGCCGAGGAGTAAAAAAACAACACCGGCAGACGCGTCGAGGCGTCGATCAACGCCCGCTCGACTCGCTCGACATCACTGGTTGTGACCTCAATGTCGGCGTTCGGTTCCTCGGCGGTTGTAGCAATCGGGTTCATGAAATTTTCGAGTTCGATTTCAAATCCGGACTCGCCTTCCCGCGTTTGCGGCGGCCAAACCAGAAGCGCCCTTCTGGCAAGACGAGATCCGTCGGTTTGCCGATCGGCTCCTCCTTATCGAAGATGACGGCCGCGTTCTGGTCGTAGCGCTTCAGATTGCGAATTAACTGGCTCAAATTCATGTGATCACGGTGCGCCTGGTGATGGCGTGGTGGCCGGAGTGCGCAATGGAATCGGCGTCCCTGGTGGATGTTGCACCGGTGTTTCCGTCGGAGTCACCGGCGCGATTTCGCTCTGCGACTTTGGACCAGCCGCGGGAGTCGCGTTCGGGCCGGGCTGGGTTTTCGGTAGCGCGTTCGGCGGTTCAACAGCCGCCGCCGGCTGAGGCGCGCCCGCGCTTTCGCCAAGTTTCTCACCAGGAGAAGGCGCGCTCGTCGGAGCAATAACCGGCGGCGCGCTCGGTTGAGCCGCTCCGGCCGGTGTCGCAGCAGCTTCCGCCGGGGGAGTCGCGATCGGGCCAGCTGCCGTGACCTTCTTCGCCTTCAAGGCCTCCAACTCCAGTGCCATTGCTCGGTTGATCGGGAGGCGAGCCACCCCTTTGGCTTGGTCAACCCAACTGTAGCCGCTCTCGGCTTTGTTCCATTCTGCCTGTGCCGCCTTCAGCTTTTCCATTCGGGCGCGCGCCCGATCTTCCTCGTAGGAAGAGCCACGGGACATCGCGCCAAAGGCGATCAAGGCAATTAGTCCCATGCTGACGAACAACGCGACCGCCCACAACCACGGCCCAAGGAGAAAGCGCGGTTGCTCGGGATGGGCGAGTGTCTCTTCTTCGTCAGGCACGGCTAGTTCACCAAGCGAAGCGACTCGATCAGGCGCGGATCGCGCACCGGAAAGAGGGAGGTTTTGCCCACGAGTCGCAGGTAGAAAAACACGAGCGTGCCGCCGATCCCGATAAGCGGCAGAAAATCGATGAAGCTCAGATGGATGCCGGTCCCGTGGAGGGCCGGCAGGACGATGACATACATGTCGACCAACTGCATGAAAACAACCCAGCCGGAGATGACGCAGATCCAGGTGAGGCTCTTTTTCACATAACGCAGCAGAAGAATCGCGAAGGGAACAAAGAAACGGAAGATGACCAGGAACCAGTTCAGCGTGTTCCAGGATTCGGTGTTCCGGACGATAAAATACTGGGTCTCTTCCGGAATGTTCGCGTACCAATACAGCATGTATTGGCTGAAGCCGATGTAGGCCCAGAAGACGGTGAAAGCCAGAAGCCACTTTCCCATGATGTGGTAATGCTCCAGCGTGACCACCTCCCGGAGATAGCCCGCCTTCTGCAAGGCCGCCGTCACCAGAATGAGCAGCGCCATCGAGCTGCCCGCCGTGCCGGCAAAAAGATACGGGCCCCACATGGTCGAGAACCAGTGCCAGTTAAGGCTCATTAACCAATCAAAGGCGCCAAAGGTGAGACAGAGGGCGAAGACCGGCAGCCCGACAAAAGCCGCGCGGCGCATCCAGATGGTGAACTTCGGGTTGCCATCGCGATCCTGCCGCACCGAGTAGCGCCGCAGCAAATAAGCAACAACCGAGAGGGCGACAAAGAAAAAAACCGCGCGGCCGAGAAAGAACTCCCAGTTGAGATAGCCGCGCTTGGCGTCGAGCAGCGGATCGGCCCCGGGCGGAATGTTCATCCAGCGATAGATCGAATCGCGCCAGAACCAGACCGGGAGAAAGAGCAGCCCGAGGAGCGGCAAAAGAAGAGCAATGTTTTCCAGTTGTCGCCTAACGACGACCGACCACTCCGCATCAACCACGTGATGCACAATCGTCCAGAAAAGACAGCCGATACAGAGGGTGAAGAAAAAGATGAAGGCGAAAAGCCAGGAATATCCAAATTGCACCGGCCAGATGAAGCCGCAGATGAAACTCGCCGCCAGACCAAGAACTCCGAGCACGCCGGACAGAATGGAAACACCGGCAAAGCGGCCGTTCTCGAAGTACTCGCCTTCCGGCGCCGGCTGGACGTGGGATCGTTCGCTCATTTCTTTGCCGGCTCCGGTTTTTTCTCCAAGGCCGCCCGATGTTCCGGCGGCACGTCGGCGAGCGTGCCGTGCTGACTGCGCTGCAAGGCGCGCAGGTAGCAAATGATCGCCCAACGGTCCGCCACCGAGATCCGCGGGCCGTAAGCCATCATCGTGTTTTTGCCGTGGGTGATGGTGTTGAAAATTTCGCCGTCCGACATCTTGCGAAGCCGGTCGTCCTGCAGACTAACGACGGTGGCGAGGCCATATTGTTTCACGATGCCATCGCCCGCGGCGAGCGCTCCGTGGCAGATGGCGCAGTTGATGTTGAAGCGCTGTTGGCCGCGCTCCATCAGGTAGGGCGTGACCTCGATTGGCATCCCGTCACCCCAGTTCGCTCCCATCTTGCCAGTGTTATAGTAATCGGTCCCTTCGGTGAAATTGTTCGCGAGATGAAGCTGGCTGTTCTCGCCTTCATTCATCGTCCGTGCTTCCCGATTGAACGTCGGCAGCGCAAAACCGATCGGCACCGTTCCCGCGACCGGCTCGCGCGCCCCGCGCTGGTCGGCAAAAAAATCCAGCTCCGATTGCGCCCGCACTTTGGGCTGCCGCACCATGTCGGGAAAAATCTCGATCTCCGGCCTGGTGCTTTTTTGTCCGCGGAAACCAAAGACCGCGAGCCAGGCGATCGTGACCAGAATGAAGACGAGGAAAAATCCGCGCAGCATGGTTAGGTGGGCGGTGACAGGATGGAAGTCGTGAATCGTGATCCGAGAATCGTGAATCGACGTGGTCTCACGCTGTGACGATCTAACGATTTAGCGAAGCTCGTCTTCATTCCTCGTGCACCACGGTGACGTGCTGGCCGCCCGTCCGCTCCAGAAGGGCGAGCACTTCGTTCTCGGCGAACCGCGGGTCGCGCGCTTCAATCGCGAGAAAGAAGCCGTCGTTTGTCACGCGCTTGAAGCGGTTCCAGTTAAACATCGGATGGTTCCAGCGGGGGAGGAAACCCATGATCTGCCAGGCAAAGAATGCCGCGAAGGCCGAGAAGAGGATCGTCAGCTCGAACATGATCGGGAAGAAGGCCGGAACGGTCCAGAAGTTGTAGGGTTTGCCGTGGACGATCAGTGGGTAAAGAAACGAGGAGGGGCCAAACTCGAGAATGCAGGCGGTCGCCAGACCGGTGAGCCCGCCGCAAAGCACCACCGCGCTGAGCCATGACTTGCCCAGGCCCATCGCGTCGTCCATGCCGTGAATCGGGAAAGGCGAAAACACATCCCAGCGTTTGAAACCGGCGTCGCGCACCTGCTTGGCAGCTTCGTAGAGCGCCGCCGCGCTGGGATATTCCGCTGCGATCCCGTAAACGCGATGTCCATAGGGCGTCTTCATGTCCGTTCCATGCCTCCGGCTGCGACCGGATGATGCTGCTCCGGTGTAACGTGATGCGGGTCTGCTTCCGGCAGGACGATCTTCACCTCCGACATCGCAATCATCGGCAGGAAGCGAATGAAGATAAGGAAGAGAGAAGTGAAAATCCCGAGTGTCCCGATAAAAGTCCAGATATCCACCCAGGTCGGAATGAACAATCCCCAGGAGGAAGGAAGAAAATCGCGATGCAGCCCGCCGACGATAATGATGAAACGCTCGAACCACATCCCGGCGTTGACGCACATACAGACGAAGTAGACGACGAAGATGTTGTGCCGGCACCAGCGGAACCAGAAGAGCTGGGGTGAAAGCATGTTGAAGAAGAGCATCCCCACCCACCAGTACCACCAGTAGGGACCGAAGATGCGGTTATAAAACGCGAACTTTTCGTACTGGTTCCCGCTGTACCAGGCGATGAAGAACTCCATCGCGTAGGCATAGGCGACAAACGATCCCGTGAGCAGGATGATCTTCGCCATCTTGTCGATGTGCTGCGGCGTGATGATGTCCTGCAATTTGAAGATCGCCCGGGCCGGGATCATGAGCGTCAGCACCATGGCAAACCCGCCGAAGATCGCGCCGGCGACGAAGTAAGGCGGGAAAATTGCGGTGTGCCAGCTCGGGATGACGGAGGTCGCGAAGTCGAAAGAAACCACACTGTGCACCGAGAGGACAAGCGGAGTGGAAAGACCCGCCAGGAGCAGATACGCCATCTCGTAATGGCGCCAGTTGCGGTTCGATCCGCGCCAGCCGAGCGCGAACACTCCGTAGAGGAATTTCTTCACCTTCGAAGTGGTCCGATCGCGCAAGGTTGCGAGGTCGGGCACGAGCCCGGTGTACCAAAAGAGCACCGAAACGGTGAAATAGGTCGAGACCGCAAACACGTCCCAGAGGAGCGGGCTACGGAAGTTCGGCCAGATTCCGTATTGCGTCGGCACTGGCGCGAGGAACCACGCCATCCAGACACGACCGACGTGCACCCCGGGGAAAATCGCGGCGCAGATCACGGCAAAAAGGGTCATCGCTTCGGCCGAGCGATTGATCGAGGTGCGCCATTTCTGTCGCAACAAATACAGGATCGCGGAAATGAGCGTGCCGGCGTGACCGATACCGATCCAGAAAACGAAGTTGGTGATATCCCAGGCCCAGCCGACCGGGTGATTCAATCCCCAAACCCCGACCCCGGTTGAAATCTGGTAGCCGAGGCAGATCAGGCCAAACGCGGCGATCCCGCCGGTGATCGCGAACGACACCCACCACCACCGCGGCGTTGGGCCTTCGACTGCGCCGGCGATGCGGTTCGTGACCCAGTCGAAATTGCGCCGGTTAAGGACAAGCGGGACGCGCGCGAGTGGTGGCCTGACACTCGGTGAGGCTTCACCCGCGATCACCTCCGGTGCGGTTGTCGGTGCGCCGTCCATTAAGGTCTGGTTCCCTCGGTTGGCGCCGGCGCAGGGGTTTGCGGTCGCGGGCGCGGCTGCGTTTCCGGACCACCAAGTTCTCTCGCCTGAACCCTCTTCTCGTGCTCGTGCTCGAGGCTCGCGACCGCGATCCGGCCCGCATCCGGCATCTTCGGATTGGGATTGCGGATCCGGGCCAGGTAACTGGTCCGCGTTTTCACATTGAGATATTCGAGTAGACGATAATTACGATTCTGCGCCTTGATCTTCGAGACCCGCGTCTCGGGATCGGCAACATCTCCAAACACAATCGCCTCCGTGGGACAAGCCTGCGCGCACGCGGTGGTGAACGAATCGCGTGGAATCAGCGTATTGGGCGAAGCGCCCGCCCGGACATGGGCTGCAATCTTTGCTTCCTCGATCCGTTGCACGCAATAGGTGCATTTTTCCATCACCCCGCGCATCCGCACCGTCACGTTCGGATTCTTCTGCATCTTGATTGTGTCGGCGGTCGTTTTCTCCGTGAGCGGGCCGAGATATTCCTGATAAACGGAAAAGAAGCCCACCTTTTCCTTACCAACCGGGCGCTGGTTGTAATCGAAATAATTAAAGCGCCGGACCTTGAACGGGCAGTTGTTCAGGCAATAGCGGGTGCCGATGCAGCGGTTGTAGACCATGACGTTGAGGCCATCCTCGCTGTGAACCGTGGCGTTCACCGGGCAGACCGTTTCGCACGGGGCATTCTCGCAGTGCTGGCACATCATCGGTTCGTGCACCATCTCTGGGTTCTCCGGATACTGGCCATAATCCTCGTTGAACGGTTCGGCGCTGGCGTAATAGCGATCGATCCGAATCCAGTGCATCGAGCGCCCGTGTGCGACCTGCAATTTGCCTACGATCGGGATGTTGTTCTCGGCCTGGCAGGCGATGACACAGGCGCTGCACCCGGTACAGGTGTTCAGGTCGACGACCATTCCCCATTGCTGGGGCGCGTCCAGTTTCGGGTGGCTGTAAAGGGTTGGCAGTTGCTTCGGCAATTCTTCGTCGCCGGCAACCTTCTTCACGAACTCTTCGTCCTTGCGGTACTCCTCGAGGGTCGCTTCCCGGAAAAGTCCACGGCCTTCGATCGACCAGTGGTCCTGGGTCACGGCAAGAGCATACGAACCTCCGGCCTTGCTCACTTGCACGCTCTGGATCGCCTTGTGATCGGCCACGATGTAATGCGGGTTGGAACTGGTCCGCAGGAGATAGCCGTTGAAACCGGCCTCCTCTCCTACCGGGCCGGTGTGTTTCCGTCCGTAGCCTAACGAAATCGTGATCGAATTGTCGGCATGCCCCGGTTCAATCAGGGCCGCGATCACTAGTTCGCGCTGGATTAGTTTACCCCGCGGGTCCTTCGCCGTATCGGTAACGGTTATCCGCACGAGATCGCCGTTCTTCACCCCGAGATAACGGGCATATCGCGGGCTCATGATCGCGGCATTATCCCAGGTGAGCTTCGTCACCGGGCTCGGCATTTCCTGGAGCCAGCCGTTGTTGATGTAACGGCCGTCGTCGGTCGAATAGCTGCCCACGAGTACAATCTCCGGCGAATCCTTCGTCGGCGGCGGCAGTTCGTTGTTCCACACCGTGTGGGCGACGCCACCGGCAGAGTTGCTATTGAACTTCGGTTCCCGGTTTTTCAGCGAAACATGTTTCGCGAAACCATCGCGCAGGAAGTTGGTCCAGGCCGTCTCAAAATCGCCCGTTGGCGCGGTGGCGCGAAAGGTTTCCTGGACTAACTCGGGCCCCTTCGGCTTGGGCAATCCGGCGAGCACCGCGAGCAGGTCGAGTTCCGACCAGCCATCGAAGAGCGGCAAGATCATCGGCTGAATCGCGACATGGGAACCCTGCGGCGTCAGCGCGTCGCTCCAAGTCTCGAGATAATGCGTCATCGGCACGTGCCAGCGGCTCAGGGCCGAAGTCTCATCCTCGTGATAACCGAGCCGGATCACCTCGGGAACCTTCTTTTGCAGCCCGGGCCAATTCACCGGCTGCTTGGTTTTGCGATCGAGCGTGACCGCGCGCGGGGCATTATAAACCGGATCGCCGCCGAGAATGAAAAGCTGCTGGATGCGGCCGGCATCGATTTCGCTCGCCAGTTGGAGAATGCTGTTGTAACGCGGCGTCTTCGGCAACTCCCGCACCAGGAGGGTTTGGCCGAGATTCTTCAGCGCCGCGTTAATGCCATAGACCATTAACTGGACCACCACCGGCTGATGCGAACCGGCCACGACCAGGCTCGCCCCCGATTTAGCTATCAAGTCCTGCACCATCTCGTCCATCCAGCGGCGGTCGTATTTTTCGATCTTCGTCGGCGGTTTCAGCGTGATCAGGACCGAGGAGAGATTCGGGTCCCTGGTCGCGGCTGCGATCTTCGTCGCGAGGGCATGGGTGAAAGCCGGGATCTGGCTCGCCGGATAACGCAGCCGATGATCCGCCATCGCACCGGTGAGGGTGAAATGATTTTCCACGACATAGAGGCGATTCATATTGTCCTTCGCCTCGCGCACCCGTCGGCGAGCAATGAAATCGCGCACTGCGGTGAGATTGCTTTCGCTGCAATTGAGAAAATCGCTATCCAACGCGAGAACGACATCCGCATTCTCGAATTGCGGGATCAATTTCAGGCTGTCGCCAAAGCTGATCTGCGTGGAGAAATGCTGCGCTTCGCTCAGGAGCGGTTCATGCACCACCCAGCGCATGCGCGGGAATTGCTTTTGCAGCTCGGCCCGGATTCGCTCCCGGGTCGGGGAATGAGTCGCCTCGACCATGAAGGCGAGGCCCGCGCCGTTATTCGCGGCCAGTTTCGGACGCAGCTCGGCGATGTATTTCTCGAAGGCGGCGCGATCGGAGAGCTTATTGTTGTGGACGAAACGTTGTGAGCGCGAGGGATCGTAAAGGTCGAGCACCGAGGCCTGGGCAAAGACGTCGGTCGCGCCGTTGCTCTCGGGATGTAGCGGGTTGCCTTCGATCTTGATCGGGCGGCCATCCACCGTCGTCACCACCAGTGGCATCGCGCCCTCGCGCCGCGGCATTGCGGTCGCGTAGTAAAGGAATTTCCCCGGGATGACCCATTCGGCGCTCTTGGTAAAGGGCACGAGGTGCATCTCCGGTTTCCGGCAACTGCTCAAGCCAAACCCGGCCAGGGCCATGGACGCGCCCATTACTTTGAGGAAACTGCGCCGCGAGACGTCGTCGGGGCCTGCTTCGGCCGCGGCGGCGGGAAATTCACGTGCGAGCCATTCGCGAAATTCCGGCGTGTCGCTTAGCTGGTTCAGGCTCCGCCAGTACTGTTTCCCAGTCGCCGAGGCCGGCGGATGATGAATCACGCGCTTCATGGCTTCGGCGCGCTCCGCCGGGTTGAATCGTTGAAGCGTTGGATCGTTACATCGGGAGGTCGATCCAACGGTATAACGATGTAACGAATCGCGCTCGCCCTCATCGGTGGCACCCCTGGCAGTTGATTGGCGGCTGAATGTTCCAGCGTTCCTTCAAGGTCAACCCGATCTCATCCTGCGTGAGATGTTTCTTCTTCGACCAATCCTCCGTCACCCCGGCCGGTTTACCGTATTTGGCGACAAATACCGCCGGGTTCACGTCTTCCGGTTTCCAATCCAGGTTAGTGATCTGGTCTTCCGGGCGAAGAAATTTTTCGGGAGCGCGATGGCATTCCAGACACCACGCCATGCTGTGCGGTTTGGCGTGATAAACCACCGGCATGTGATTGACCTGCCCGTGGCAAACGGCGCAGCTGATCCCTCGGTTCACGTGCGCCGAATGATTGTAATAAACGTAATCGGGTGTGCGATGAATCTGCACCCATGGCACCGGCTGGCCTGTCGTCCAACTGGCGCGGACCGGCTCTAGCTTCGGGTTGTCCTTCTGCACCTGGGTATGGCAATTCATGCAGACCTGCGTGTCGGGCACATTGGAATGGGCGGCGACCTCGACAAAGCCATGGCAATAACGGCAATCCATTCCCAGCTGCGTGACGTGCAGATCGTGCGGAAACGGGACCGGTTGCGTCGGCATGTAACCGACCCGGGTGTACTTCGGCGTGTCGTAATACCAGGTCGCGCCGACCAGCGCGCACAAGATCACCCCGCCACAGATCGCGATCTTCAAAGGCAGCCAATTGGTCCAGCGCGGGAAAAAGTTCGCCATAGAAGATCAGCGGAGACTAGCGCGGCTCGCCCAAAACCGCCAAGTAGGAAACGCCAGAGCTGAATGAAAAGGACGTAGCGGCTTCAGAAACAAAACAACGGATGTGATAAAGGATTGCCGGGACGCGAGGGGCAAATTCTATAAATAGCCTTGGGGTTGGCAAAAGATTTTTTGAACGCGCGCGAAAATCTTCTGTCGCGCCGGAAAAGGAGGCGGACTAGCGAACCAATTCGCGCCGGCAAAACCAGCCCAGCGCCGACCAGTCGTGGAACCATTCCTGAATTTGCGCGCTCCAATCCACCTTGCTCGTCGATTGAGCGACGGCGGCGGCGCAGGCTTTTTTCACCGTCTGGCCATTCCCGATCGCGCGCAGGATGGCGACCGCCTCCCGCTCGAGCCGCTTATAGTAGAGCTGATTATCGTAACGATGGACGGCAAGAAAAATCCGCTCCCGCTCCGGCAGCCGCGGGCGTCTTTTGCGGCGGCACGCCTGTGGCATCGCGTCCGGCGTGTGGCTGGCCTCGGCGCGAAGGATGTCGGCTTCGCGCTTCTTCACCGCGATCAGGAAATGATCGACCGCGTAGTTCAAGTCGAGGAGCGAGAGATAGGGCTGTAACCCGAGGCGCAATTTCCCGGGCGGCGTGTCGAGGAGATCGTCAGGCGTGATTGGCGGCCGGGCTCCCTCGTCAAAAGCCAGCACCTGGGCCCATTCGAACTGCGCCATGTCGAGGGCCAGCTGCTCGTTAGGCGCGATCCAGCCCGGTTCTTCCCTGAGAAATCTTTCCAGGTGCTGGCCCAGGTTGCGCAGGGTGAAGGAGGTCGAGGGATACTTCGCGAGATAGGCGGTGGCGAGCTTCATGAATCTGCCCTCCCCCAGGATCGCCCGCAGTCCGGGATAATCGTCGTAGAGACAATCGAGAACCCGAAACCAGTAAACGCGATTGTAAATCTCGAGGCGCTCGAAGGAGCTCAGCCGGTTGTTAGGCTTGATCAATTGGGCGGCGATCTCTTTTGTCAGGCGGCCGTCAATCCAGCGCGGTTGCATCCCGTCGAGTTCGGTCAGCGGACGAAAGATCGCCGAGGCCATGAGAGTTTGCAGTTCTTTCAACTCGGAACGACTGCGCGCGCTGTAGCGGCGCTCTGTGAGCGCCGTGCCTGTGCGCCCGAGATCCTTTTTTGCCTCCGATTTTCTGGGTGGCGCTGTCTGGCGGCGGTCACAGACCGCCGCTACAGGAGAGCGCTTGCCTTCGTTAGGCCGCCGCGGTTTGGAGTTCGTTCTCGACAAATTGGTTCGCCTTTAGCGCCTCGCGGTGGACTTCATCGAAACTCGGGATGCGATCGTCCCACTCCAGGAGAGTCGCGGTCTTGCCGACCCGCTTGATTGCATGGGCGTAGAGCTTCCAAACCGGGTCGAGCACCGGGTGGTCATGCGTGTCGAGAATATATTTCTCGAACTTCGAATGTCCCGCGATGTGGATCTGCCCGACCCGATGGCATGGGACGCTGTTCAAGTATTCGTAGGGATCGAAATTATGGTTCTGCGCCGAGACATAGATGTTATTCACGTCGAGCAGAATTCCGCAATCGGCCCGCTCGACGACCTCGGAGAGAAATTCCCATTCGGTCATCTCCGAGGCATGAAACTCGGCGTAGCTACTCACGTTCTCGACGCAGATCGGGACCTCGAGAAAATCCCGCGCCTCCCGGATGTTGGTGGCTGTCGTTTTCGCGGCCGCGAAAGTGTAGGGCATCGGGAGGAGATCGTGCGTGTAGCGGCCGTCCACGCTCCCCCAGCAAAGATGATCGCTCAGCCAGGGCGTTCCGGTTCGCCTAACGAGTCGTTTGAGCTTCTTCAGATGTTCCCGATTCAACCGGTCGGCCGAGCCGAAATACATCGCGACCCCATGCTGCACTACCCGATACTGTTCGAGAATCTGATCCAGCACCTCGAGCGGCCGGCCGCCATCGACCATGAAATTTTCCGAGATGATCTCGAACCAATCCACCACCGGCTTTTTCTCCAGGATGTGGCGGTAATGCGGCACGCGCAGCCCGATTCCGATCCCGAGGTCGAGGTAGTTATTGAAGCGATTCGCCGCCATGATAAGAAGAGGCGCCGGCCAGCGGCCGAGGACGGTCGGCACACGCCAGTTCGTTAGTCGTTAGCCGGAAGAGCCGCAGGATCGAACTGCGGCCCTCCCCATCGCGCGTTTTTTGGTGCGGGTCGGCCGCGCTTAGCTCGAGGGAGTCGGCGTCGCCATGTGGCCACTGCTGCCATCGGTCGCGCAACCGCCTTTGCCTTTGCAGGAGTTCTTGCCTGCGCAGCCGTTGTCGCCCGTCTTGCAGCCGCCCTTGCCTTTACAGGAGTTCTGTCCTTTGCAGGAGTGAACATCCTTCTCCTTCTTTTGGCTGTCATCATCGGCCATCTGCTTGAGCGGAACGCCCGCCCGGCTCGATAGATTGGCAGCCTGCGCCTGGACGGCGAAGGAGCCGCTCATGAGCCCGGCAATTGCCGCGCCCGCGAAGATTGATTTCTTGTTCATCGCTGTGTTGTTTGCTGGTTTGGTTTCGCCGGATCGAGCTTTTCTCGAACCATTCAAGAATCGCCCCGGCGAGGTTGAGACCGAACTTTAGGCGAGATTATTCCCACTGGGCGAGAGAAATTTTTGCGGGCGGGGTGGGAGACGGCCAGTCGTTAGGCACATTCGCTTCGAGCGGGGAGCATCCCCGGCTACAACTAGCGCGACGGCTCATAGTCGTCGGGCTGCGGCTCGGGCGAATGCGCGCGCGGCTCTTCCTGGCGGCGTGGACCGTGGTCGCGATTGCGACCTCTCTCGCGGTCGCCGCCGCGACGGCCGCGGCCACCGCGACGATCGCCCCGATCGCGGCGGTGTCCACCGCCGTCGTTAGGCCGGTTTTCGCCGTGGTCCTCCCCTTCAGCCGCATTTTCTGCCTCGGCCATCGGCGCGCCGGTCTCGACTTCGCCGCGTTCTTTCAAGGCAGCTTTGCGGGAGAGTTTCACCCGGCCCTTGTCATCGATCCCGATGCATTTCACCCAGATCATTTCGCCAACCTTGGCCACGTCTTCGACCCGGCGAACGCGGAAATCGGCCAGCTCGGAGATGTGAACGAGCCCGTCCTTGCCCGGGAAGACTTCGACAAAGGCGCCGAACTCTTTGATCGAAACCACGCGGCCATGATAGGTCTGGCCGATCTCGATCTCCCGGGTCATACCGCCGATGATCTCCTTCGCTCGCGCCATCGATTCGCCGCTCGTGGCGTAGATGTGGACCGAGCCGTCATCCTCGATGTTAATTTCCGCGCCGGTCTCCGCGACGATGCCCTTGATCGTCTTGCCGCCCGGGCCGATGAGAGCACCAATCTTCTCGGGGTTGATCTTGATCGTCTCGATGCGCGGGGCGTACTTGCTCAGCTCGGGTCGCGGCTCGGCCAAAGCGCCGGCCATAATGTCGAGGATCTTGCCGCGCGCATCGCGCGCATGATAGATCGCTTCGCTCAGAATTTTGTGGCTAATGCCGGGAAGCTTCAGGTCAAGCTGGAAGCCGGTCACGCCCTGGCGGGTGCCGCAGAGCTTGAAATCCATGTCGCCGAAGTGGTCCTCGGCTCCGATGATGTCGGTGAGCAGGTTGTAGCGCTTCAGATTTCCCGCTTCGTCGTTCTCGGTGACCAGACCAATGGAGATTCCTGCGACGGGAGTCTTGATTGGCACCCCTGCGTCCATGAGCGCGAGCATGCCGGAGCAGACGCTCGCCATCGAAGTCGAGCCGTTGGATTCCATCACCTCGCTCGTGATCCGAATCGCATAACGAAAATCTTCCTCCTTCGGAACAACCGGCTCGACCGAACGCTCGGCGAGCGCGCCGTGGCCGATCTCCCGCCGGCTCGCACCGCCGAAGCGGCCGGTCTCGCCGACACTGAAGGGCGGGAAATTATAGTGGAGAATGAAGCGCTTGGATTGTTCGCCGCCGCCGTAGGCGTCAATCATTTGCGCTTCCTCGATCGGCGCCAAAGTCGCGAGCGCCATCGCCTGGGTTTCACCACGCTGGAAAATCGCCGAGCCGTGAGCGCGGGGCAGGACGCTGACTTCGCAACTGATCGGTCGCAGATCCTCGTAACCGCGGCCATCCACCCGCTTCTGTTTATCGAGAATATTGCTGCGGAAAGATTTTTTCTGGATGTAGTCAAAGGCCTGGTTGATCGCGAAATTGTCCGCCTCCGGAAATTTCTCGATAACGGCGGTCTTCACTTCGTCCCGGAGGTCGTTGACCGCTTTGCTTCGCGCGACTTTGCCCTCGCTATAAAGGGCGGCTTCGATGCGATCGCCCGCCACCCGGTCAGCGATCTCGAGAATCTCGGGTTTAACGCTGAGGAGCGGCATCTCGCGCTTCGGCTTGCCGACGGCGGCCGCGAGTTCCTGCTGCGCGCGAATCATTTCCTTGGCAAAACCGTGGGCGAATTCAAGCGAGCGCACAAAGTCGTCTTCCGGCATTTCGTTGGCCGCCCCTTCGATCATAATGATCTCGTTCTCCGTGCCGACATAAACGAGGTCGAGATCGCTTTGCTCCCGCTGAGTGTGGGTCGGGTTGGCAATGAACTCGCCGTTGACCCGCCCAACGCGCACTGCACCGACCGGCCCGGAAAACGGAATATCGGAAACGCAGAGCGCGGCCGAGGCGCCGTTGATCGCGAGAATGTCGGGATCATTTTCGCCATCCGCACTCAGGAGAATGGAGATGATTTGCGTGTCGTAAAAGTAGCCCGCAGGGAAGAGCGGCCGGAGCGGCCGATCGGTCATGCGCGAGGTGAGAGTTTCTTTTTCGCTCGGGCGCCCCTCGCGTTTGAAATAGCCGCCGGGAAATTTCCCGACCGCGGCCGCTTTTTCCCGATAATCGACCGTGAGCGGGAAAAAGTCCTGCCCTTCCTTGATCGTGGTGGCCGAGACTGCGCTGGAGAGAACGACCGTCTCGCCGCAACTGATGATAACCGAACCGTCGGCGAGCCTGGCAATCTTGCCGGTCTCGATGGTGATTTGAGTGGCCCCGATTTGGGCCGTGACCTTGTTTTGCATGTTTGGATTTCTGGTATTGCGAAATCCAGGCCGGTCACCCTGACTGTAGGTCTTAATCCCGCGACCGCGGGACTAAGACCTATACTCAAGGTGCACAAACGGCCTGGTCGCCGTTTCTGTTTTGTTTCGCGAATGGCGTGAACAGGGCGCCTCAGGACGCGACCCACGCCAGAGATTTCTGCGCTTATTTGCGCAGGTTCAGCTTCTCGATCACCTGGTGGTAACGATCGTTTTTCGTCCGGTTGAGGTAGTCGAGCAGACTGCGGCGCGTGGCGACCATCTTGAGAAGACCGCGACGCGACGAATGATCCTTGGCGTGACTCTTCAGGTGCTCGGTTAGCGCCGCGATCCGGCGGGTGAGACGCGCGACTTGCACGTCGGCGCTGCCCGTATCCTTCTCGTGGAGCTGGAACTCCCGCATGTCCATCGTGTCACTGCTTTCTGCCATAAACGAAGCGGGGAGTGTAGACGACTTTGGCCAAATCGCAAGTGAGGAGGCTCGAGGGTAGTGTCCTAATTTGGGGGTAAATTCGACGCGGCTGTCCCGGTCGGGCTTTTTGGAGGCTTGGTGGCTTTTCGCTTTATTCGCCCTTTCCTTGGGACATTTGGTCGCTCGAATTCGAATCGCCTGATTATAGAGGCAGCGGATACCCAGCCTAATGTAAAGGCGCCTGCAGCAAAGTAGTATCGATCTTCGTCTGTGAGGGTAACCGGTGCCGCAAATTCGACCTTCCAAGCCAACCAGCCGATCTTCAAGGCGACACCAAAGCCAATTGAAGCGAATAATATTTCTATAATGGCACCGAAATCGGGCGATTCACCATGCCGCAACTTTCTTATGGCATGCGCAATCGATAAGATCGCACCAAGTGCAACGGCTATTGCGAGGCAGCGTCGCTCAACCACCGCGAAGCCTGCCTCGGGGATGATGATGCAGGTAGCGGAGACCTCCACCGAAAAGGAATATGGCCACAATCAGCCATACCAATGCGAAAATGAAAAAGCCTTTCATCCCGTAAACAAATGCCCCGACTGCAGCAGCGCCGGTCGTTGTTGCGATTAAGCGAGGAATAAGGCGCATTATGATGTCAAGCCGCGTCTCTTTTTCTTCGGAACCAGACGGCGTTTCCGAAGAAAAGCGGGTGCGAGGAGCGTGCATTGTGGTGGTTTTCATATAATGAAATTGACGAGTCCAGAAGAAAAAAGTTCGAGATTCACTTAAAAAACGACTCTCCGGACGCGTTTGGATGGCACCCGGAGTCAAGACAAAAAGTTTAGGAAAAATTCTATACCAGTCAAGTATAGATTGCCTTGGCCGTTTCGTTTATCGCCGACGGGCTTTTGCCGCAATTGCGATTTTGACAGCCGACTGCGGCGAATCCACTGGGGGAATTTTCAGAACCGCAACGCTTTTGATTTGGTTGCCCTCCTCATATTGCCAGGGAT
>Ga0081539_10002667_pt1 | contig 24286 bp, 21 predicted proteins | sample TabmetS4T2R2_FD_71023 | JGI IMG/M metagenome (GOLD analysis project Ga0081539, IMG submission 71023) | Tabebuia heterophylla rhizosphere microbial communities from the University of Puerto Rico - S4T2R2 | ecosystem: Host-associated > Plants > Roots > Rhizosphere ...
CCGAGCTCGCCGTCCTCGATGACCGCGAAATGGGTGGCCGAGCCCATCGGCAGGATCGGCCGCTCGGTGTAGACGGTGCTGGTCAGCGCGCTGACCTCGGCGACCGGGCCGATCAGGTAGCTGACCAGGTCGACCACGTGGCTGAGCAGGTCGCCGAGGGCGCCGCTGCCGGCCAGCTCGCGCTTGAACCGCCACGACAGCGCCCCCCTGGGCTCGGCGGCGTAGCCGGTGAAGAACACCGCCCGGACGTTGGTGATGCGCCCCAGCGCACCCTGGGCGACCAGCTCGCGGACGTGCTCGACGGCCGGGGCGTGGCGGTAGTTGAAGCCGATGGAGGTGACGACCCCGGCGGCCCGGGCGGCCGCGGCGACCTCGCCGGTGTCCCGCGCGTCGCGGCCGACCGGCTTCTCGATCCAGAACGGCTTGCCGGCCTCGGCGGCGGCCACGCCGATCTCGCGGTGGAGCACGTTGGGGGCGCAGATCGAGACCACCTCGACCTCGGGGTCGGCCAGGACCGCGCGGTAGTCGGCGCTGCCGCGGGCGTAGCCGAGGACCTCGGTGGCGTAGGCGACCCGGTCGGGGGCGGTGTCGGCGGCGTGGACCAGCCGGGGCCGCAGCCCCAGCTCGGGGTAGGCGGACGCCATGGCCTGGTAGGCGCGGCTGTGGAGCTTGCCCATCCAGCCGACGCTGATCAGGCCGACGCCGATGTGCTTGACGGTGCTGCTGCCGCTGGTCGTGGTGCTGGTCATGGTCATGCATGGCCTCCCCGTGGGTCGGGCGTGGATGGTCGTGCCCGCCCGAGCTCGGCGGCGACGGCGGCGGCGAGCAGGGTGGTGTCAGAGCCGATGGCCACGAAGGTCCAGCCGTCGGCCTGCCGGGCGGCCGCGGTCGCGCCGTCGCGGACGAGCAGCCCGCACGCCTTGCCGTGCCGGGCGGCCGCCGCCCGGACCCGTTCGACCGCCGCCAGGTAGGCGGGCGCCCCGAGGTCGCCGGGCACCCCGAGGTTGTGGCTGAGGTCCTGGGGGCCGACGAACAGCACGTCGACCCCGTCGAGGGCGGCGATCTCCTCGACCTGCTCGACGGCGGACGCCGACTCGACCTGGACCACGCCCAGGACCTCGGCGTTGGCCCGGGCGAGGGCGCCGGCGTCGAGCCCGAACCGGCAGGCCCGGTTGTAGGTGGCCACCCCCCGGTCGCCGGCCGGTGGGTAGCGCAGGTGCCGGACCGCCTGGCGGACCTCGTCGGCGCTGTCCATGCGGGGCAGCATCACCCCGGCGGCGCCCAGGTCCAGGACCCGGCCGATGCGGATCCGGGCGGCGGACTCCACCCGGACCACGGTCGCGACGCCGTAGGCGCCGGCCGCCGGGACGACGTCGCGGACCTGCTCCTCACCGCCCGACCCGTGCTCGAGGTCCAGCACCAGCCAGTCGACTCCGGCGGCGGCGCAGGCCTCGGCGGTGATCGGCGAGGCCGCCCCGACGAAGGTGCCGAGGGTGGCCCGGCCCGCCGCCAGGCGGGCCCGCAGGCGGCCCCGGTCCAGCGGGGACAGTCCGGCCGGGATCGTGGTGGCGGCGGCGCTCATCCGTGCCACCGCTGGGTCGCCAGGCCGTCCTCGTACTCGGCCCGGAGCCGGGCCACCGCGTCCTGCTCGGCGACCTCGGCGGGGGCGACATCCCACCAGACGCCGGCGCCGGGCAGGTCGGCGTGCGGGATCGCGGGGACCACGATCACCACCGGGCCGTCGTGGTCGCGGGTCTCGGCCAGCGCGGCGCGGACCTGGGCGGCGGTGGTGGCCCGGATGGCGCGGGCGCCAAGGCCCTCGGCCACCTTGACCAGGTCGACCTCCAGGTAGTCGCCCTCCAACCGGGACTGGGTGGCGTCGGCATCCAGGTCGAGGGAGTCCTTGCGGTAGCGGAACTCGTTGCCGAACTCCCGGCCGCTGCGCAGCATCTGCAGGCGGTGGATGACCTGGTAGCCACGGTTCTCCGGGATCACGACGGTGACTGCCAGGCCTTCCTGGGCGGCGGTGACCAGCTCGGTGGGGGCCATCAGGAAGGTGCCGTCGCCCAGGAACGAGACGATCCGCTTGGCCGGGTCGGGTTCGGCCAGGCGCACCCCGATGGCGGCCGGCAGCTCGTAGCCCATGCAGGAGAACCCGAACTCCAGGTGGGTGAAGCGGCCCTCGGTGGCGTCCCAGACCTTCTGGAGATCGCCCGGCGGGCCGCCGGCGGCGGCGATGATGACGTCGCCCGGGCGGGCGTGCTCCTGGAGCAGCCCGATGATCTGGCCCTGGGTGAGCTCCGCCCCGGTGCCGCCCACGACGTCCGAGCCGGGCTCGAGGGCCTCGGTGTCGAACGGCGTGTCGGGATCGAGGGCGGTGGCCCGCTCGGTCTGCCACTGGCGGTTGCGGGCCCGGACCTGCTCCTGCCAGCCGGCGGGGCTGCTGGTGCCGGCGCGCCCGACGGCCTCGGCCAGGGCGGCCAGCGCCCGTTTGGCGTCGGCCACGATCCCGGTGGCGCCGAGGCGGCCGGCGTCGTAGGGGTTGACGTTGATGCTGGCGAAGCGGACCTCCGGGTGCTGGAACAGCGACTGGGAGGCGGTCGCGAAGTCGGTCAGGCGCGACCCCACGGTCAGGACCAGGTCGGCCTCGCGGGCCAGGTCGTTGGTGGCCGGGGTGCCCTCCAGGCCGATGCCGCCCAGCTGCCACCAGGCGCGCTGCTGGACCGCGCCCTTGCCGGCGAAGGTCTCGGCCACCGGGACCCCGGCCGCGGCGGCCAGCGCCTCCAGCTCCGGCGTGGCCCCGGAGTAGACGACCCCGCCGCCGGCGACGATGAGCGGCCGTCGCGCCTGGGCGAGGAGTCGTGCCACCGCCTCGACCTCGCCGGGGTCGGGGGAGGGGCGGCGGATGGTCCAGTCGCGCTCGGCGAACAGCTCGGCCGGGTAGTCGTAGGCGTGCGACTGGACGTCCTGGGGGAGGGCGAGGACGACGGCGCCGGTGTCGACCGGGTCGGTGAGGGTCCGCATGGCCTGCGGCAGGGCGGTCAGGAGCTGCTCGGGCCGGGTGATGCGGTCGAAGAACCGGGCCAGCGGCCGGAAGGCGTCGTTGGCGGAGACGTCGGCCTCGATCGGATGCTGGAGCTGCTGCAGGACCGGGCCCTGGCGGCGGGTCGCGTAGGTGTCGCCGGGCAGCAGCAGCACCGGCAGGCGGTTGACGGTGGCCACGCCGGCGCCGGTGACCATGTTGAGCGCGCCCGGCCCGATGGAGGCGGTCACGGCCAGGGTGGCGTGGCGCCGGGATGCCTTGGCGTAGGCGGTGGCCACATGGACCAGGGCCTGCTCGTTGCGGCCCTGGATGAAGGGAAGGGCGTCGCTGAGCTGGTCCAGGGCCTGCCCGAGACCGGCCACGTTGCCGTGGCCGAAGATCCCGAGCGCGGCCGGGATGAGCCGCCGGCGCTGCCCGTCGGCGACCGAGTACTGCCTGGAGAGGTAGGTCACGATGGCCTGGGCGACGGTCAGTCGCACGGTGTCGGTGGGCATGGGGCGTCCTCCTGCTGCGCTGCCGTGGGCTCGGGCCGTGGCTACCAGGGCCGGCCGTGGAGCACGATCGTCTTGGACTCGGTCATCTCGGCGACGGCGGCGCGTGGTCCTTCCTTGCCGATGCCGCTGCCCTTGAGGCCGCCGTAGGGCATGAGGTCGGCGCGCCACAGCGGGGTCCAGTTGATGTGGATGCTGCCGGCGTCGATCTCGCGCATGGCCTGGACGGCGCCGGCCACATCGCCGGTGAAGACGCCGGCGGCCAGGCCGTAGCCGGTGCCGTTGGCCTGGGCGATGGCCGTCTCCCAGTCCTCGGCCGTGCTGACGGCGACGGCCGGGCCGAACAGCTCGTTCTGGCTGAACGGCGAGGCCGGGTCGACGTCGGCCACCACCGTCGGCGCCACCGTGGCGCCGTCGCGGTGGCCGCCGGTCAGCACCCGGGCCCCGCCGGCGGCGGCGTCGGCGATGGCCCGCTCGACCCGCTCGGCCTCGGCCGTGGTGATCAGCGAGCCCATGGTGGTGTCGGGCGACGACGGGTCGCCGGTCCGGATGGCCTCGACCTTGGGGACCAGCGCGTCCAGGAAGTCGGCGCTGACCCTGGGGTGGGTGATCACGCGCTGGACCGAGATGCAGACCTGGCCGGCGTTGACGTAGCCGCCTGCGGCCACCGCCGAGGAGGCAAGCTCCAGGTCGGCGTCGGGCAGCACGATCACCGGGCAGGAGGCCCCCAGCTCCAGCGACAGCTTCTTCACCCCGGCCGTGCGGGTGATCCGCTCGCCGGTGGCGGTCGAGCCGGTGAAGGAGATCTTGCGCACCCGCGGGTCGCCGACCAGCGCGTCGCCCAGGGTGCCGCCCGGCCCGGTGAGGACCGACAGCACCCCGGCGGGCAGGCCGGCGTCGACGAAGCAGGCGGCCAGCGCCAGCGCGGTCAGCGGGGTCGTGCGGGCCGGCTTGAGCACGACGGCGTTGCCGGCGGCCAGGGCGGGGGCGAGCTTGTGCAGCACCAGCAGGGCCGGGTAGTTGAACGGGGTGATGGCCACGACGACGCCGCAGGGCTGGCGGAGGGTGAAGCCGATCTTGTCCTGGCCGGTGCCGGGGTTGGCGTCCAGTGGCAGGGTGTCGCCGTACAGCTGGGTGCCCTCGAAGGCGGCCAGCCGGATGAGCGCCCCGGAACGGCCGGCCTCACCGGTGGCCTCGGTGATGGTCTTGCCGGTCTCGGCGCTGATCGTCCTGGCGATCTCGGCCGCCCGCTGGTCGGCCAGCTCGGCCGCCCGCAGCAGGATCCGCGTCCGCTCGTGCGCCGGCGTGTGGCGCCAGGTCTGGGCGCCACCCTCGGCGGCGCCCAGCGCCGCCTCGACGTCGTCGGCGCCGGCCACCGGCACGGTGCCCACCACCGAGCCGTCATAGGGCGAGGTCACGTCCTCGCTCCGTCCCGAGCCGGCGGCCGGCCGCCACCGCCCACCGATCAGCATCTCCGTCCGAGCCATGGCCCTTCCTCTCTCCCGCCACAGGTCCATTTGGAACGTTCCAAGTTGGACCGTTCCAACAATGGGGGATGGGAGCATTCGCGTCAAGAGGGGAGTTACCGCCCGTGGGCGATCAGGCTGCCGCACCGGCGCCCGGCGCTCCTCCTTGCGGACCACGTGGTGTTATGTTAGATGTAACAATCTATCTCACACTGCCAGCACGGGACTCCGACGAGGAGCGTTCCCCATGACCGGCACGAGCCAGGACCCCGTGGTCGCCGAGTTGATCCGGCGCTCGAATCACATCGGCTCCGATCGTCGCAACACCAACTACGGCGGCGGGAACACCTCGGCCAAGGCGGTGATGGAGGATCCCGTCTCCGGTGACGAGGTGGAGCTGATGTGGGTCAAGGGATCCGGGGGGGATCTCGCCACGCTGTCGGCCGACGGGCTCTCGGCCCTCGTCGTCGAGCGCCTCCGGGGACTCAAGGCGGTGTACCGGGGCGAGGAGCAGGAAGACGAGATGCACGAGCTGCTCGACTTCTGCCGCTTCGGCCGGGGTGGCGCCGATCCCAGCATCGACACCTCGATGCACGGGCTGCTGCGGGCCGCGCACGTCGACCACCTCCACCCCGATGCCGTCATCGCGCTGGCCGCCGCCGCCGACGGGGAGGAGCTGACCAAGCAGTGCTACGGGGAGGAGGTCGCCTGGATCCCCTGGCGGCGGCCGGGGTTCGAGCTCGCGCTGCGGATCGAGCGCATCTACGACCTCCGGCCCGGCCTCAAGGGGGCCGTCCTCGGCGGCCACGGCCTGACCACCTGGGGCCGGACCTCCCAGGAGTGCGAGGACACCTCCCTGGACCTGATCCGCCGGGCCGAGGCGTTCATCCGCAGCCAGGGAAGGCCGCAGCCGCTCGGAGGCCTCCGCCAAGGGTTCGGGCCCCTGCCGGAGCGGGAGCGGAAGCTCCGCGCGGCGGCCCTGGCGCCGGTGCTGCGCGGGCTCGCCTCCAGCGAGCGGCCGGTGGTCGGCCATTGGATCGACAGCGAGCCCATGCTGGACTTCATCGCCAGGCAGGCCGCACCCCGGGTGGTGCGGCTCGGGACCTCCTGCCCGGACCACCTCATCCGCACCAAGGTGCGGCCGCTGCTCCTCGACCTCCCCACCCATACGCCCCTGGAGGCCCTGATCACGCGCCTCCGGGAGCTGCACCGGGACTACCGGGCCGACTACCGGGCCTACTACGAGCGGTACGCCGACGACACGACCCCGCCGATGCGGGGAGCCGACCCCGCCATCTTCCTCGTCCCGGGCGTGGGCATGTTCAGCTTCGGCGGCGACAGCCAGACCGCCCGCGTCGCCGGCGAGTTCTACGTGGCCGCGGTCAACGCCATCCGGGGAGCCGAGGCCCTCTCCACCTACGCGCCGATCCCTGAAGCCGAGAAGTTCCGCATCGAGTACTGGGTGCTGGAGGAGCGCAAGCTCCAGCGGCGCCCCAAGCCCAAGCCCCTCACCGGCAAGATCGCGCTCGTGACGGGCGCGGGCTCCGGGATCGGGCGGGCCATCGCCGCGCGCCTGCGCTCCGAGGGCGCCGTCGTCGCGGTCGCCGACCTCGACGGCGACTCGGCCAACGCCGTCTCCGAGGCGCTCGGGGCCGGCGACGACGCCATCGGCATCCAGGTCGACGTGAGCGACGAGCTGGCGGTCCAGGCGTCGATCGAGCAGATGGTCACCCGGTTCGGCGGCGTCGACATCGTCGTCAACAGCGCCGGCCTCTCGATCTCGAGGGCGTTGCTGGAGACCACCGTGGAAGACTGGGACCGCCAGCACGACGTGATGGCGCGCGGGTCGTTCCTGGTGTCCAAGCACGCCGCCCGGGTCATGATCACGCAGCGGCGCGGCGGGGACATTCTCTACATCGTCAGCAAGAACGCCGTCGTGGCCGGGCCCGACAACCTCGCCTACGGCTCGGCCAAAGCCAGCCAGGCGCACCAGGTGCGGCTCCTGGCCGCCGAGCTGGGGGAGCACGGCATCCGTGTCAACGGCATCAATCCCGACGCGGTCGTCCAGGGATCCGGGATCTTCGCGGGGGGCTGGGGGGCGGAGCGAGCCAGGATCTACGGGGTGGCGGAGGACGAGCTTGGCCGCTTCTACGCGAGCCGGACCCTGCTCAAGCGAGAGGTGCTTCCCGAGCATGTCGCCAATGCGGCCCTCTGTCTGGTCAGCGGGGAGCTGACCCACACGACGGGGCTCATCGTCCCGGTCGACGCCGGCATCGCGGCGGCGTTCCTGCGCTGAGCCGCAGCCGGCCGGGGCCCGAAGGAGGAGAGCAATGATCGACCAGGACCGGATCGCCGCGCTCAACCAGCCGCTGCTCGCCGACCACGACCGGGACCTGGCCGAGCTCTCGGCCCGGATCGGGCGCGCCGGCGGCACCGACCCGGAAGCGGTCACCAGCACCCTGGCCGGGTTCTCGGTGGCGGCGCCGTCATGGGCGCTCGGCACCGGGGGGACCCGGTTCGGCCGCTTCCCGGTCGGCGGGGAGCCCCGCACGACGGTGGAGAAGATCGACGACGTCGCGGCGCTCCGGGCGCTGACCGGGGCCACCCGCTCGATCTCGCTCCACGTGCCCTGGGACGACCCGGCCGATCCCGAAGGGCTGCGCGAGTACGCGGCCGGGCAGGGCATCGGCTTCGACGCCATGAACTCCAACACCTTCCAGGACAACCCGTCGACGACCAATGACGGGAAGGTCTCGTACAAGTTCGGGAGCCTGGCCAACGCCGACCCCGCCGCCCGCCAGGCGGCCGTCGAGCACAACCACCACGTGATCGACCTCGGGGTGCGGCTGGGGTCGCGAGCCTTGACCGTCTGGCTCGCCGACGGGACCAACCACCCCGGCCAGGCCGACTTCCGGGCCCAGTTCGAGCGGGTGGCGGAGGGGCTGCGCAGCATCCACGACCACCTCCCCGAGGGCTGGAGGATGTTCACCGAGCACAAGCCCTACGAGCCCGCGTTCTACTCGACCGTGAACCAGGACTGGGGCTCGTCGCTGCTCCTGGCCCAGGCGGCCGGGCCCAAGGCGTCCTGCCTGGTCGACCTCGGGCACCATCTGCCCAACGCCAACATCGAGCAGGTGGTCAGCCGGCTGGCGATGGTCGGGCGCCTGGGCGGGTTCCACTTCAACGACTCCAAGTACGGCGACGACGACCTGACCACCGGCTCCATCACCCCGTTCCAGCTGTTCCTGATCTTCGGTGAGCTGGTCGCCGCCGGCGGCGGGCGAGTGCCGGAGCTGGCCTACATGATCGACCAGAGCCACAACCTCAAGGACCCCATCGAGGACCTGCTCCAGTCGACCGAGGCGATCCTGCTCGCCTACGCCCAGGCCCTGCTCGTCGACCGGGAGGCCCTGCGGGCCGCGCAGGACGGCAACGACCCCGCGCTGGCCCAGGAGCTGCTCCAGGCGGCGTTCCGCACCGACGTCCGACCGCTGGCGGCAGAGGCCCGCCGCCGCAACGGCGCCGCCCTCGCCCCGCTGGCGGCGTACCGGGCAATCGGCTACCGCGACGCCCGCATCGCCGAGCGGGGCCGCACCACCGTCGCCACCGGCCTGTGACGCGCGCCCCCGTGCGCGTCCTCGCGGTCGATCTCGGCGCCACCTCGGTGCGGGTGGTCGCCGTGGACCTGGATGCCCCGGAACCGGCCGCCCAGGTGCTCCACCGCTGGCGTCACCAGCCGGTTCGCCACTCCGACGGCAGCCTCCGCTGGGACTGGCACGGGATCCTCCGCGAGGTCGAGCGGGGGCTCGAGAACGGCCTGGCCGCGGGCCCCGTCGCCTCCATCGGCGTGGACGGATGGGGGGTGGACTACGGGCTGCTCGACGCCCGGGGCGCGCTGTTGTCGCCGCCCTACTGCTACCGGGACGGCCGCACCAAAGGCTGGCGGACGACCGCCGAGCGGATCGGCGCCGGGCGCCTCTACGCCGTCACCGGCATCCAGCTGCTCGCCCTCAACACGATCTTCCAGCTTGCCGCGCACGACCCGTCCGAGCTCAGCCGCGCCGCCCGGCTGCTGCTCCTGCCCGACCTGGTGGTCCGGATGCTGACCGGGTTCGAGGGCGCCGAGCGGTCCAACGCCTCCACCACCGCCCTCCTGGACGCCCGGACGGGCGCCTGGTCGGCCGGGCTCCTGGAGGCCGTTGGCCTCGATCCCGCCCTGCTCCCCCCGATCGTCCCGGCCGGCCTCGCCGTCGGCACCTGGCGGGGCGTGGCCGTGCACACGGTGGGCAGCCACGACACCGCCTCGGCCTTCATCGCCGTCCCGGGCGTCCCCGGGCCCGGGAGCCTGGTGGTGTCCAGCGGCACCTGGGTGCTCGTCGGCGCCGAGCGGCCGGCCGCCGACACGTCCGGGAAGGCCAGAGACGCCAACTTCTCCAACGAGGCCGGCGCCCTCGGCGGTGTCCGCTTCCTGAAGAACGTGACGGGCTTCTGGCTCCTCGAGCAGTGCCGGGTCGCCTGGGGCAACCCGACCGTCGAGGAGCTGGTCGCGGCGGCGGCCGGCGTCGGCGGGCCGGTCAGGGTCGTGGATCCCGCCGATGCCCGCTTCCTCGCGCCCGCCGACATGGAGGCGGAGATCCGGGCCGCGGCAGGGCTCGGCACCGCTGCCTCCCGTGCCGAGGTGGTGCGCTGCATCCTCGAGTCGATCGCGTCGGCGACCGCCCGGATCGCCGGCGAGCTCGCCGCCGTCACCGGGATCCCGGTCGACGAGCTGCTCGTCGTGGGGGGTGGCACCCGCATCGGCCTCATGAACCAGCTCTACGGCCGCCGCGCCGGGGTGCCGGTGACGGTCGGCTCACCCGAGGCGACCGCGCTCGGCAACGCGGTGGTCCAGGGGCTGGCGCTCGGCCGGTTCGAACGCCTCGAGGACGCCCGCCGGTGGCTGGCGATCGGAGCGGAGCGCCTTGTGATGTGATGTAATGTGACGAGTCACGCTCGATTCACACGGAGGGATCCATCGCTGCCGTCGCCCCAAGCAGCCAGTATGAGCGGCTCAACCTGATCGAACAGCGGATCAGGGAGACCGGCACCGTACGTATCGACCGGCTTGCGACCGAGTTCGGCGTCAGCGAGATGACCATCCGCCGTGACCTCGACGAGCTCGAGGCGCTCGGCGTGGCGCGTCGCATCCGCGGGGGCGCGGTGGCGATGGGGCCCGAGCCGTTCGCCGAGCGCCACCGGCACAACGCTCGCGCCAAGGCCCGGATCGCGGCCAAGCTGCTCGACCTGGTCCCCGGCCGGGGCACGCTCGCCTTCGATGCCTCCTCCACCGTGTACCGGCTGGCCGCCGCGCTCGACGGCGCCCAGGACCTGGTGGTCGTCAGCAACGGCCTCGACACCTTCCAGGCCCTGGTCGGGAAGCCGGGGGTGGTCGCCACCCTGACCGGCGGGTCCGTGGAGCCCCGCACCGGGAGCCTGGTCGGGCCGGTCGCCATCCGCAGCGCCGGGGACTTCCTCTTCGACATGCTCGTGTGCTCGGCGGCCGCGGTCGACCCGACGGTCGGGTCGTCCGAGCCGAGCCTGGAGGAGGCACAGGTCAAGCGGGCCCTCAGCGCCGCGTCGTCGCGGGTCGTCCTGGCCGTCGACCACAGCAAGCTCGGCGCCCGCGCCCAGGCCCGCATGTTCGCGCTCGACGAGATCAGCCTCATGGTGACCGACCTGGAGCCGAACGACGCCCGCCTCAACCCCTACCGGGCGAGCGTCGAGGTCCGCTGAGCTCCCATGCACCGGATCGGCTTCGTCCTCAAGGTCCGGCCCGACCTCCTCGAGGACTACAAGCGCCACCACCAGGCGGTCTGGCCGGAGATGCTGGATGCCCTACGCCGCAACGGGTGGCACAACTACACGCTGTTCCTGCGGCCCGACGGGACCCTGTTCGGCTACTTCGAGACCGAGGGCAGCTTCGAGGAGGCCTTGGCCGGCATGGCGGCCGAGCCGGTGAACGAGCGCTGGCAGGCCCTGATGGCTCCCTATTTCACCGGCTCCGGCGGCCATGCCGACCAGATGATGGAGGCGCTGGAAGAGGTCTTCCATCTGGCCTAGGTCAGCCGACGTTGTCCTTGTTGTACTTGGTGAACGGACCCATGAGGATGCGCAGCCCGTTGTCGCGGGTGGGGTCCTTCTCGATCGTGTAGTCGCCCAGACGGCCCGCCTTGAACTTGGCGCCCTCCTCGGCCTTGATCTGCTCCGTGGCCACGCCGTAGGCCGCATAGAAGGTGAGGTAGCCGAGGTCTTTGAAGCTCCACAGGGCGAACTGGGGCGCGCAGCCGTTCTGGGTGTAGGCCTTCATCTCGTCGGGGAGCCCCAGGCCTGACACCTTGACCTTGTCGCAGAGCTTCTCGTCCTGCATCGCCTTGGCGGCGGCCGCGATGCCCACGGTGGTGGGGGCCATGATCAGCTTCAGGTCGGCGTGCTTGTCGACTAGGGCGAGCGCCTCGTTGTAGGACTTCTCCGACTCATCGTTGCCGTACACGGTGTCGACGAGCTCGAGCTTGGAGTACTTCGGGTCCTTGAGCGCCTCCTTCATGGCGGCGATCCAGGCGTTCTGGTTGGCCGCGTCCGGCGAGGCGGACAGGATGGCGAACTTGCCCCCGCCGGCGCCGAGGATGTCCAGCGCCATGTCCGCCATCACGGTGCCGGTCTCGTCGAAGTCCACCTGGGCCACGAACAGGCTCTCGCCCTCGCCGGAGGGGATCGGCGAGTCCCAGGTCACGACCTTGACGCCTGCGTCAACGGCCGACTTCACCGCCGGCTCGATCTGGTCCCCGGCGTTGTTGGAGATCATGACCGCGTTCACACCCTGGGTCGCGGCGTTCGTCACGATCTCGATCTGCCCGGCGACGCTGTTGTCGGCGGTCGGCCCGAGGAACTGCGCGGCGTCCACGCCGAGCTCCTTGGCCGCCTCCTGCGCGCCCTGGTTGGCCTGGTCGAAGACCGCCACCCCGGTGAACTTCGGCAGCAGGATCGACTTGAACTCCTTGCCACCCTGGAGCGTGACCACACCCCCGGCCGCACCCGCCTGTGAGGTGCTCTCCGCCGGCTCCTCGGACCCGCCGCCGCAGGCCGCAGCGATCAGGGCAAGGCTGATCACGGTGGCCAGCAGCGAAAGCCGCGTCTTCATTCCTTCCTCCTTGTGGTCGACGGGCTATCCACGGTGTGCGGTGCGGTTCGGGTCTGTCACGACGGGCCTCACCTCCTCGGCGCCGGTGTCGTCCGAGGCTGGCGGCGGCATCGCCGCGGGGCCGGACCGGCGCCGCCAGCGTCCGAAGCGATCGACGAGGTTCGGGACCAGCACCGAGGCGATCAGCAGCGCCCCGATGATCCCGGTCTGGGTGGTGGCCTGGATGTTGGCCAACCCCAGGCCGGAGCGGAGATTGAGGATGATGAGGATCGAGAGGGCGACGCCGACGAGGGTGCCCGAGCCCCCGAAGATGCTCACCCCTCCCAGCAGCACCATGGTGATGATGTCGAGCTCGAATCCCTCGGCCAGGTTGCCGCGGACCGATCCCAGCCGGGCCGCGAACAGCACCCCGGCCAGCCCGGCCACGAACCCCGAGGTGGTCAGCAGGACCAGCTTGACCCGGGCGACACTGATCCCCGAGTAGCGGGCGACCTCGGCGTTGTTGCCGATCACGTAGACGGAGCGGCCGAACGTCGTGCGCTGGAGGACGACGCCGGCCGCCACGATCCCCACGACGAAGATGATGAACGCCAGTGAGAAGCGGCCGACCAGCGGATCCTGGCCCAGCCGGTCGAACCACTCGGGGAACCTGCCGATCGACCGGTCCCCGACCAGGATGCGGGCCGCGCCCCGGAAGCCGATCAGGCCCGCGATCGTCACCACCAGCGACGGGAGCCCCATCCGGGCCACGAACAGCCCGTGGAGCAGGCCCGCTGCCGCACCGGCGAGCAGCGCGGCGACCACGGCGACAGCGAACGGGACGGAGCCGCCCTCGTGCAGGGCGGCCACCACGGCCGCGGAGAACCCCATCACCGAGGCGACCGAGAGATCGATCTCGCCGTTGATGATGACCAGGGTCATGATCACGGCCACGATCGCCTTCTCGATCGAGAGCTGGAACATGTTCACGAAGTTCCCGGTCCGCAGGTAGAACGGCGACAGCGACACGTTCACCGCGACCACGCCGAGGAGGATCGCGGCCAGCAGCAGCTCGGTCCTCCAGCGCAGCACCCGGTCACGCATCCGTCGCCTCCCGCTGGGGCGGCTTGGACGAACGCCGGGCGGGCGAGGACCACAACCGCCGCAGCCGCCTGCCGATGGCGAAGTCGCCCGCGATGGCGAGCAGGATGAGCGCGCCCAGGACGGCGTCGCGCCAGAACACACTGATCTCGGGCACCCGCACCAGGCTCAGCTCGAGGAGGTCGATGAGCAGCGCTCCCAGCAGCGCCCCGATCAGGGTGCCCGAGCCGCCGAGGATGCTGACTCCGCCGACGACGGCCGCGGCGACCGAGGCCAGCTCCAGGCCCTGGCCCGCGGCCACCGTGATCGTCCCGAACCGGGACAGGAACAGGAAGCCCGCCAGCCCGGACAAGACCCCGCACATGGCGAAGGCTCCGAGGGTGACGAGCTCGGTGGGAAGCCCCTCCTGCCGGGCGGCGTCGGGGTTGGAGCCGACGGCGTAGACCCAGCGGCCCCAGCGGAGCCTCCCCAGCGCGAGCTGAAGGGCCACGATCACCACCACCGCCACGGTCAGGACCAGGCGGATGTCGAGCCCGCCGAAGCTCACCACCGTCCGTTGTGGGAGCTCCACGAGCCACTGGGGCAGCGAGTCGGCCGTGATGGTGCGCGAGTTCGCGTGACCGATCAGCCAGGTCCGGTAGATCGCCAGCGTCCCGAGGGTGACGATGATCGCCGGAACCCGCCCGTAGGCCACGAGCGTCCCGTTCACAAGTCCCAGGAGGCCGCCCAGGAGCATCGCCAGGCCGACGGCGAGCAGCGGCGCGGTGCCGTGGTGGGCGGCCAGGTACTGGCCGGTCAGATAGGCCGTCACGCCCACGATCGAGCCGACCGACAGGTCGATGTTCCGGGTCAGGATCACGATCGTCTGGGCCGCCGCGAGGACGGCCGTGATCGCCATGCTGGTCGTCACCCGGTTGAAGAAGCTGCCGCTCAGGTAGTTGTCGACGAGCTGGCTGAAGACGAGGACCGAGACCCCGATGACGGCCAGGAGCGACAGCTCCCGCAGCCGTTCCGGCCGCAGCTTCGACCGCAGGCTCATGCGGCACCCATTGCGGCCGTGATGATGGCTTCCTCGGTCGCCTCCGAGCGGCCGAACATCCGCACCTGCCGGCCTTCGCGCATCACCAGGATGCGGTCGCTCATCGCGAGCACCTCCGGCAGATCGGAGGAGATCAGGATGATCGCCATGCCGGAGCGGGCCAGCTCGTCGATGATGTGATGGACCTCGGCCTTGGCGCCAACGTCGATCCCACGGGTGGGCTCGTCGAGGATGAGCACGGTCGGCTCGGCGTTGAGCCACTTGGCGAGCATGGTCTTCTGCTGGTTGCCTCCCGACAGCCGCTCGACCGGCGTCTCCAGCGAGGGGGTGCGGATGCTGAGCCGGCGCCGGAACCGGTCGGCAACGTCGTGCTCGGCGGAGCTGTCGACCAGCCTGAGCCGTGTCACGTACCGGTCGAGGGTGGCCAGGGTGATGTTCGCGGTGACCGACTGGGGGAGGGAGAGGCCCAGCTGACGGCGGTCCTCGGACAGGTAGGCGATCCCGTGGCGCAGCGCCTCACGCGGTGAGCGGATCGCCACCGGCCGGCCGTCCAGCTCCAGTTGGCCAGACTCCACCGGGGCGATCCCGAACAGCGCGAGCGCAACGTCGGTCCGCCCGGCGCCGACCAGGCCGGCGAGGCCCAGCACCTCCCCCTTGTGGACCTCGAAGCTCACGTCCCCGAAGGCGCCGGTCCTCCCGATCCCGGAGGCGCGAATGGCCAAGTCACCCCGAGGATGTTCCGTTCGTGCAAAGAACTCCGACATCTCCCGGCCGACCATGTCCTGGATCGCCCGCTGGGGGGTGAGCTCGTCCTTGGGTCTGGAGGAGATGCGCCGGCCGTCGCGCAGCACGGTCACACGGTCGGCGATCTCGAACACCTCGTCGAGGCGGTGGCTGATGAACAGCACGGCCACGCCACTCGCGGTGAGGTGGCGTACCTGCCTGAAGAGCTGGGTCACCTCGTGCGCCGAGAGCGCCGCGGTGGGCTCGTCCATGATGAGCACGCGCACGTCCAGGGACATGGCCTTGGCGATCTCGACCGCCTGCTGGGCCGCCACGGACAGTCCGCTGGCCAGGCTGCGCACGTCCAGGCGCACATCGAGCCGGGCGAGGATCGCCTCGGCCTCCCGGTACATCCGGCCCCACCGGACCATGACCCCCTGGTCCCGGTGGCTGATGAAGATGTTCTCGGCGACGTTGAGGTCGGGATAGATCGTCGGCTCCTGGTAGATGGCCGCGATCCCGTGCCGCTGCGCCTCGGCCGAGCTGCGCAAGGTGACCTGCTCGCCCTTGACGAAGATCGTCCCTTCGTCCGCCGGGTGGATCCCGGTCATGATCTTGATGAGGGTCGACTTGCCAGCCCCGTTCTCACCCACCAGCGCATGGACCTCGCCCGGATGGAGGGTCAGGGAGACGTCCTTGAGCGCCTGGGTGGCGTCGAACCGCTTGGAGATGCCGACCATCTCCAGCACCGGGACGCGATCGGTCGGACCACTCAATTGTCGAACTCCGTCCTCCGCCCACCGTCTTGGAGCAAGCGCGCAGCACCACACACGTTCGAGCGTGTAATATCTCGCACTTGATGACACAAGTTCAAGGCCGACGCCTCCAGCGGTCGTGAAGACGATCCTGTGCTACGGCGACTCGAACACCTGGGGTTGTGTCCCCCTGACCGGTGCACACCCGCCGCGCCGGTACGGGCCGGCGCAGCGGTGGCCGGGGGTGCTACGCCGCGAGCTTGGTGACGGCTGGAGCTGTTCGCCGACGAGTTCGCCGGCGCGGTCGAGAAATCGAACGGCCTGGCACGACAGTACGCGGCGGTCGCGGCCGCCCGCGGCTGCCCCTTCGTCGACGCGGGCGCGCACATCAGCTCCAGCGACACCGACGGCATCCATCTGGACGTGCTGGCGCACGAGCAGCTCGGCGTGGCGATCACGCGTGAGGTCCGCCGGCTGCTGCGTCGCGGGACCTAGTAGGTTGTCAGCTTTGCATTACGGGGTAGAGGTGCTTCAGCTTGATGCGGGCATCCTCGGTGGTGAAGCGCCAGTTGACACCACGGCCGGCCCGGTTGCGCGCCGCCTGCCACGCCGCGACCTCCCGCTCCAGGGTCGCCCGGTCGGCCAGGCGACGATCCAGGCACTGCTGGGCCAGCACGGCCAACTCGATCTCGGCCATGTTCAACCAGCTGCCGTGCCTGGGGGTGTAGTGCAGCTCCAGCCGATCGGCCAGCCGCTTGGCCTCGGCCGGTGGGAACGCCGCATACAGCGACGCCGGCGTGTGGGTGTTGAGGTTGTCTTGCACCAGCACCAGCCGCTCGGCGTCGGGATAGTGCCCATCGACCAGCTCCTTGATGCAGTGTGCCCAGTCGATGCGGGTGCGCCGGTCGCTGACCATGACCTGGCGCCAGCCGGCAAGCGGCTCGGTCACCAGGAACAGGTTGCAGACCCCACCGCGCTCGTACTCGTAATCCTGGCGGGCTGGCCGGCCCGGCTCCACGGGGCGGGGCGGATTGACCTCGCCGAGCAGCTGGCGGCTGGTCTCGTCCAGGCAGACCTGCGGGCGGCGTGGGTCATAGGGTCGGGTATAGACCTCCAGGACGTCCTCCATCCGCCAGCAGAACTCGGCATCCTGCTCGGGCGGGATGCACCAGCATTGGGTCAGCCACGGCTTGAGCCGGTTTGCTTCAAGACCTGGCGGACCGTCTCGTACGACACCGACTCCACGACCTCCAGCGCCACCAGCCGGTCGGCCAGCAGCCGCAGCGTCCAGCGCTTGTGGCCCTCGGGCGCGGCGCTGCAGGTCAGCGCGACCAGGCGGGCCTCCTGCGCACCGTCGAGCTTGCGGCGGTACTCGCGCTGGGGTGGCTTGGCGTACAACGCGGCGTCCAGCCCGGCGGTGGCGTAGTGCTGGCGCACCCGGGCGACGGTGGCCGGGTGGACCTCCAGCGCCTCGGCGATCGCCTGGTCGGTCCAGCCAGGGCCGGCCTCGCCCTGGTTGGCTTTGAGCAGGATGCGGGCATGGGTCAGGGCACGGGCCCGACCGGCGCCTTGGCCGATCAGGGTGTGCAGCCGGGCGCGTTCGGGCTCGGACAGGACAACGGTGTAGCGCTTGCGCATGCTCGGCTCCTCGCGGCGGCATCCCTGACCACAAGGAGCATCAGACCGAACCACACATTACGCAAACCACGACTGACGAGGTACTAGCCAGTTACGTCACTTGTTGAGACCAGGCCGCAAGGGTGGGCCCTGAACGCCAACCTCATTGCCAACCTCGCAGGGCTCGTCAACGCCGGGCGCAAGAGCGCTCACATGCTTCCACAGCTCGATGTCTGCAGGGTGGCCTGGGTTGTCGGCTGTATCGCGATGTTGATGTCGAAGGTGATGCCTGGTCTCGCGCTCCGAGACCGCCCACACGGTAGCCATGGCAGCCGCCGGGAGCGGCCTAACTGTGCCGGCGAACCGGCGGACTGCCCTTTCACCCAGCGCGCCGTGTCGAGCACAGGATGGGACCGCCCTCGCTGGCCAACCGACTCAACGAAGCGCGCCATCCAGTAGCCCCAACATGTGAGCGTTAGCGGAGATTTGGCCTCTTGTCAGCTTCGGCCGCCGGTGCTACCACCGCAGCGGCAGACGCCGCGGCCGAGGCAACACCGCCTTCCAGCTCTACCAGCGGCACTGGCGCACCCTGCTGGCCATCGCCGCCGTCGTGGTCGTCCCCCTGACCCTGCTGCAGTACCTGTTCGGCGACTGGCTCCGCACCCGCGGTGAGGTCACCAGCTACCAGCAGATCTCGACCGCCACCTGGGCGGTGGGGGCGGCCGGACTGGTCGCCGCCCTGGCCGGCATCCTGATGTATCTGGTGTTGACCGGGGCCATCACCCGGGCGGTGGCGGCCGAGGTCGTCGGGGAGGACCCTGCTCCGCCCCGACGAGTGGCGCGATCGGTCGCAGCTGGCTCACGGCGACCAGGCGCCAGGCAGAACGACCCTAGGGACAGCAAGGCTGGCCAAGAAGGCACCAGCGCCGCGGCCATCGTGACGAGGGCATCGGCTGCGCCGACCGGCTCAACCGCCCCAGGCCCAGGCGGAGCCCTGGAGGTGCTCGACCGCCGCCCCGGCACGCGCGTGGTCGGTGCTCTGGGTGATAGGCAGTTGCGACGGCGGTGAGGTAGGCCGCTGGTTCTCCGTGTTGTAGGTGGCTGGGCTCAGTCCGGCGGGTTCCCCTCCGGTGCTCGGATCAGCTCACCCTGACCTGGCCGGCCAGCGGCCCCCCTGTCAAACCGTGCATCCAGGTCTCCCGCACACGGCCTTCCGACGTCGTTCACCGCAGGGCATGCGCAGCTCCGCTTCGCACCCGTCCGCTGAGGCGATAGACCCCCAGGGCATTCAGCTACGCCCAGGTGAAGCGGCGTTGCCAGTTGCGCCCATGAAGGCCGTGCTTGACGCTGGCGAAGATCGTCAGGCGCTCGTGGACGTAGCTGTCGATCTGGGCGAACTTCCGCGCCGAGTTGCCGTGACGGAAGTAGCCACCCCAGCCGCGCAGGACGCGGTTGCGCATGATCATCACCCGGTCGACTGGGTAGCCCACAAAGCGCCGGTCGGTTGCCTCCCTGACCTTGGCTCGGACTTGCGCCATCGTGCGGTCCGACGGCCATCGTTGCAGGTAGTAGCGGCCTCTGACCCTCCACGACTCCACCTTGCGCGGGTGGTGGCCGAGGAAGTCGACCCCCTGCTTCCCGCGGTCAGGCAGACGATCCTGGTCTTGTCGGGGTGCAACACCAGCCCCAGTCCGGCCAGGATCTCGGCCACCCGCCGACGCGCCTGCTCGGCGCGGGCCCGGCTTCGGCACACCACCAGGAGGTCGTCGGCGTACCGCACCAGCACCCCGAGGTTGCTCGACGTGGCGCCCATTCCGCATCCAGCACGTGGAGCGCGACGTTGCACAGCAACGGGCTGATCGGCGAGCCCTGTGGGGTCCCCGACACGGTGTCGGTGATGATCCCATCCTCCAACACCCCTGCTCGCAGCCACCCACGCAGCAGCTTCAGCATCCGCCGGTCACTGACCCGCCGGGCCACCTGGCCCATGAGCGCGTCGTGATCGAGTTGCCCGAAGCAGTCGCGGACGTCGGTATCAAGCACCCACTCGGCGCTCCGGTTGGCCTCGACCCGGACGGCCTCAAGGGCCTGGTGGGCCGAGCGTCTGGGCCGAAACCCCTAGCTTGCCGGCAGGAAGTCGGCCTCGAAGATCGGCTCCAAGACCACCTTCGCCGCGGCCATGACCACCCGGTCGCGCACGCACGGGATCCCAAGCGGCCTGGTACGACCAGGCTGCCCCGGCTTGGGGATGTGGACCCGCCGCAGCGGCGCCGGCCGGTAGGTCCCCGCCTTGAGCGCTGCGGCCAGCTCGTCGAGGAAGGCCGCCACCCCGGACGCCTCGACATCGGCGACAGTGACCCCATCGGCGCCGGGCGCCCCTCGGTTTGCTCGCACCTCGTCCCAGGTCGCTGCCGCTGGTCTGCCGTCCGGGCCTGGAGTTACACACCGGGTGGCCGGCCTGTGCCGGGAGCGGCATGGCAACCTGCGCAGCGATGGCGGCCAGGCCGTTCTCAGCCGCGCGCTCGCCCAAGGCGGGCGGTCGATCGACGCGGTTTGGTTCGGGCTGGACCGGCTGCCCGCCGTTGGCGGGCTGGCGCCCCGGTATGGCGACCGAGCCGAGCAGGGCTGCCCTTCACCGAGGCGTCGGCTCGCTAGCTGTGGCTGGACCGGGCCCGTCGAGTCGGACACGCCGGGCCGTCGCCAGCAGGCGGCGGCGTCGGTGGCTGACCGGGTGAGCGCTGGCCGTGGTCTCTGGCGATCGCCGTTGACTCCTTTAGCAGGTAGCCACCAGTTCTGTCCGTTGGCCGCCTCAAGGTGCGGCTGCGAGCAATGCGAGGACTCACGCAGGACCGCAGGGCAAGGGTGATCATCGCCGGACACGGCTTGGTCCAGGACCTCCGGCGAGGCCACCATGAGCTGGCAAATCGAGGAGCCGGCGGGTCGGCGGGTGGCGACCACCTTCGCCGAGCGAGTCTTCGCCATCTGATCCCGAAGAGTACCGAGCCTTCAGCACACCGCGAACTGGCCCAACGCGACAGACCCGGCTTGGGCTGCGCTGGCCTGGTGCGGTGGGCCGGTGCAGCCGAGCGGCAGCTGCTGACGGGTCTGGCACGCCGATCGGGGAATCGCGCGACCACGCCGATGGTTGACTGACTGCACTCTCTCATGCCCGCTGTCCTGGTTGCGGTGCTGCCCCCCGTCCGGCTGGCGGCTCCCGCTCACCGTTCGGAGAAGGGAGACAGGATGCAATCCCGGAGAGTTCAGCTGAAGCGACGCCTCGCCACGATGACCGGGCTGGTCGCGCTGCTGGTCCTGGTGCCCGCGGCCGGCGCCTCGGCGGCCAGCACGACCAGGCAGGTCCAGGTGCTCGACGACTGCGACCCGGCGAGCTTCAACGCCGCCATCGGCCCCGGCACCTGCATCAAGGACGGCGGCACGACCTTCCAGGAGTTCATCGGCCAGCTCCTCGCCCAGGGCCGCGCCCCCGCCTGGCGCTTCGCCCCCGCCCAGCTCAACCTCGACGCCGGCGGCACCCTTCAGGCCCACAACCGCGGCGGCGAGGACCACACCTTCACCGAGGTGGCCAGCTTCGGCGGCGGCTGCATCCAAGCCCTCAACGACCTGCTGGGGCTGACCCCGGTGCCCGAGTGCGCCGGGTTCCCCGGCGGGGCCTTCGCCGCGACGCTGGTGCGGCCCGAGGGCACGGTCACGACCGCACCGCTGCCGCCGGGCGTCCACCGCTATGAGTGCCTCATCCATCCCTGGATGCAGACGACCGTGACCGTGGGTTGAGGATCGGGACCGGGGCGTACGCGTGCCCCCGCTCCTCCCCTGTGGTAGGGCGACCCCAGTCGACCACCTCGCGAGATCGGAAAGGGGATTGAAGATGCGGGGCAGCTGATCCTCGCGGCTGATCGGGGCGTCTCACCCTGGCATGAGGAAGGAAACATGATGGCATGAAGGCGACGTGGTCGAGGGTTCTTATCGGTCTCGCGATGGCCACCGTACTGGTGACCACTGGGTCCGGCGTGGCACAGGCTGGTGGCACCACGACCGAGGCGCGGCTCTCTGGTCCCGCCATCGGCGGCGTCGTTCCCGATGGCCGGGCACGAGCTGATGCAAGGGTCACCAACGGCAGCTTTGACACCACGCTGGTTGTTGAAGTGAGGAACGTGAACCTGCCTGACGGCACCCTCCTGGGCGTGAGCATCGGCAGCGGTCTCGGGAGAGCCGGGGATCCCTGCGGCAGTCAAACGGGAACCATCACCCTCAGTCGCATGCAGGGGACACTCACCAAGGACCTGGGGAACTTCTTCCCCAGGGGCACCAGCATCTGCGTCGGGTTCCCGGTGGGCCCGGGCGAGACGACGATCCTCGGCGGCAAGTTCGCGTAGCCTGCGCCAGGAGGTGGTCAGGGCCGACGGCGGGGCGCCCGTCCCAGCGGCAGCTGGTCCAGGCGCGACCGACCAGCTGGCCGCAGACGATAGCGGCGGCGGCGCAGGGTTGTCGCCGAGCATGCGGCGTCGGCGGTGTGGCGGCAGCTTCGGCACAGAGGGCAGTCGGTCGTTGCGAGCCGGAGAGGCCTATGCGGACAGCAGGCCTCTCCGGCTCGATCGCTATGGCCGGAACTTGGCCGGGAAGTTGGCAATGATGCCGTCACTCAGCATATCGGCCATCTCGAGCACCTGGTTGTGGACCTTGTCGTAGGCGGCGACATCGCCGGTCCAATTGCCGTGCAGCCGCGCCACCACCTCCTCGGTGGTCGCGTCGAGGTGGTCCTTCATCATGGCATCCATCTCAGCCAGGGAGCCGAGGGGAGGATCCAGCGTCTCACTAAGGAAGACCGCAATGTCGTGGGCGTTCGCGTACCACCGCGCGTTCGCGTCCTGGTAGGCGGCTGCATCGCCAACCTTCACGGCCTGCAAGATCTCGCCCGCAATCGCGATGTGGTCATGCAGCAGCGCCGTCAACTGCTCCCCCCGCTGGTTGCCGTAGTACGGCTTGATCGCGTTCCCGATGTCGACCTGGTTCTGGAACAGCCGGTCAAGGGCAGCGTTCAGATCCGGGAGCGTCGCGCTCGCATCGGAGACGTTGACCTCGAAGCTGATGATGACATTGCGCGTCCAGGTGATGTGGTCTTCCCACAGCTTCCGCATCGCGTCGTGGAACCTGACCGCCGACCGGCTGGTCACCGGCGGCGTGCTTCCCTGTGCGGGCCGCACGCCAGAGATCGCCGTTACGGCGACGGCAACTGCGACCGCCGCGGTCAGGAGGCCAACCAGGATCGGCCATCTGCGTCGCATAACCAACTGTGCTCCCTTCTCCATGACGCCCAGCGAGCCGCCGACCGTGGAACCGCAGCCACGCTGGCGGGTCGGAATCCCCTGGCGGGTTGCCACGCCAACCTACACACCGTGGGTCAGCCCGGGGATGCGACGATCGGCCGCTTCCTCACCGGCGGTGACCGCGTCCTTGCGCCTGCCCGCCAGCGTGGCTGCGCTCCAGCGCGCGTGCTCTCCTCGAGGTCGTCGGTGCCGCCCAGCGGGACCCTCGAACCGCCGCCACCCGGCATCCGGCGCGTCGCGGCCCAGGTCCTCGGCCACGGTGTTCGGCGCCGAGGTGCCTTCTCCACGCTGGGTTTGACAGTCATGAGCTCGTACACCATGTCCAAGCCCAGCACGCTGGCCGCGCAGTAGTACACCGCGCTGCCACCTCGCCCCGCTCCGATCGACCAGGATGCTGGCGTCGAACCGCACGATCAGATGGGCCAGCCCCGGCGGGACGTGGTCATCGATGCGATTCCGCTCCTCCCTTCGAGGATGCTCGGCGAGCCGAGGGTGGGTGCCTTGGTCGGGCGGCCTCCAACTCCCCGGCCACCGTTGGGCTGCCGGCAGTGCCGGGTGGCGCCTCCGGATGCCGCGGGCCCGGCCGCCGCCGGGCTCGCGGGTTGCCGCGGTCAGGCCAGCTGGCCGCGGACCGCGCCGTTGGGGAAGGGCGCGTTGTGGACATTGACGTAGTAGTCCGCCGGGTTCCGGATGATGTCCTTGAGCAGGTTCTTGTCCAACCCAGTCAGGCAGGCCGCGACGGTGGCGGCGTTGACCGGCTGGGTGAACAACGGCACCACCACCAGGCCGGCCTCCCCCACCGGCGCCGCATGGATGTGGGCGGCCGCCAGCGGCAGGGCCACGTTCTGGGTGGTGATGCCATAGCACAGGGTGCGGGCGTTGCGGTCGATCTCGATGGCCGCGGTGCCGGTGCCCGGGCCGCCACAGGTCCCGGGGGCGGTCGGGCAGACCTCGGCAGCCCCCGACAGCTGGATGGTGAAGGTCGCGGTCTTGGGGTCGGCCAGCGCGCCGGTTGCCGTCACGACCGCGGCGACCGCGGACAGGACCACCGTCAGGACCACGATGGCGACACGTCTTTTGCCCATCGAGCCTTCCTTCCGTTGGCGCCGGACGCCACTCCGGCTGCTGTCAACTGACACGGCCGCCCCGGCAGCTCAGTTACGGTCCTCCCGGCACAGCCGGCCCGGCCACAACCACCGCGAGCAACGCGACCAGCTCACCCCGCCGATGCCGCCATCACCACCTTCTGGCAGACACGCACCACCCAGAGGGGAACCTCAGGAACGATGCCACGATTCCCCGGGGCCGGATGGCGACCGTCAGCTGCTCCCTACGGAAGCAGGGTGATAGTCCGCCTCCAGCGCGGCGTAGCGCGGCGCTCCGCTTCGGGTGGTAAACGCCACACCATGGCCCTGGCCGTGGAGGTTCTAGCCCGAGTTTCCTGGCTATGGGTTGGGATGACTGTGTGTGGGCGTTGAGGGTGGGTTTCAAGGGGAGCTGACCAGCAGCTTTGTGTGGCGGTGCTGGCAATCGGACGCTCGATGGTGTAT